>Ga0172375_10004733_pt1 | contig 19971 bp, 20 predicted proteins | sample LakKiv1m_FD_114537 | JGI IMG/M metagenome (GOLD analysis project Ga0172375, IMG submission 114537) | Freshwater microbial communities from Kabuno Bay, South-Kivu, Congo - kab_092012_11.1m | ecosystem: Environmental > Aquatic > Freshwater > Lake | place: Democratic Republic of the Congo...
AAAGTACTCTCTTTTTGACGCGGGACTCATAATAGGAACCTCCGGAACTCGGGTTACCTTTATTATGAGTCAATGATAGGGGGTTTGATTTGCTGCGGTTACATTTAATTAGAGTCAACTCGTTACGAAGAATAGTGATGCAAATAAAAGCAAATAGAGTATAATATGCCTATGGCACTCGAAAAGCTGCTGACCATTGAAGAGCTCTCCGCCTATCTGCGGGTGAACCGTTTCACTGTCTACCGCATGGCTACGAAGGGAAAACTCCCAGGCATCAAGGTTGCTGACATGTGAAAAATAGGGACACATCCCATTTATTATCGGAGGCAAAATTGGGACAACCTTCAGATAATGCGACGTAGGGTATTTTATAAAAACCATCAAAAAATAAATGACCGGTTGCCATGAAACAATGTCCAAAATGCGATAAAAAGTACGACGATTCTTGGGTTCTATGCTTGAATGACGGGACACAACTGCTTCAGAAAGGTTTGGATGGTCCTGTAGTCGCCCAAAAAAAGAAATATGCATCACTATTCGAAAGAGCCATTGCGGATTTTTTAGACGGGATAATCCTGTTTGTGGTCAGCCTGATTGTTGCCGGCTTTTTTGTGGCAGCCGGAGCTTTAATGATGAAACGTAGCATTACCTCAACGCCTGTTTTGACGGCCTGGTGGACAGTCACTTATTTAATGACGCTTGTGTTGACGGTGCCATACAGAGGTTACTTCTTGGGAGAAATGGACAGACGCCCGGCAAAAAAGCTTTAAAGATCAAAGTCGTAAAGGATGATTTATCGGCCGTTGGTTATAAAAGGGCTTATGCACGATCGGCGGCATACATGATTTTATATGAGCTGTTGGGTTTACCCATTTTGTTGAAGATAGGAACTTTCCTGTATATCGCATCGGCAATCGTAGCTGCCCTGCGTCAAGACAAGAAAACATTTCACGATTTAATCGGCGGCACGCGAGTCGTTTCCATTTGAAGAAAAATGGCATTGCTAATTTTCGCGTTTTTCCCTTATGTGCCGTTTTTCTTTTTATTATTTTTGTGGATTGCGCATTTTCAGACTCCGCCTCTAATTTAAAACCTCTCGAAAAACCTGTCCGATTGGTGCTTTCTGCCCATGGTTCGGGTGGTTTTACATCGAGCGCCATCGAATCGATGGCTCAGATAACGATCCGGTTGATAACCAAAGAGCTCGAGGGTTTAGAGCCGGAGCGTCCCATTTGGATTTGGTATGAAAGCGCCAACCCGCCTGTATTAAGCGCTTTTAGGACGAATCTCTCCCAAACGGTGCATACGCTGTCGAACCGGTACAATCTCTCTCCCGATGTCGTTCTTGATGCAGTTTATAAAAACTCCCATGAGGCGGCCACAAATACCGAAAGTCAGCGAATTATCGCCGATTTGAAAATGCTGCATGAAATCGCTACGGCTGAATTTGACCGGGAATTCCAAACTTCCACGTTTGAGACAGTTTGTGCGTCGCTTTACATCTCCAAGATCAATCAATTTATTCAAAATCTGGAAAATCACAGAAAGATTTCTTATAGAATGGAGCAAGCGCCATTTGATGCTTTTTTGATGCAGTTGCGCACCATTCCTTATGAATCGTTCTATCTACGACAAGCTTTGGAGAGCGCAGATAAAAAGTCGGTTTTAAAATACGCCAAACTAGGTTTAGTGACCAGCAACGATGCATACTTTCTCAGAGATCGTAAGCTGGCATTGGACATTCAAGCGGAAGTAAAGCGGAATCCAGAAGTCGCGCATATCGTGTTGCGAGGTCCCATTCATTTTAAATTGAGTGAAGAATTATCGAGTTTGGGGATAGGCAACATCGTATCCATTGATGAGAATGAGCTTGTTAACCTGGGCGTGGAAGGAGTTCTCTTACGAGACTTTGACGAATTGTCTGAAAACCCGCTTCCATTGATGCAGGCCGCAATAAAACTGACCACCGGTTATCTTTCGGCAGATCTTGATTTGAACCAATACAATATCTTAGAAAAATCTATTCTTGCGTTGAATGAGAAAGATGTCGATCAGTGGTGGAATAGTATTGTCGAGAAGAGAGCAAAGATGGATCAATTGGCGGCTGCGACTTGGGAATGGTTAAAACCGCGTTTCGATTCAGCTTAAGCTCGCCATATACCGGGCCGGTCCGAAATGGCAAAAAGCGGACAGGTCAGTTTGAGTCGTATCCCATTCCTTCAAGGCCCCCAAAACCAATCTCTCTGATCTGGCTATATACCGGTATTATCTAAGAATCTGCCACGGCCAAAACTGAGAGGTATGTTGCGGTTGTTATTTGCACGGGGAGGGCGGTAGGCGGCGAAACGGAGTTTGGGCGACTGATTATTGGTCTGGCCATATGGACATCGGGCCATACCTTTAAACGCCTAAGGTCGTAGGCGACGATATTGCTGCGGTGCACGCTGTGCGTGCCGCAGCAATATTTTGTCTGGAAGTGCCCGTTTCCTTCAAATCCGCATATTTCTCTATTAACAATCCGGACAATTCCAATGTCCGATAATGCAGCTCATGTTTGTCAAAACGCGTTTTCTTAACAACGCTCCGACGGAAGAATTCAAAAGTCAGGTCCAATAATTTTGTGTAAGCTAACTTTTTAGATAAGTACGCCTAACAATACAGGCATAAATACTTGACAGATCAATAGTTGATATGTATACTATAATGGCATAGGAGAAGTACCATGTCAATATTTAGTGAGTTGGGGGTACGGGAGGGCAAAGACAGAACCAAGGAAGAGGTTCTCTATAACATAGCTTCTTGCTATGTTTTGTTTGAGCAAAAGTTGTCACGCCTCCTACTGCCTTATAATCTCAGTCCTGTAAAAATGAACGCGTTATTGATGATTAAACATGTAGGAGGGAAGGCTGGTTTGGCGCAGGTTGAAATCGGAAAGCGCATGATTGTAACCGCGGGTAATGTAACCCGTCTCATAGATCGTATGGAGAAAGATGGGCTTGTCGAGCGAGTTGCACAGGCCAATGACCGGCGTGTAAAGAGTATTAAGATCACAAAGAAAGGTTCGGAGTTGTTGGACGCTGTTTGGCCTATGTACATAAAGGAAGTACATGAGGTCACATCGTCCGTTTCAGACCAGGACGGTGCCAGGGTAGTGCAAGTCTTGGATCAGTTAAGACAAAAATTATTTAGGTAAAAGAATAGCAAATTTAGATGAGACGCTGATTGAAAAAATGAGACTCCAATTGCGAATAACGGTATTGCTTATAATAGTGGCAGGCTTGATTTTACACCCTAATATCTGTGGGCTCGCAACTCATTCCATGTGCAGCGCTGCGTCTACTGTAAATAATTTATATGTCCTGAATACACCCGGTCAAAAAATTAGTATACGGCATGATAATAGGGGGAGGGATGCGGTTGTTATTATTGCGCCAGGTTTCCTGAATAATAAAGATACGGCAACGTTTAAACGAATCGCAAATGATCTGGCCGAGCACTACGATGTCATAGCTATGGATTTCAGAGGACACGGGCACTCGGAAGGGGAATTTACTTTCTCGGCGTTTGAATACGAGGATCTAAAGGCTGTCGTTGATTATGCCAGACAGCATTACACAAAAGTTGGGGTTATTGGTTTCTCTCTCGGTTCTGCGAGCGCTATCATTGAAAATTTCAAATTTCATAATATAGATAGCCTGATATGTGTAAGCACACCCAAAGCATTTGATGAGATTGACAACAGATGGTGGTCGATTGATGCCCTTAGATTTGGAATTGAAAATTTTGAAACTGGTAAGGGTGTTCGTCCCGGCTCACCGTTTATGAAAAAAATAAAACCAATAGATGCCCTTAAAAATATGGCACAAACGCCGATACTTTTCATTCACGGTGAAAAGGATCCGACGATTGACAAACGACATAGCCAGGAATTGTGTGATCAGGCGAAAAGCGAAAAGAAGTTAATCATATTTAGTGATTCAGGGCATGCGGAGGAAATATACCGTAAATATCCGAAGGAGTTTATGGTAGCCGTATGCGAATGGTTCGATAAAACAATGAGGGGAGCATCATGATTCGATTTATCAAGGCCTACGTTAAGTCGATGCGGCTTTACTATTCTTTTGTTACAGGCATTGCCGGATGGATTGGCGTTGCTTATTATGAGCTCCTTGCTAAACATCATCCGGAAACGACGATAGAGATTCTTCCTTCACAAGAAAAAAAGATAGTTATTTTGGTAATGTTGTTTTTGGGGTGGGGCGTTAACCAAATTATTAACGATTACTTAGGACTTCGAGAGGATAAGATTAATGCGCCCGATCGACCAATGGTTACGGGGGAGCTCGATGCTAATAAGGCCCTGGCACTTTCTTTATTGATTCTTTTGGTGTCTGCCGGCATAGCGTGGTTTTATCTTGAGCCAGTGGCCGTGTTTTTCATTTTGGTGGGGGCAATCCTTAACGTGATTTATGAATTTGCCAAAGGCCATGGCCTCTTAGGCAATGTCATTTTTGGTTTAATGATCACGATGGCTACACTCTTTGGCTTTTACGCCTGCGGGCCTACCCAAGCGTCTTTTTTAGCGCCTCACCGTTTAGCTGCATTGGCTTTAATTTGGATTATCAATGGGCTTATGACGTTTTATACTTACTTTAAGGACTATGCTGGCGATAAAGCAGCTGGAAAAGAAACACTCGTTGTTAAATGGGGGATTCCCAAGGCGCGATCCATGGCATTTCTTGCCGCGTTTTTGCCAACCGCCGCCTTCCTAATTTTAAAAACAGTGGGCATGCTATGGGTACCCTTAAACAGCACATTCATTGTCTTAGGGTGTCTGACAATATTTATTCAAGCGTGGACAGGTGTCCTTTATTATCAAAATCCTACCGGACCCAAGACCTATGCGGCGCTTAAGACGAATTTCCGCGCGTGCGTCTGCGGAGAAGCGACTATTATAGCTTTTTTTAATCCCGATTTGGCTCTGTGGCTATTTATCATGTCCTATATGTTTGTTGAATTTCTATTTGAGCTTCATCCAAATTCAAAATCATGAGTATGCAACATAACCTTTTTTATCCAATCAAAATTGGTCATATTAACCTCAAGAATAGAGTTATTCGCTCTGCTACTTTCGAGGGAATGTGTGACTTAAATGGGTTTCCGACAGAGGAATACTCAAATCTCTATGAACGTTTGGCGCGAAATGACGTGGGAGCGATTATTACTGGTTTTGCTTATGTCAGCCGTTGCGGGCGCGCGATGCATCCAGGGCAAGCCGGCATCGATGACGACGCAAAGATTTCGGCTTATAAGCGCATTACGGAGGCTGTGCATCAGTATGAATGTAAGATTATCATGCAAATAGCTCATAGCGGCCGTCAGACGACTTCCGAGGCAGTGAAGGGAGACGTTAGAGGAGTTTCGAATAAAAAATCGATCTATTTTGATAGCACCCCAAAAACATTAAATACTCAGGAAACTACAACTATTGCTCGACATTTTGTGGACGCAGCCTCACGGGCTAAAGAAGCGGGATTTGATGGTGTGCAGCTTCATGCGGCGCATGGATATCTTATTCATCAATTTATTTTGCCATCCATTAATAATCGGAATGACTCATTTGGAATAGATAAAAAATTTGGAATCGGTATTCATTTTCTGAAAATGATTATCGAAGGGATTAGGGAACAGTGCGGAGAAGATTTTTCCTTATGGGTGAAGGTTAGCGCCGGTCATGATTATCCCGACAAATTCCAAGAGAAGAATTTTACGGCATTGATTGATTTTTTGGATTCTATGAAAGTTGATGCTATTGAAGTCAGTTATGGAACTATGGATTATGCTCTTAACATATTTCGGGGCGATGACGTGCCATTTGACGTGATTTTGAAACATAATCCAAGGTTCAAAACAAAAAATAAGCTTAAAGGTTTATTGATGAAAAAGCTTCTCTATCCTTTTGTCGTAAAACCCCATCTTAAAATATTTACACCGAACTACAATTTGCCCAGTGCCAAACTTGCGAAACAGCATACGCAAATACCAATTATTTGTGTCGGTGGTTTTAGATCCAAGCGTGATATGGTCCAGGCGGTTGGCGGTAGCCAGACAGACCTTGTTGCCATGTGCAGGCCTTTTATCTGTGAGCCGGATTTGGTATCCAAGCTCACAAGCCAAGATTCATATACGGCAAAATGCAGAAATTGTAATCGATGCGCTGTTATGTGTGACAGTGGCTATTCAACCCGATGTTATACAGAAAAAAATTGAGAGGGTAGAGTTTATGACGACGGAAGAGAAGGTAATCAAGATTATCAAAGCGAATCTTGAGAAAAAAGCTGTTATCAAGATCGATACGGATTTGCGAAAAGATTTAGGGCTGGATTCATTTGCGATGTTAATGATTGTAAATGCGTTGGAAGACGAATATGGAATATCGATTGATGATCAGCATTATCAGAAAATTACGACCGTTGCAGATATTGTGAAGTCATTGAAGTCGCATTGTCCTAATTTAAAGGAATCCTAAATGCGGGTGAGAGATTTCTATTCTAATCTTCATGTAGATAAAAGCCTCACGGTGAAATACGACTTTAATCCATACTATTGCGATATCAAATCAGGCTTAACCGACCCGCTCATTGTCGAGGGAAACGAGTTCATAAATTTAGCGTCAAATAACTACCTTGGTCTAGCAACTGATGAAAGAGTCAAAGAAGCGATCGCATCCGCTGCTCATAAGTATGGTTCTTCTATGTGCGGTACGCCGATCGCCACCGGATCTATCACGACGCTAAAGAAGCTCGAAATCAGGTTGGCGAAATTTGTGGGAGTCGATGACGCCATTATTTTTCCTTCATGCTTCCAGGCTAATAGCGCATTGTTTCTGTCATTGGTTAAACCGGATGACCTAGTTGTGATCGATCATTACGCGCATGCTTCTCTTGTTCAGGGAGTTCGACTTGCTGGATGTAAAATTAAGCCATTTTTACATAATAATCCAGAGCATCTTAAGAAACTACTCGAGAAGACTTCCGGGTATCATCAGGTATTCGTTGTCACGGAATCCGTATTTTCTACCGAGGGAAGCATTGCACCATTTGATGACATCGTTAAATTATGCACAGAATTTGATGCAATACCCGTGATTGACGATTCTCACGGAATTGGTGTTCTGGGAAAAGAAGGCCATGGAATTATGGAAGACAAAAATATTAAGAATTTTAACGGAATTTATACGGCTTCCTTAGGTAAGGCGCTGGCAAACGTAGGCGGCTTTGTCGGCGGAAATAAATCATTGATCGAGTTTTTAAGATATTCTTGCCCCGGTCTTATCTATTCGACGGCATTGCCGCCGCCTATCATTGCGGGAATTGATAAGGTACTCGATATTCTTGAGCAAGACTTCACTGCAATAGGTGCTAGGATGTGGGAATACAAGCGGCTCATTTATGGATGCCTTGCCAACAATGGATTTATCCTAACGCCGTCACAGGCTCCAATCACATCGATTTTGGTTACTGATTTAGACGCATGCGCGCGAATGGCCAAATTAATCCACAATAATCATATATTAGCGACGCCATTCGTCCCTCCTTCGGTGCCGCCCAACGAGAACAAAATTCGGTTAATCGCTGGGGCTAATTTATCCCAAGAAACAATCTTAAAGGCGTTGGAGATCTTTGGGAGAATTGCCAAGGAGCTTGGCTTAAAATGAGATATTTTTTTATTTTTAACCCGGGCTCGCGCGGCGGTAATGCCCGGAAATCCATTGCTCGGATTCATGAATTATTAAAAGCGGAGAATGTTAATTATGGCTATCAGATTACCGAGTCTTTGCGTGATGCCTATGTATTGTCCAGAAAAGCTAATACAGAATTGTACGATGTCGTTGTTGCGATTGGCGGGGATGGGACAATTAATCAAGTTATGAACGGTTTTTATAATGATGATGGTTGCAGATTATCCAAAGCACGGTTAGGCGTTATTTATACAGGCACAAGTCCCGATTTTTGTAAAAATTATCAGGTTCCCTATAACGATCTTGATCGATCTGTCAGTGTTCTATTGAAAGGCAAAACCGCGATAATTCAAGTTGGGAAGATAACCTTAGTTGAAAAAGACTCTTTTGGTCAATCATCAGCCGTCACGCGGTTTTTTTCCTGTTGTGCAAATGTTGGATTGGGGGCTGCTATAGCCCGGCATGCGAATTCAGGTATTCGAAAAAAAGTGGGAGACACTCTGGGGACATTTATTGCTTTGATTAAGTCGTTTATGGATTATAAGTCAATGACATTGGAAGTATCTCTGGATGATAAAAAGACATCGTTGGCGGGAGTATGCAATATTTCCGTGGGGAAAACACTTCATGTTGCTTCGGGAATTAAGATACCTAATGCTTTGAGTGAAGGGGATAGCCGTTTTTATATTATGACGATTCAGAATGTAAATTGGACAAAAGTCCCTCATTGTTTGCGGACTATCTACGGAGGCAAACCAATATCAACTGGCGATTCCATTCACCTTGAATATGCGAAATACATCGAAATATCAGGAATTAATGATGCCGGGGAGGTGGAGTTTGACGGCGATCCGCAGGGTTTTTTACCATGCCGCATTGAGATGTCTAAAGAGGGACTTGAGGTAATCCATGAAGCGCGCTAATGACGAAAACAAGCTAATCAAGACTATTTCAAGCATTTTTCCGGATAGTAAGCTGCGGCTAAATAAATGTTTTGAATCCGATGCGGAGGTTGTTTCGGTATCTGGTCAGAAACTACTTTTTACTATGGATGAATTTTCTGAAGAGGATATGTTTCGGGATGATGATCCTTATGCCTTAGGGTGGAATGTGGCGACGGGTGCCATGAGCGATATCTTTGCGTGTGGAGGAATACCATTATTTTACAGCCACGCTATGGTGATTGGTCAACTGTGGGATGAGAAGTTTATAAAGAAGTTCTCTCAGGGTGTGGCTGATGTCCTAAAAGAAACCGGTACTGTTTTCATCGGAGGAGATTTCGGAAAAGGAAAGCAATGGCATTATACGGCAGCTATTATCGGTAAGCCGAGAGAAAGAGTCGTAAGTCGTAAGGGTGTATTAAGTGGTGATTTAATCTATCTGTCCGGCAAAATCGGTTTGGGTAACGTAGAAGCTGCTATCAAGTTATTTTCACGTGACCCGCGATTTAAGATTGCATCAGCGTTTATTAGAGATCGTTTCGAGCTGCGCCATAAAGAATCGGAGTTTATGAGTAATTATGCCGCCGTATGCATTGATACGAGCGATGGAGTTTTTAATGCTCTAAATGTAATAACTGAAATAAATAATGTTGGTTATGAAATTGGTGATTTGCCATATATCAATCTCGGATCTCTAGGGACTTCCATTGTGTCATTGCCAAAGGAATTATTGTTTTTAGGCGAAGCCGGGGAATATGAATTACTTTTTACCATTAGACCAGATAGTGAAAAAGAATTCTTATCGCAGTCAAAAAAACAGAGACTGATGTTCCATAAGATTGGCCGCATCACAGATTCAGGAAAAAGACTACAATCTAATCGAAAGACTCTTGATTTGAGCGATCTAAACGTTAGAGCTAGAGATTTTGATGACCGTCAGGAATATTTAAATTACCTTATTTCTTATCTAAAGGAACAATAATGCGGCGAGTAGTCATTACAGGTATTGGGCCGGTGACTTCGACGGGGATCGGAAAGAAGGACTTCTTTAAAGGAGTGCTTGAGGATCGCCGCTGCATTAAAAAGATTCCTCGTAGCTTTGAGTGTGGCTACAAATTTAAATCCCGATTTTACAGCCCTTGCCCCGAGATCGAGTTAGATTCCTATGACTTTCCTCGATATTTCGGTCAGGCAACTCAAAAGGCGGATAAGCTTGCACTCGTCGCGGCGTCGCTGGCGATTAAGGACGCGGGTTTTAAGGTGTGTAAGGATAAAAATGGTTTTAAAACATCCGATTTTGGTGACGGTGGAGTTATTGTCGGAATTGGAATGAGCAATCCTGAGACGGCATTTCATTCTTATTTAGCGCATATTGCTAAAGGCCCAAATGAGATTCCAAAATCGTTGAATGGCACAAAAATCCGGTACAATCGGATGGTCGTTCCGATGTTAATGACTAATGCAGTGGCTAGCTGGATATCAATCGGGTTTGGATTAAAAGGAACCAGCTATACTGTTAATGCTGCTTGCGCATCTGGGATGTTCGCTATCGGTTGCGCGTTTCAAAAGATTCAAACTGGTCCAGAAACGGTAGTTTTGACAGGCGGGGTCGAGTGCACCGCGGATCATTTTGGCGGTGTGATGAGAGGTTTTGATGTATTGGGAGTCCTGACTCAGTCTCCGAATGGGATTCCGTACCCGTTTTCGAAGACAAGTACCGGGTTTCTCTTTTCCGAGGGAGCTGCATGCATCCTAGTGTTAGAGGATTATGAGCATGCCATTAAGCGGGGTGCGTCGATTTATGCTGAGATCGTCGATTTTCAAAGTAATAGTGATGCGTTTAATATTGTACAAATGGATCCTTCGGGTCGTCAGATAATACAGCTCTTGCACAGATTGAAACGGAATGGCCATATTGATTATTTAAATGCCCACGGTAGCGCAACACCCGCCAATGATACGATTGAAGCGGGAGCGATTGTGGATGTTTTTGGTTCAAAGCAAGAGCAGCCTTTTATTAATTCTACGAAAGGAATTCTTGGTCATACATTTGGAGCAAGTGGTGCATTAGAGACAGCAGTAACTGCATTATCAATCAAGGAATCAAAACTACACGGTAATGACGTACCTGATCCTCGAGAAAATCTAAATTTGATAAGAAAATCTATCAAAGCCAAGGTCGATCTTGCGATATGCACCTCCTATGGATTTGGGGGGCATAATGCAGGTATTGTTTTAAAAAAAGTGCGGCCAAAATGAGCAAACTAATTGTTACGGGAGCCAATGGGTTTATTGGGAGCCATATCGTAAGGTTTTTTACGGATAAAGGGATCAGAGTTACTTGTTTTGTACGCAAAAATAGTAATGTCGACGCGATTAAGGGTTACGATGTCGATTTTAAGTACGGCGATATTCGAGACAAGCGCTCGTTAGTCGATGCTTTTAAAGGCCATGATTTTGTTATTCACAACGCTGCCTATGTTAAAGATTGGGGAGACTACGGGACATTTTATAGAAACAACGTCGAAGGGACCCTCAACGTTCTTAACGCTTGCGCTGAAAATGACATTAAAGACGTGGTTATGACAAGCACTAATTCTGTTTATGGGGAAGAAGACTCTGCAACGGTTAAAAATGAGGATTCACCTTATCATTCGCATTATCGATATTTCTTGGATAGTATTTTTTTTCCATGCAAGATGAATTATTACCGAGATACAAAGCGCATCGCTGAGGAGAGAGCGATTGATTTTGTAAGAAATAGAGGAATAAACCTGACTTTATTAGAACCGGTTTGGGTTTATGGTGAAAATGGCGCAGGGACGATATTTCTCGAATATATAAAATCCGCGAAGCAAGGAGTTTTGCTGGCACCAGGATCCAGAAGAAATAAATTTCACGTCATTTACGCTGGCGACCTGGCCCGCGCATATTACTTGGCTTTTTGTAAGCGGCTTAAAGGTGTCCAGCGCATTCTTGTAGGGAATAGTGAATGTAACTTAATGGATGATATATTTTCCCGATTTTGCGAATGTGCCAATGTTAAGAAGCCAATACTATTGCCGAAATGGATAGTTTATCCGGCTGGTCTTATTCTGGAAGCACTCTATACGGTCTTTGGAGCTAAAAGCCCTCCTTTATTGACAAGAGGGCGAGTAAATACGTTTTACGATAATATTGAATATTCAACACTTAAGGCTAAGCAACTCCTGGGATTCAAAAACGAGTATAATCTGACCGAAGGTATCCGGAATACCGTCGAGTGGTACAAAATACAGGGATACGACTCATGATTAGAGCGAAAAATATTACCGGTTTTAGTAAAGCTATATTTGCTCTGAGAATGAAGGTGTTTCTTTTTTTCTATTATCTGCCCGACCTCTTTCAGGGGAAAGTTTCAATCCGTAAATTCGTTATATTCCTGAGGAGGTTGCTCTATTTTCTCTCAAAGATTTATCACAATAAGTTCGTCAAGATTGGAAATACTATTCGACTGGGACTATACATTCCCGGTTTCCCGTCTCGTGCTTTCTTGACCGCTTGTCGGAAGTTTATGGTTTTTGATTCAAAATTGCCTTGCACGACGGTCTTAATTTCGGTGACTTCCGCATGCCGTTTTAAATGCGGGCATTGCTATCAGCGGTATGACATTGGTAAAGATGTTGATATAAATCTTACTATTCATGCAGCGAAAGAGCTTAAAAATCTTGGAGTTACTTTTTTCAATATCGAGGGCGGTGAACCATTTTTGGTGTATGACCGTTTAAAACCATTATGTGCCGCTATTGGTCCGGATGCAGAAATCTGGATTAATTCCACCGGCGATGGGATGTCTCTTGATCGGCTGCGGGAACTAAAAAAATTAGGACTTACAGCCATCATGTTTTCTCTCCACAGCGCCGACGCTCAAAAGCTTAACACGTTTATGAAGTCGGATAAGGCTTGGGATGTGATGGTCGAAGGGATACGACTATGCCATGAGGCCGATATTCCGGTTACGTTCAATTCCTGTCTTTTGCGTGATGATTTTTATAACGGTAATTTTCAGAAAGTAATGGATAAAGCTAAAGAGTTTCATGCCTGTTTAATTCAGCTTATTAAGCCAAAATCGTCCGGAGGATGGCTTGAATCAGGGGTAGATTATTTTGCTCAATCTGACATTGAACATGTAAAGGAATTAGTGAATCGGTATAATAATGACTTGCAGTTTGTGGGCTACCCATCAATATCCGCGCAGATTATAGAAGAAGATCGCGCGGTATTCGGGTGTACGGCGGGGGGGACAGATCGTTTCTATATTAATGCCAAAGGAGATGTTCAGCCTTGCGAGTTTTTAAATATTTCTTTCGGGAATATCGCAAACGAAGAATTTACTGCTATTTATCATAGAATGCGGGCGCTATTTATAAATCCAGGCGAATGCTGGTTGTGTGAAAAGTATTCACCCGAAATTCTGAAAAAATTTAAAGAAACTCATTTGACGGCATTACCCTTGACTGAGGATTTGTCCAAAGAAATTTATTCGACGTGGGATCGGGGTACTCCAACGGAAATATACGAGAAAATAGAGAAACGTCTAAAATGATTAGACGGTCTTAACCAAAAGGAGGTTAGTGATGAAGATTCCAAAGTGGATTAAGCCTTTCTTTATAGCTGCTGGTTTATACGACGGCATTCTGGGCCTCTTGTTTTTGCTCATTCCTTCACAGTTATTTAGCATGACAAATGTGCCACCGCCGAATCATATGGCGTATATTCAATTTCCAGCGTTGTTACTTGTTACCTTTGGGATAATGTTTATCAATATTGCTCGAGATCCGCTGGCCAACCGTAATTTGATTATCTACGGAATTCTACTTAAAATATCGTATTGTTCTATAGTTTTTTTACATTGGTTCGCAGGAAATATGCCATTTATATGGGTGACATTCGCTTTCTGTGATTTTGCATTTCTGATTACGTTTATTACAGCATCCAGCGCTCTAAAAAAATGTTAGCTTAGAGAAAAATGTCCAGAGTTTCAAAATTTGACAAAACAAGTTATAGCTTGTATACTTTGGTTGATAGTAAGAGAGGCTAGATGCTAAAAGGCGTATATTTCTACGTTGATGATCGCGGACATAGGCCGGTCAGGGAATTCGTGGATTCTTTGCCGATGCGGGATCAAGCGAAGATATTAGCTTATCTGGAGGAGCTTAAGAAACAAGGCCATAATCTTAGACGACCGATGGCGGATTATCTGTGCGAGGGAATATACGAGCTTAGGCCCAAAGATAACAGAGTTTTTTACTTTTTCTTTCTAAAAGACCACGCAGTGCTTTTGCATGCGATCAAGAAGAAAACCAATAAGATCCCGGCGTGGGATCTGGATCTATGCGTAAAAAGGCGCAAACAAGTGGAAGCCGGATCAAGGCTTGAGAAGCTGGATAATTAGGAGTTGCCTATCATGAATACGAGACTCGAGAATATCGACGGATACCTTAAGGAAAAACTGAAAAATAAGGAATTCCGCCGCCTATATGAAATCGAACAGGCTAAGGTTACCTTGGCGCAAAAGATTGCCGAAATGCGGCAGGAAAAGCGCTTAAATCAGAAGGCGCTAGCTGAAAAACTTGGTGTCTCGCAGCAGTTCATTTCCCAGATTGAAACGGGAGAGGGGAAGAACCTAACACTGGACACCCTAATCAAGATCTCCGTGTCTTTGGGGCATTGTGTTCGTATATCCTTTCCCAAGAACCATACCGCCCGCGCCATTGGGCTTGAAGTAGCTTAAAGGAAATACACCCCCTAACCGGCAATGTCCGCATTCACTGGCGGGACATTTATTAACTCTTATAGATGTAATGAGTTATGTATGTTTTAGCATCCAAATACCGGACAAAAAGGACAAAAATGACAGGATTTTGTCCGTTAAATGGCCGGTTCGAGCCTGATAACATGGCCGATTAGCTGTATCACGCAACCTCTCAGTTTTGCGGTTATATAGGTATTCTGTGGTATTGTATGGCTTTCACAGACAGAGATGTCTCCTAGTGCTCTCATAGGCTAGGGGAGCCAATTCGGTCTCATATCAAACCGACATGGGGCCGAGCCACCAGAGGAGCCTTTACGAGGCTTTTCTGGTGGCATTTTAATTTCCGGCAGGTCGTAGAGGATTACCCGTATCTTGGCGGGGTCTTCGTTGTACACGATTTGCTTTATCAGAACGTGAAGTAGGTCCCTCTGGTTTTCGAATCCGAGCGCGTCAAAGACGTCGCGGAATCGTACAAGATTCTGTGCGATAAGCTCCGGGTTGAGGACTTTGATGTTCTCCCGGTCGATTTGACTGTTCACATCTTGAAGATGTTTCTCTAGGCCTGTCTTCTGGTCTTCAAGTGCTTGTAGTTTTTCCATGACGATGGATAGATTTCTGTGTGCCAGAAGGGGACCAGATTGGGTTTTAATCTTGCCAAGTTTGCCGAGTAGCTCTTTCTTCTGTTTGAGAAGTCCGGGCAGTTTGTTCTTGGACTGCTTCATAGCTGTCTTCACGATACCCTCTATCAGAGGCTTCTGAGTCGATAGGAATTTAAGTCGTTCGATGACAAGGTTCTCAAGTTCTCTGGCCGGTGTACTTTTGATGCGGCAAGCATTTTTGTCTGTGTGAGCGACCCTCGTGCATTGGTAATAGAGATACGGTCTACCTTTCTTGAGCGAATAGTTTGGCGTCATCCGGGATTTGCAACAGCCGCATTGGATAAGACCGCTCAAGAGGAGCTTGTATTTGTTTTCGCTGATAGAACTTCGCGTCTGACTGTTTAGCTTCAAAATTTTCTGCGCTTTGTCGAATGTCTTGACCTGAATGATGGGTTTCCACTTGGCGGGGTAGTACTCGTATTTCGGTTCAGGTCCTGCCGACTTGGTGAACGTCTTGCCGATGTACGTCGGGCTTTTCAAGATTCCCAGTATCATTCCCTCGGTAAATCTTCCTCCACCCCTTGAATGACCGTCTTTGGTCGTCCAGACCTTCGTGCGATATCCCCGCTCATTCAGGTATTTCGCAACAAGGTGTGCGGACTGAATCTTGAGGTAACGGTCAAAAATTTCCTTGGCGAGTTTGGCCTCTTTCCTGTCTATGACGAGGTGTCCCTTCCGAACTGGGTCGGGGTCGAAGCTGTAACCCAGTGGCGGATATCCGCCGTGAAAGAGGCCATTCTTGGCTCTAAATCGCATCCTGTCCCGTGTTCGCTCACAGGCTAGTCGCCGCTCAAATTCCGCGAAGCTCAGAAGTATTTGAAGTATCAAACGTCCGGTTGCGTCGTTGGTACTGAACGATTGACTGGCGCACGACAAGTGGACGCCAAGCCTTTCTAATTCCGGTTGGACTTGGAAAAATTGGTGAAGGTCTCTACTGAACCGGTCGACGGCCTTCACGATTATCATGTTGAACTTGCCTTGCTTGGCGTCAGCTAGTAATCGTTTAAAGGCCGGGCGGTCTAGAGTCCCTCCCGAATAATTTCTGTCGTCATAACGAACCGGAAGAAGTTTCCAATTCTCCCTCGTTTTAACAAAGCTCTCGCAAATCTCTCGCTGTGACTCTATGGTGTCGCTGTCGGAGACTTCTTTACGTTCTTGGTCGGAAATTCGGGTATAGATGACGCAGGTAAACGGCTTCTTTTCATCGCTAGAGAAGAACATCTCGGCTCCTTAAATTCACTTACGGGATATCTTATAATAAAGTATAATCTTTACCAACATTATATAAGTGCCTTCGAAAACTGAGGTTAAACATGGTTATTCATGAGCCGTTGATGACGATTAACGAGGTAGCGCGATTCCTCAAGGTCACAACCACAACCATCCGGCGGTGGACCGATTCTGGATTGCTGAAGTGCTATCGAATCGGGAAGAAGAAGGAGCGCAGATTCGACAAGAATGAGGTCCTAGATTATTTGAAACGAGATAAGTAATCCCCCGGAAGGTTTATGCCACAAGGTAACTGGAACGAACAGCGAACGCGGAAAGAGCTGATAGACAAGCTCCTGTTGAATAGCGACTGGAAACCTATAACACCCTACCAAGAATCAAAGCAATATCATCGCGCATCCGTAGAAGAGTATGCGACGACCTCAGGTCCCGCCGATTACGTATTATTTAATAACGACCGGGCGGTTGCAGCAGTCGAGGGCAAGAAGGTCGCTGTCGGGCCTCAGAACGTGTTACAGCAAGCCCAGAGATACGCCCGGACGATTCAGGGAACCCCTTTTACCCTTGGGGAGTATAAACTCCCATTCATCTACTCCACGAATGGCAAGATAATCTGGTTCCAAGACCTGCGACATCCCTTAAATCGGTCACGGGAAATCGCCGCCATTCACACACCGGATGCCCTTGAAGAGGTGTTGGCCAAGGATGAAAACGCCGCGCTTAAATGGCTCACGGAGCATCCGGTTGATAACCCGCGTCTTAGACCCTATCAAAAAGAAGCTATCGAAGAAACCGAAAAGGCCATTGCTAATCGTAAGCGCAATATGTTGATTGCCATGGCCACCGGCACAGGAAAAACCTATACCATCGTCAATCTGATATACCGTCTCATGAAATCAGGCCAAGCCAAGCGAATCCTTTTCCTTGTCGACAGGAAGGCTCTTGCCGCGCAAGCGGTTACCGAATTAGCGAGCTTCGAACCAGAACCGGGTCTCAAATTCGACAAGATATACGAGACTTACAGTCAGCGGTTCCGGAAGGAGGACTTTGAGGAGGGGAGCGTATACGACCCGAAGGTTCTTCCAAATGAGTACCTGACCAAGCCCAAGAGTCGCGATGCTTTTGTATACGTCTGCACGATTCAGCGGATGCGGATTAACCTTTTCGGTAAGCAAGACGAGGATGATGTCTACATGAGCGAGGAAGCGGACGCGGAGAAACTTGATATCCCGATTCATGCCTTTGACCTTATTATCGCGGACGAGTGCCATCGCGGATATACGTCCTCGGAGGATAGCAAGTGGCGCGAGGTTCTAAATCACTTCGACGCTATTCGGGTCGGACTCACGGCTACCCCGGCAGCCCACACGACAGCGTTTTTCAAAGAGGTAGTCTATCGGTATGAATTTGAGCGGGCCGTCAGAGAAAACTATCTGGTTGATTACGACGCCGTAGCCATTGATTCGGATATTACGGTCAACGGGACCTTCCTAAAGGAAGGCGACGAAATCGGTATTAAGAATACTGAAACCGGGCAGCTCGTGTTCGACAACCTTGAGGACGAGAGGCAATTAGACCCGACCACCAATGAGTCGGAATGGACGGCTCCTGACAGGAACAAGAAAATCGTCAAGGAGCTAACGCGGTATTTTCTTGGCCAAGAAAAGGAATCCGGACACTTCCCTAAGACGCTGATATTCGCCGATAATGACATGGCTCATACCTCTCATGCCGATATTCTCGTTGATATGTTACGTGATGAGTTTGGCCGAGGCGATGGATTCGTCCAGAAGATTACCGGGAGTCCTACCGTAGACCGGCCATTGCAGAAGATTCGCGAGTTCCGCAACCGTCAGGAACCCGGCATTGTGGTTACGGTCGATATGCTCTCGACCGGTGTAGATGTCCCCAAGATTGAAAATATCGTATTCCTGCGTAAGGTTCAATCAAGAATCCTTTTCGAGCAGATGATGGGTCGCGGGACCCGGCTCTGTCCCGAAATCGGCAAGAACCATTTCACAGTCTTTGACTGTTTTGGCGGGACCCTGCTTGAGTATTTCAAGCAAACGACCGGAATTACTGCCGAAGCTCCGGGAAAGCCCACCGTGACAATTAGAGAGCTTGTTCAGCAGATAGCCGATAACCGAGACCGTGCCTTTAACGTTAAGGTCCTTTCAAAGAGACTCCTTCGAATATCTAAGAACATCACTCAAAAGAGCCGAGCCGAGTTCGGCCATATTCTAGGGGCTGACATTGCGGACTTTGCCGGAGACCTAGCAAAGCGACTTGATACAAATTGGGCCGGGACGATAAAGATACTGCAGAGCGAGAGGTTCTTGTACCTCTGCGAGAACTATACGCGACCAGAGCGTATTTTCATCGAGGCCGTTACCGCCGTGGATAACGTCTCGTCCAAGGTTCTATTCAGGGCAAGCGACGGCAGTGAGCTTAAACCGGAGGACTACATACAGGCGTTTGAAAGGTTCGTGCGGCAGAATCCAGAACACGTCCAAGCGATTGAGATACTGCTTAACCGGCCAAAGCAATTTCACACTAAGGAGCTTAAAGACCTGCGGATGAACCTTGAGATGTCGCCGGAGGCGTTTAAGGACAAGTTCACGGAGCGGAATCTACGCAGAGCCTACAATAAGGAACTGGCTGACATCATATCTCTGGTTAAACACGCCGCTGACGGTGAAGATTTTCTCACCGCCGAGACCCGGGTAAGTAAGGCGTTTGAGAAGATTCGACGACATCGGAAATTTACTCCTGAGCAAGACAAGTGGCTCGACCTTATCAGACAGCACATGGTCGCAAATCTCCTGCTCGAAAAGGACGACTTTGATTTCCTACCGATATTCACCAGAGAAGGAATCACGTTTAACAGACTAAACAAAGTTTTCAACGGAGAGCTAGACAAAATTATTAACGAGCTAAATGAGGCGGTGCTTGTATGAGCGATGTAGTCGGGAAGCTATGGGGATTTTGCAATACACTAAGACATGACGGAGTTGATTACGGTGACTATATCGAACAGCTTACCTATCTGTTATTTCTGAAAATGGCCGATGAAAAGGGTGCGGAAATCCCCAAGGAATACTCGTGGAAGGTCCTCAAAGAGAAATCAGGAACCGACCTGACAGACTTCTACGCGGATGCCCTGCGCGGTCTGGGAAAGCACAAAGGGGTCCTTGGTGATATCTACGGAGGCGCGGTATCCCGATTTGCTAATCCCGTTAACCTTAAACACCTAGTGAACCTTATCGACGAGACGGAGTGGACCGCGCTTAACGTGGATGTAAAGGCAGCGGCCTATGAGGGACTCCTCGAAAAGTCGGCATCTGAGGGTAAGAAAGGCGCGGGCCAGTACTTTACCCCTCGTGTTTTGATTCAGTCGATTGTCCGATGCATGAAGCCGGACCCGGTCAAGGTCAAGGACTTCACCATTCACGACCCAGCGACCGGCACCGGGGGATTCTTGGTATCGGCCTATGAATGGCTTATCGGCCAGACCAAAGGAAAATTTGACCGTGTGTTGGCGGTCATCCGAACGACATCAATTCTGGTCAGGGCGGTGTCGTCAACCATATTTCGAGGACACACCCG
>Ga0172375_10004734_pt1 | contig 19963 bp, 16 predicted proteins | sample LakKiv1m_FD_114537 | JGI IMG/M metagenome (GOLD analysis project Ga0172375, IMG submission 114537) | Freshwater microbial communities from Kabuno Bay, South-Kivu, Congo - kab_092012_11.1m | ecosystem: Environmental > Aquatic > Freshwater > Lake | place: Democratic Republic of the Congo...
CGTAACTCGCGCTCTATCCTGAACACCTCCGGTTCGAGGTTGAGCATGAACTCAGCCACCTCGAGCGAGCGCCGGTGTCCGCGCGCCGCGCGACTTGCCGCAGCGACAAGCGCAGGGAAATTCGCCACCCGCTCGAACGTGGGCTCAGCGCTCCCCATCGAGCGCTCCAAAGCGACGCCAGCCACCGAGCATTCGCCCGGTTTCGTCCAGGCCGCGCGCAACAAACTCATAGCCGCGGTGGTCAAGATAGGCGCGCTGGTGCGCAAGACGGATCAACACTCGCAACCGCGCAAGACAGCTATCGGCGCTGCGCAGCGCTGCCTGTTTGCTTGGCCCACTCGCAAACCGTGCCGTGACCAACTCCTCCAGAACGTCCAAGGCAAGGTTCTCGATTCGTGCCGAAAAGGTGAAACGTACGAGCTTCGGAAAGCGAGCGGTACGATCCAGGATGTCGCCGACTACATTCTCCCAGTGGCCGATCAGTACAGGGGCTTCAGGCTTGGTCTCCATTCGCCTCCACCGCAGCAACGCCGCGCCCAACTCCCTCCAGGACGCCGAGGAGTTCGTCGCCAAACTCTTCTATTCGCGACTCGCCGACACCGGAGACTTCAGCCAATTGTGCTCGCGAAGTTGGTTGTCGCCGAGCCACATCCGCCACCTGGCGGTTGGTAAGAATCAGGTATGGGGGTTTGCCCGCCCTGCGCGCGAAGTGATTGCGCCAGTTGCGCAGCGCGTCGAATCGCCGTTGCTCATCCGGGTCGAGATCACTCCTGACATCTGGTGCCGCGTCGCGCCGGCCAGTGGCCGCCGCGTGGGATGACACGGCTCCCTCGCGGTATGTCAGGACGAGAGTGAGGACGGGGGACTTCTCGTGAACGAAGAAGTGTTCCGAGACATCGATCAACGTTCGGCCTTCGAGAAAGGACTGAACCTGGGCGTCGTCGAAACCCTCGGCGCCAGACTGCCAGGCAAGCGTGAAGACTTTCACTTTCATCGTGAAACCATCAGTCGAAGAAGCTCATTGTGAATCGCCCGCTGCGTCGGTACGGCCCCGGACGCCGGCTGCGCACGGCGCCGGGCCGCACCGACTCCGCTGCACCTGCGCAGAAATCGGGTCAAGGGTTCGAGGGATCAAGAGTCAAGAGAGCGACCTGGCGAGGCGAAAGCCGAGATCGCCGATGCGGTAGCCGGGGGGCCAGCTGCGGCGGTTGGACGCCGAGGCGATCTCCGCGTCGCTGCCCCACGACCCGCCGCGAAGCACCCGGTACGAGCCTGATTCAGGACCAATCGGATCCTTCACCAAGCCACTCGGGTAGTTGTCGTACCAATCCCAGCACCACTCCCAGACGTTCCCCAACATGTCATATAGTTTCACGTCGTTGGGTTGCTTCCGGCCGACGGGGTGCGTCTTGCCGCCGGAGTTACCCGAATACCAGGCAATCGCGTCGAGTTCACCATAACGATCGCCCGTCGTCCCGGCGCGGCAGGCGTATTCCCACTCTGCCTCGGTCGGCAAGCGGAAGCCTGCGCAGTCCAGGCCCTTCCACGACACTTTATCGCCGTTCACCAAGTATGCCGCGTCCAGCCCGCTCGCCTTCGACATGGCGTTGCAGTAGCTGATCGCGTCCAACCAGCTGACGTTTTCCACCGGAAGGCCAGTGCCTTTGAAGGTTGACGGATTGCTCCCCATCACTGCCAGCCACTGCGCCTGGGTCACGGGCGTCTTCTCCATCAAGAAGCCGCGCGTCAGCAGCACCTCCCCCCCCTCTCTCAAGAACCGTCCGGGCGGAACGACAGCCCAGCGTGACGCATCAAATCCGCCCGGCATCTTCAGGACCTCGCCGAGCCCGCTCACGAAGACCGCGCGCTCTTCCTTGGTCGTACGCTGCACTCTCCTGGTCTTGGAAACCGTCCGCACGCCACGGACCGCTTCTGTCACCGCCGCGCGGAACCAGCCTGCCGGCCGCGTTACCACCTCGTCCGTGTACTCTTCCTCGGTGTCGTAGGGCTCATCAACGTCCCGGGTCACATCTACGACGTCCGTTCGGACCCGATACTCCCACCGAAGCTTCTCAAGGAACTCACGAAGCGCTTGCGCACTTGACGCTACTTGCAGACCGAGCAGGTCGGTGAGCAAGAGCCCGTCACCGCCGCCCATGATGCGCTGCCAGATTCTGACCGTCTGGTTCCCGGCAACCTCTTCCGATTCCGACAGATACCGCTCAATGGCCGCAAGCTCGGGTCGAATCTTACGCTGCAAGTCGGCGATCTTCTCTGCGCGCAGCGCTTCGAGGAAGACATCCAGTTCGTGGCCATGGCGCTGAAACTCAGGATCGCCGGCGGCGCGCACGACGTAGCCGCGGTCGATGTCGATCGCCTGGCGCAATACCGGTAGGGCCGTGGCTGGCGCGCCGGCGACCATCTGAAACTTGGCGGCCTGAAACAGCGCCTCGCCGAGCTTTGGATCCAAGGCGATTGCCGCTTCGGTGTGTTCGAGAGCCTCTGGCAGCTTCTGTTGCACGAACGCCGCCCATCCGGCCCACATCATCGCGAGTGCCGCTTCCTTGGGCTCGTCGGCGCCGGCGTAGCGGGCCGCCGCCACGAACGCCCGCTCCGCCGCGCCCGGATTGACGACCAGATCGACGTCGCAGGTGTCGAAGCCGTCGAAGCCGAGGCGAACGATGCCGATCAACTGATGGAAGCGCCACTCCAGCTTGTAACCGGGTGAGGTGTGATCGCCGTTGATCGCTTTGTCCAACGACTCGAGGCAATCGCTGTAGAGACGGCGCCGGAATGCGTCGCAGGCAATCTCGAAATGCCCGTAGGCGGCAATCTGCGCGGGCGGAGTCTTGGCGATTTGCAGCAGAGAGCTGAGGCTATCCGCCATGCCTCCGAGCACTCCGAGCATCGCGTTGAAGCCCCAGCGAAAAGTTGAATCGAGGCCGGCAAGCTCGTCGGAGATGCGCCCCAAGTCGATGGACAGTGCTGCTGTCATCTCTTGCTGCGCTTCGATCATACGATCGGTCGCTTCGCGCTGCGCCTGCTCTACGCGCCGCGAGCCGGCGTCGTAGCCGGCGAGGATCTCCATCGTGCTGGAGCGAATCGCCGCCACGCCCTCACGCGCTGCGCGGCGCTGCTCCGCAGTGATGTCGCCGACGAAGCTGCTTTGTTGCAGATACTGCTTGTAGTCCGTGCCCCAGACATAGACAGCCATGCGTCTCTCCTTTTCCTTGGCTTCCTTGGCGCCGGCACTCTGGCGGTAAAGTTCGTGGATGTCCCGTCCGTTGTCGAACTTCGTCTCTGAGGGTGCGGCGCCGAGTTGATGGCTCCTACGCTGCGGCCGCCTCTGTGGCAAGCGGGCTGCCGCGATCCAGGTCGCTATGAGCGCAAGAAGTGCCGCATATCCGCGCACCCGTCGCAACTTCTTCGACACTTCGAAGACCGCTGTCGTCACCCACGGTTCGATCATCGCTTCGCCTCTCCAGCGCTTGACGTTGCGGATGAACCACTCGATCGAATCGTTCAGGTTCTCGACCGGGCTGGTCGTGCGCAGCGTTACGAAACAGCGTCAGCCCTCACTGGGAATTTACTCATCGCGTGGTCAACTATCAGCGAGGACGGCGACAGACACGGCATCGCCGCCAGGTTCTTCACTGTCGACGGGGCAGCTTGTGGAGACTCGACCGAGACCGACGGCGAATGCCGGAAGACTTCTGCGACTGATGCAGAAGACGTGAATCCTCACGTGCTTGCGTGCGGCGCGGCGCCGGCAGTAGTCGTTTCGGTTGCGCCTTGCGTATCGGGGAACACGGCCTGCGCCGAGTCGGACGCGGCCGGTAGCGGCGCTTCGTCAGCCGATGTGGGTGTCTCGATCACCACGCCGTCGTCCTCGGTCGAGGCGCCGCCGTCGGGCTTGCCGAGAGTCGCCAGTTGTGGACCGAAAGCGAGCGCCTTGTCCGCCAGTGCGTCTCCGCAAAAGCGCCGTGCGCCGCCGGCGAGGTGGTCGTAAACAGCCGCGTAGCTCTTGGTCATCTCTCCGACCAGGTCTGCGGTCTTCTCGAAGTGCTCGCTGACACCGGACTTGTACGTTTCGTGCTCGCTGCGAAGCCGGTCCAACTCGTCGCGAAGCTGCTTGGCTTGGCGCATCTTCGGAAACGCGAAGTAACCGATGGCCAGACCGAGCGCGATGCCGAGGGCGACCAGGGCTGCTTCGAGGATGTAGAGAGTCGCAACGGGACCGTTCATGCAATTTTCCTCAGGGCGATGTCGGCAACTTTCGCGCGCTTTGTTCGCCACGCCGCGCGGGCAGCACCGCGACCGAGCGAAGCGGAGCGCGACTATAGCGAGGAACGCTCGCGCGTGCGACGGCGAGAGGGAGCGCGCGTCAGCGCCGCGAACCCGCCAATGCGCGCGAAACCGTCACGACTGCGATTACTGCGGCGCCGCCCAGAGCCCACGCGCTCGGCAACTCTCCGTGCACGAGATAGGCCCAGATCGGGTTGAGCACCGGTTCGAAGAAACCGAGCAGCGCGGCTTCCATCGCCGGAAGCCTGCGCAGTCCGCGCGCCAGCAGGCGGTAGGCGAGCGCGATCTGCACGACGCCGAGATAGGCAACCACCGCCCAGTCGCCGCCGCTGACGTCGGTTAGCGGCCACGCCGTCGGCAGCGCTGCAATCACCACCAGCAAGTTGCCCCACAGCATCGCCGACTTCGCACCGGGGGCGCGATCTGCGCTCGCACGCGCCGTCCATCTGAAGCCCATAACCGTCAGTGCCCACCCAAAACCGCTGGCGATCGCGAATGCGTCGCCCAGGTGAGGCTGCGGAGCGGTCGCGTACGTGGCCGGTGTCCCGACAAAGAACAACCCCATGCCGGCGCCGATGACCGCCATCGCCCACCAGTCCGACCTCTTCGCCTTCTCGCCGATCAGAAACGGGCCGAGCAACGGCAGGTACAGCGGTCCGGTGCACTGCAGAAAGATCGCGTTGGCCGAGGTGGTGAGTTTGTTGGCCAGCACGAACAGCAGCATCGTCGCTGCCTGCGCGGTCCCGACCAGCGCGGCGCTGCACCGCCCCAACGAAACCGGGCCTGGCACCAACAACGCGATCGCGGCCAACGCGAACATTCCGCGCAACGCCGCGACCTGCCAGCCGTCGAGAGTGGCGGTCTTGATCGCGGCGCCGCCGGTGGAAAACAGCACCGAAGCGCCCAGCACGCACAGACGATCGGACAGACGGGCCGGATCGATTCGCGTCGATGGCGCGGTATCGCCTGCCGATTGCGGCGCTGCACTCGAGCGCGAGCGCTTCACCCGCGCGAACAGGCGTCTTTCCTGACCTGAAGCCAAAGTCGGCACCGTGCGTGCAGCGGGCGGCAACCTTGTACCACTACCTCCGTGAGAAAGGCGACTCACCGCTCGCGTCCGCGCAGGCCGCGCCGGCGCTCCAGCGCTCGTGCACAACCTGTTCACCCGGACTATTCATGAAACCCGCTACTACGACCGCCAATGCACGCCATCTCGGGCCGTGCTCACTCTTCACTCCTCGACGTACTGCAAGTACGCCTGCGTCGCTCATCGCTGCGCGCGGCCCGAGCTGGCGCACCTTTGGCGGTCTCGCGACGAGCGTTCATGAATAGTCCGGGTTAGAATCCGCGCTGCCAATGTCAGCCGGTCTCCTATCCTCAGCGCGCCGTCAACCGGCGTCGCCACAAGGGCTGCGCGGTCGCTGGGCGCCCTCGCCCACCGGACTGTTGCACATCGGCAACGCCCGCACGGCGTTGGCGGCGTGGCTGTCGGTGCGTCGGCACGGCGGAACGTTCGTGTGGAGACTCGAAGACATCGACACACCGCGCACCGTCGCCGGCATGGCCGAAGCCGCAGCCGAAGATCTGGCGTGGCTGGGCCTGGACTGGGACGAAGATCCGGCTCGCGGCGGCCCTTACGCTCCGTACACGCAGTCGCAGCGCTCGCACGTCTACGAGGCAGCGCTGCGGCTGCTGCTGGAGCGCGGGCGCATCTTCCCCTGCCGCTTGTCGCGCCGCGACTTGATCAACATCGCTTCGGCGCCGCACGCCGCCGACCAACGCGAAGCCAGCGAGCACGAAGCGCCGCATCCGGCACAGGCGCGGCCCCGCGATCTCGCTCCCGGATGGTACGACACGCGGCTGCGCAGCGATGCCGCACTACGCTTCGCCGTCGATCCCGCTAGCGTGCGTTTCGTCGACCGGCTGTGCGGCGCCGTCGAAGAGCGAGTCGATCTCAGCGTCGGCGACTTCGTTCTCAAGCGCCGCGACGGACTCTACGCCTACCAACTCGCGGTGGTGGTCGACGATTGGACGATGGATATCGACGAAGTCGTGCGCGGCGCCGACCTGCTCGGCTCCACCGCCAGACAGATCCAGTTGCTCGAAGCCCTCGGCGCTCGCCGCCCACTCTACGCCCACGTCCCGTTGGTAGTCGGCGCCGATGGAGAAAAACTCTCCAAGCGCGACGCGTCGCTGACGTTGCGATCGCTACGCCAGGCCGGCGCCGCTCCGTGGCAGGTGGCCGGATACCTTGCGTGGTCTCTCGGCATCCTCGACCGACCGGCAGCGCTGCGGCCCCGCGACCTGCTGACCGAGTTCTCGTGGAGCCGCGTTGGCAAGGCCGAGTGGCGCCTGCCGCGCGACCTTGCCGCTACGCTCGAAACGCTTCGTTGAAGACTGCGCGCAGCCGTCAACGATGCGCCATCAGCGACCCGAGAAGCGCGGCGGGCGCTTCTCGAGAAAGTGCGCGACGCCCTCGCGAAAGTCCTCCGACCCCAGGCTCTCGTGCATCTCACGAGTTGCGACCTCGACCGATGCGGCCAACCCGCCGAGTTGGTCGTCATACAGCTGACGCTTCATAACGCGGATCGAACGCGGCGACGAAAGCTTCACGATGTCGGAGGCATAGGCGTGCACCTGTTCTGCAAAACCTTGCTGTGGCAGGACGCGGCTGACGAGCCCCATCCGCAGCGCCTCGTCGGCATCGACCAGGCGTCCCGAGAACAGAATGTCGCTGGCGTTGGCCAGACCCACCAGGCGCGGCAGCACCCAGCTGACGCCGTACTCGGCTACCAGTCCGCGGCGCGAAAAGATCGCTCCCATGCGTGCCTTCTGCCCGGCAAGGCGGATATCGCTGAACAGCGCCAGTACGAAGCCGACCCCGGCGGCGGGCCCGTTGACGCCGGCGATGACCGGCTTGGGAATCGACAGCAGGTAGCTGAACTCAGTCCGGAAATCGGGGCGGATCGGCCCAGCGGGCGCCGCGTGCTCCAACTCCGGCAAGTCACCGACCGCGCTGGCGGTCGCGCCGCCGGCACCGCTGAAGGCGCTCAGCAGTTTCATGTCGGCGCCGGCGCAAAAACCGCGGCCGGCACCGGTCAGCACGATGGCGCGCACCGCGTCGTCGGCGGCGGCGCAGTACATCGCGTCGCGCAGTTCAATGCCCATTCGCGGCGTATAGGCGTTCAGAAACTCGGGACGAGAGAGTGTGCAAGTGGCGATGCCGTCTGCCACTTCATAGACGATGTGCTCGTAGGCCATTGACCGGACGTCTCCTTGGATTCCTGTGGGGTTGAGAGGGACTTACTGAAGTTACTTGCGACACTTCGAGCCGGGCCGAACGCACGCGCGTCCGGACGGCCTCGAAACGACCGCTATCATCGCGCGATCACCGAGCGATCATGGGGATGGCGACGCTCTTTGGCAACCGTGCGGCGGGCGACGGTTTCGAATCAGCGCGAGTCTCCGCGCGTTGCGGTCGCCCGTGGTGTTGTTGCTGCGGCGGCGGCGCGCGTGGTGTTGTTGCGGCGGCGGCGGCGCGCGTGGCGTTGCTGCTGCTGCTGCGGCGGCGGTGGCGGTGGCGCTCGTGGCGTTGCGGCGGCGGTGGCCGATTACACGCCAACCGGTTGCCAGAACACCGCCGCCGCAGCACACTCAGGGCGTGGCGGCGGCGACGGGTTGCGCCCCAACAGCGGCCGCGCGGCCGGTGAACGTCGGCGAAGTGGATCACGCGGCAACGCGCGGGGAAGGCGGAGGCAGAGGTGGCTGGAACAGCAACACGAGACGGCGCAGAGTTCCTGCTCAGGGCATGGCGGGAAACGGACGCGGAGTCGCTGGCTGCGCAAGCCAACAACCGCAACGTCTGGTCGAACCTGCGCTCGCGCTTTCCTCGCCCCTACACCATCGCCAACGCTCGCAGTTGGATCTCGCGCATCGCGTCGGGCCACGAGCGCGGCCTCCAGTTCGCGATCGATATCGACGGCGTGGCGGTGGGCGGAATCGGCATCGACGTCATCAGCTACAACGCCCCACGGCTGGGCGAACTCGGCTACTGGCTGGGCGAGGACTTCTGGGGACGCGGAATCGCCTCGCGGGCGGTACCCGTGGTTTGCGCACAGGGTTTCGAACAACTCGCGTTGGCGCGCCTGCGCGCCCTAGTACGCAATTCGAATGCGGCCTCGTTGCGCGTGCTCGAAAAGAACGGCTTCGTCCTGGAGAGCAAACTCAGGCGCAGCGACAGGCGACCGCGCAGCGCCGTCATCGAGATGGTCTACGTCCTGGAGCAACCTGCGACGACGAGGCAGTGGACGGCGGCAGCGACCACGTTGCCCGACGGCGCTCCCCTTTAGCGGTCTGTTGAAAATGGCTCATCTGCTGCGTTGCGCGCGCAACCACTCTCGAGAAACGACGCCCGCCGGAGCGGACTGCTGATGGCGGTCAGGCCGCCTACAGTTTCATCCATACGGATGCGCCTGCCCACGGAAACTCGCTACGTCTCGGCTCGCGCGATTTCGCGCGAGCCTTGCATCTGGGCCATTTTGAACCATTTTGAACAGGCTGATGGTCGGTTTTTCGACGGACTTTTCGTACTCGACTGCAGCGACGAAGGCGAGCGGGGCCGGCCTAGGTTCGGCGCTCGAGATTAGGGCCGACAACGAGGGCGCACAGCGGCGAAAGCCGGCCGGCGTGGTACACTCGCGTGCATGCGTGCCTGGCCGGCCAAGAACAGCCGCTTGCGCCTCCGTGTGGGGCTTACGTTCGTCATGGCCGCGCTGCTGGGCGCAACGCCCTCGTCGGCCCGAGCCGAAGCGCCCCCCTCCGGCGAGCCGAGCTTCTACTTCTTCAGCCCCGACTGGCGCCCGGCCGACCTCAACGCGTTGGCCGAACGGATGCACGCAGCGCTTCTCGACCAAGCCTTCGAAGTGTCCTTTCAAGCCTTCGCGCGATACGACGACTTCTCACGGCAAGTTGTCGATTTTCCACCTGCATTCCTGATTGCGCCAGGTTGGTTTCCAAGCCTTGCGGCAAACGACATCGGGCTCTCCCTGCAACCCATCGCGACGCCGCTACGCCACCACCGAACGACCTACCGCAAGGCACTGGTCACACGCTCCGACGTGAACTCGATCGCCGATCTCGCGCGCGGGTCGATCGCTGCCGCCGTCCACTCGCTCGGGCCCGGTAGCGAGCAGGCGGTGCTCGACGCCGTCCATCTCGACCGCGGCTCGGCCAAGGTGATCGCGGTGCCGAAAGACGTAGATGGCCTGCTGGCCCTCAGCTTCGGGCAGGTCGATGCGGCCTTGGTGACGGCACAGCAGTACGAGCTGCTGGCCAGCAGCACGCCCGACGCAGCCGCCAAGCTCCAGGTCCTCGCCTTCTCCGCGCCGATCCCGCTACCGGGCGTGTTCGCCGGCGCACAGACCTCAGCCGAAGATCGTCTCCGGATGGCGGCCGCGCTGGCCAAGTTCACCGACAGCGAAGCCGGCCGCGAGGTCCTGGCACTGCTCGGCTACGACGCCTTCGCGACCGTGGCTGCGGCGCAGCCGGAACAGAACACCGAGCAGTCACCGCCCGCGAAGACGCTGGCCGCGCGGGCCGGCAAGGGGCCGGCGCCACTGCAGGATGTCGTCAAGAAGGGCAAGAAGAGTCGCAAGAAGGCCACGCAAGCTCATGAATGAGGCTCCTTCGCCCGCAGCACCGGCGCCCGCCGCTGCCGAGCCACGCTGGTCCTGGACCAGCACACTCTTCAGTCAGAGTTACGGGCTGCACCTCAGACTCGCACTGGCCGGCGCGGTCTCCCTGTTCCTGTGCATCGCGCTGCTGTCGTCTACTTTGATGTACCGCCAATCGGCGATCCTCCACAGTGAGATCGAACGCGCCTCCGCTCAGCTTCAAAGAGGCATGGTTCAGCGCGGCGTCCTGCTGGCCGAGGGAATCGCCGCGAGCATGGAGTCGGCGATCGCCGGCTACGACTTCGCCTTCATCACCGACACGGTGACGACCATGCAGAAGAAGAACAAGAACCTGGCCTACGCCTACCTCACCAACGCGGCCGGCATCGTCATCGTCCATTCGGACCCGCACCAGGTCGGCAACCGATCCGCGCGCATCACCAGTACGGAACCGCGCTTCGTCAATCACGCCGACGGCTACGAGGTGGTCGAGATCACGCGTCCGCTGCTGGTAGGCGGACGCGAGTGGGGGTGGCTGGTTCTCGGCTTCGACCTTACCCCGATCCGCACGCAGGCAGCGCTCTCGATGGTACGAGGCCAACAGGTGCTCGCGCGTTCGACGACGCTCGCGATGGCACTGGCGGCGACCATCGGACTGTTCGGTCTCGGTGGATCGATATGGGCCAGCCGCCGCCTGCTGAGTCCGCTCACCCAACTGGCCGAGGACGCCGCTGCGATCGCCTCCGGCACCCTCGACCAGGAGATTCAGGCGATCGAGTCTTCGGACGAGATCGGGATGTTGGCCCGCCAGTTCGAAGCGATGCGGCGCTCGATCAGGTCCAACGTCGGCGAACTGCTCATCGCCAAGCAACTGGCCGAAGACTCGATGCAACAGGAAAAGACCCTGCGTGCCGAGATCGAAGAACATTCGCGCCTGCTCGAGAGCAAGGTAGCGGAGCGAACCTCGGAGTTACTGGCGATCAACGAACGCCTGACCGAATACGACCGGCTGAAATCCGAGTTCCTCAGCAACGTGTCGCACGAACTGAGGACGCCGCTGGCGGCGATCTCGTCGGCTGCCAAGATAATCAACCGCTACAGCGAGCGTGATGCGCACAGCGGCAAACGCTTCAGCAAAGTCATAATTCAGGAAACCGAGCGGCTGACGCGGCTGATCAACGATCTGCTCGATATCTCGAAGATCGAGGCCGGCAAGGCCGAGTGGCACATGGAAACCATAGACGACCCGCGCACGCTGCTCGACCACGTCGTCGCTACGTTTCGCCCTCTGTACCAGGAGAGTGGAATCGACCTCGACTTGGCCGACAGCGGCCCGCTACCGGCTATTCGTGGCGATCGCGATCGCCTCATCCAAGTGTTCGCCAACCTGTGCGGTAACGCGATGAAGTTCACCCCTCGCGGTGGCAACGTCAGAGTCGAGGCCTGCAGCGCCGAACACGCCGGATCGCCGGCGCTGCGTGTAACGGTAACCGACAACGGCCCCGGCATTCCCGCCGACGACCGCGAAGCGGTGTTCGAGCGCTTCCGCCAAGGCGGCGGTAGCGACAAACCCAAAGGCACCGGGCTCGGCCTCGCGATTTGTCGTGATGTGGTTCGCTACCACGGCGGTACGATCCACGCTGAAGCCGCGCCGGAGGCCGGAACGCGCATGGTGATCGTGCTTCCGGCACTGCGGCCCCACGGCGACTCCACGCCGGTGTAGATCTGGACGCCGACGTAGCATCGGGCCACGGCCGCCTGCGCTTCGCAGGTCTCGGGGTTCGCTGTTCCGCAACGCAAGAAGGCGTCCGTACCACCAGGGTACGGACGCCTTCTTCACTACCGACGTCGAGCGCCTACCAACTCGAAGCGCTCTATCAGTCCAAGCAGCCTCCCACTCCCGGGGTGTAGCGCTTGGTCGGATCGCTCGCACAGAACAAGCGCGAAGTCGCCTGGTTCAAGGTACGACCCGGGCCGGGCAGTCCGGCCACCGAGTTGATCGACGCAGCGCTGGTCGGTGGAACGCAGAACACCGCCGCCCCGATCGGTGCGGTCGGACTGGCTTGCCCGGTCCCGACCAGCGGATCCAGGAAACACTTGCGCCGCTCCACCAATTCGCAATTGCCGGCCGGGACACCCACCGCCTCTTCCGCGCAGTCGTCGTTGGTGTTGCACGACAGCACGCCCTGTCCGCCGGCGCGCACCACCGCGTCGCAGCTCTTACCGTCCGGTCCCGTAGTGCACTGGCCTTCGCCGCCGCCGATGTCGCTACAGTCGAGGTTATCGCACGAGTTCGGCTCCGGGAAACCGCCGGCACCGTTGGAACTGCAGGTCGATGGATCGCAGCTTCCGAGGCTGGCCGAAGCGCAGTCGGTGTTGGTCGTGCATGACTTGCCGGTGGCCAGACTGCAACGCTTGATGCTCAAGCAAGTGCCGGCATTGACACCGACGCAGTCGGCATTGCCGCTGCAGTGGAATTTCGGCTCCACGCTGCAGCCGCCGGGTTGGGAAGCGCACTCGGCGTCGCTGTTGCACGAAACCGTGTTGTCGGTGCTGCACTGGCGGCACGGACAGTACTCGGATCCGTTACCGCACGGCACGTTGAAGTCGAGCTTGGTCGTACCGGTAGTCTGCACGAGCTTGATCACCAGCCCGGATCCCGACACGTTCTTGCCGCCGTCTGGCAGGCAATCCAGGCTGTAGCCCGCACCGCCCGGCTCGTTCGGCAGTGCCGGGAACGAGGTGTTGACCGCAGCGACGTCGCAGTCGAGCCCGGCGTTGCGGCCGTTGCGGCACACGCCTCCGCGCACACCGTCGCCTCTGACCGGATCGAGCAGGCAGGTGCCCGCGACGCAATCCGAGTCGAACACGCATATGCTCGCGGCATCGTCCGAACACTTGCCTCCGCATTCCGGACACGGCGCGGTAGTCGAGATCCCGAGGAACACCTGAGTGCGCAGGTTGGCCGTGATCTGTCCCGCACCGAGATCCACGTCGGCGGTACCCGAGATGTCCTCCGAGAAACGGTTGACGATGCAGGCCGGCGTGCCCGCCGACGACAGCGGGAACGGAGCCCCGAAGTAGCAGTCGCAGACCGCACCGCCGCAGTTGCCGGCGTCCGCCACGAACGGCTGATCGCAGATCGTGCGGGTGTTGTTGCTGCAGCGGCAGGAACCGCCTGCCGGATCAAAGCCCACGACGTTGCACTGGCCGCAGGTGGGTCCCTTGCCGGGGCACTCCAGGTACCCGTGCGTCACGGTGAAGTTGTTGATGTCCGCGTCGTGCGAAAGGCCAGTCCAACCGCTGTCCAACTGGGTGGTCGTGCGGCAACGGCCGAGGCCGACGTCGCACTGCCCGACGGCGCAATCCGAGTTGCTGCTGCAATCGCTGCCGATCGCGGAGTAGAGCGTGAGTTCACCGAAGCCGGGACAAGCCGGCTCGCACTTGCAGCTCGACGAACAGCCCTCGCCGCCGCCGCAAGGATCCGAGTTCCCGTCACACTGCTCGGGTGCGCTCACGATCCCGTTGCCGCAGATCCGGCAAGAGGTACAACCGTCGCTGTCGTCGGTGTTGCCGTCTTCGCACTGTTCGCCGTGTCCGGGATCCAAGACGGCGTCGCCGCACTTCGGGTTCTTGCAATTGGTACGGCAGGCGTCGGGTGTGCTGTCGGAGTTGTTGGTAGTGCCGTTGTCACACTCCTCGCTGGTCTGCTTGATACCGTCGCCGCAACTCTCGATCTGGCAGGTCGCGCTGCACCCGTCGTTAGAGACGACGTTGTGGTCGTCACACTTTTCGCCGGCCAGAGGATCGGTCACCCCATCGCCGCAAGACGGGTTCTTGCAATCGGTGCGGCAAGCGTCAGGCGTGGAGTCGGAGTTGTTCGTGGTTCCGTCGTCGCACTGCTCCGCGCCGGAATTGTTGACTACGCCGTCACCGCACACTTCCTTGACACACGTCGGCAGGCACCCGTCGCCGGTGGCGGTATTGCCGTCGTCGCACTGCTCACCGGTGTCTGTGACCTTGTCGCCACAGTGGTGGTTCGTGCAATCTTTTCGGCAAGCATCGACGGCTTCGTCGGAATTGTTGTTGCCGTTGTCGCACTGCTCGGAGCCTTCGACGCGGCCGTTGCCGCACACCGGCTCGGTCGGAAACGCTATCGCCAGAGTCGGCGGGGTCTGAGCGCGGTTCAGGTCGAACAGACAGGTCTTGAGGTCGAGAACCGTGAAGATGCCGCCGCTGCTATCAGGGCAGACCTCCTGGTAACCGAGCTTGTCGATCTGGATGTTGGCGCACTGGGCGGGAATGCCGCCGAGAAGGTGGATGTAAGCACGCCGTATCGCGCGATCGACGTTGTCGTCGCCGGTGCCGGGTCCGTACGCGAGAATGTCGGCACGGCAGTTGACCGCGGCGTCGATCTTGTCGATCCGCTGGTCGAGCAGACAGCGGTGGCGCACGCGAATGTTGTAGCGGAACATCGCGAACGCGTCCCTGGCAGTACCGCCGAGGCAGCTTGACTCCGGTCCTCTTACGGCATCGATCTTAGTCGGATAGTAGCGGTGGAGGAGGTCATCGATGACAACGTCGCTCTCGGCACGAACGCACTTCTGGAGGTCATCCACGACGAAGGTTCCGCCGCTCGGGTCGGGGCAGGCTCCCGGAAAATTCAAGAAGGCAAGATTGACGCCGACGCAGGCGGTCGACAACGCGCGGTCCAACTTGATCGTTGCGTTTTCCATCGCGCGTTGAAGCTTGTCGTCACCTGCACCGAAACGGCAGTCGGTAGCCGGCGGCGGGACGAGCGAACGGACCACGCGGTTCTCGCAGCGAAGGCGCGCCGCCATGACCCGCTCGAGATAGACGCGAGAGCTGTCGGCCAGCACCTGCTGGCAGCGCCGTTGCACAGGATCGACGTACTGGGCCTCGGCGTTGGCGGGCGCCAGCATCGGAACGATGGCGGAGGAGACAGCCACCAGCGCGAAAAAGACCGAGGCGGAAACTGCAACGCGTGATCTTTTCATAATGACCTGTGACGGCCGGGTTCCCGATGGACGGGAGATTGGCGAAGCCCCCCAGCGACGCCCGACTATGCCCGGTTCCGACGTCCCGTGTCAACGCTACATCCGCGTGAATGCAGGGGTTTCGATTTGTGGCTGTATTTGCCTCGTCCGAACGCGATCGATTTTGACTCGGCGGCCGTGGCGGCATAGCCAGCGCCACCACCCCGTTGCGTAGGTTCGCTACAGCGAACCTACGCAGGAAAAAGGAACGAGAGGACGGACATGGGACCGCTTTCAGGAATTCGCGTAATCGAAATGGCCGGACTCGCGCCGGCACCCTACGCGGGGATGATCCTCGCCGACTTCGGGGCCGACGTCGTGCGCATCGACCGCAGTCCCACCACCGGATCGCGCCCCGACCCCACCCGGGACTTTCTCGCCCGCGGCAAACGCTCGGTGGGACTCAACATGAAAGACCCCGCGGGGGTCGACCTGTTGCTGAGACTGATCGACAAAGCCGACGTCCTGATCGAGCCCTTTCGCCCAGGAGTGATGGAAAGACTCGGGGTCGGCCCGCAAGTGGCCATGACCCGCAACCCGCGCCTCGTCTACGCGCGGCTCACCGGCTGGGGCCAGACCGGCCCCTATGCAGCGATGGCAGGGCACGACATCGATTACATCGCCCTGTCGGGCGCGCTCGGATTGTGCGGGCGCAAGGCGGAAAGCCCCGTGCCTCCGGTCAACCTCGTAGGCGACTTCGCGGGCGGCGGCATGCTCTGCGCGTTGGGCGTGGTGCTTGCCCTCTTCGAACGCAGTCGCTCGAACAAGGGCCAAATAGTCGATGCCGCGATGGTGGACGGCGCCGCCCACTTGAGTAGCTTCCTGTTCGGCCTCTTCCACGCCGGCCTGTGGGCGGGCGAACGCGGCGCCAATCTGCTCGACACCGGCGCCCCGTTCTACGACACGTACCGGACCAGCGACGGCGGTTTCATGGCAGTGGGCGCCATCGAGCCTCAGTTCTACGCGCGCCTGCTCGAAGGGCTCGGCCTGGACGCGAACACCATGCCCCACCAGATGGACCGCGAAAGTTGGGAAGCGACGCGCGAACGCTTCGCGCAGGTGTTCGCCGGCAAGACCCGACGAGAGTGGACGCAAGTCTTCGACGGCACCGACGCCTGCGTGGCGCCCATCCTGGAACTGGGCGAAGCCGCCGACCACCCGCACAACCTCGCGCGCTCGACCTTCATCGGGGGTATCGACGGCGCGCGCATGCCGGCCCCTGCCCCCAGGCTGTCGCGCACACCGGGTAGCGGCTCTGCCAGCGCACCGATCTCGGGAGCCGACACGGACAGCGTCTTCGCCGAAGTCGGTGTCAGCGCCGAGTTCATCGCCGAACTGCGCAGCCGAGGCGCGGCCGGCTAGAGCGAAGAAGCGCGCCCTTGCGACACGGGAATATCGAGTCAGGAGACGAGCCAATGGTCCACATCGACATCACCTACACCGGCGGGCTGCGCTGCGAGGCCGCCCATGCGCCTTCGGGTCGTGAACTCACCACCGACGCGCCGCTCGACAACCACGGCCGCGGTGAAACGTTCTCGCCTACCGATCTGCTAGCCACCGCGCTGGGAAGCTGCATGGCCACGATCATGGGTCTGGTTGCCGAACGTCATGGCTGGAACATCGACGGAACCAAGATCGGCGTCGACAAGGAAATGACCAGCGAAGCACCGCGCCGCATCGCGCGGCTGAGCGTCACCATCGACGTCCCGCACACCTTCGACGAAAGAGCGCGCAAGCTCCTCGAGAACGCCGCCGATACCTGCCCGGTAAAGTTGAGCATCTTGCCGGCGATCGAGGTTCCTGTCGTGTTTCGCTGGGCCTGACCTGCAGCCGCGAGCCGGCACCGCCACCGCGCCCGCAGTTCGCGCAGTCTATAAAGAAACTCCCCGCGCAGGCTTCGTTCTGGGGGATCGCCCTCGACTCGTGCCAAGAGGCGGAACCTGCAAAGTCCCACCGGTTTCTGGCTCCGGGGTCGACTCCGGTCGATGGAAAACTACTCAGAAGCCGAGATCGGCGAGACCGATGTCGGCGAATCGCTCGATGATGAGATCCGCCTGCGCGAAACGTTCCCGCTCCATGTCCGGATCCGGAAGTGCCACCACCTGCATACCGGCAGCCCTGGCCGCCTGAAGCCCCGCCGGTGCGTCTTCGAACACCACGCAGCGTTCGGGCTCGATGCCGAGCGACGCGGCGGCAACCAGGAAGATGTCCGGCGCCGGCTTGCCGGCCTCGACGCGCGGATCATCGCCGACCACGATCGTATCGAATATCGAAAACCAATCCCGGTGCCGGCTGATCTTCAACTCGAAAAGATAGCGCTCGCTGCTCGTCGCCACGGCCAGCGGAACCGCCGCACCGGCGAGCGCACGCGTGAAAGCCTCGGCCCCCACGCGCTCGGTGGCGGCGACGAACAAGCCCTCGAGGCGCCTGGAGCGGCGGCACAAGTAGTCCTGCGGGCTGATCGGAAGAGACAACGCGTCGACCAGGTACTCGGCCGATTCCAGCGACGGACGTCCGATCATGTTGCGCTTGATCGACCAGTCGAAAACCTTGCCGTAGGCGCTGCAGATCTCCTGCGTAACCTCGGTGTAGAAGTGCTCGGTATCGAGCAGCACACCGTCGAGATCGAAGACCGCGCACGCGACCGGACGCCGAAGCTTCATGCCGAATTCCTCGCTACTCGAGCGCCGGACGGAACCGACTCCAGCTCAGGTGTCGGCGTCACGCGAACCGTCGATGCCGAGCCGCGCTTCGACCGCCTTGAATCGCAGCAGTTCACACAGCAGGCGTTCGCGTTGCTCGATAGTGGGACATTCGAGCAGGCTCTGCTTCTCCAGGACGTCGAGCGGCAGACTCGCACACAACGAGTTGGTCATTCCCATCAGGTCGAGCTTGTCGAACAGCCTCTCGACCATTCCCTCTTCCCCTGCACTGGCCTTGACCAGTTGACGCAAACCTTCGCGCAGATCGTCGCGCCACGATCGCACCTGGTCCATCGGAGGAGGTCCCTCGTACAGCGCCTGTGCTTCGACCAGGCGGTAGGGTTTGTCGGTGTCCAACTCACGGCGAATGCGGAACTTTACCGTCCCCTTGAGCACCACCATAGAACGGCCGTCACTGAACGGCTTGTGCTCGACGATGGTGCCGGCACACCCCACCGCATAGACGGCAGGACGCGGTTCGGCTTCGGCATCCTTGATCAGCACCATGCCGATCGTACGGTCGCTTGCCAGAGAATCGGCGAGCAGATTGCGATAGTGCGGCTCGAAGATGTGCAGCGGCAACATCGTGTCCGGGAACAGCACGACCTCGCTGAGCGGGAAAATACGGACGTGATCGGGAAGAATACCCACGCGGCCTCTTACGGTTGTACCGTAGCAGCGCGGCGGTGGGGCTCAAATCCGCGACACATGGCGTGCGCGGAACGTCGGCCGCGGCCAGTGAGACGCGCCAGGTCAGTTCACCGGCGCCGCCGGTTCGTTACGGCCCGGTGCTGCCGCCGCTCGACGCGAGAACCGGCCCTTCCCGGTAACCTGGTTCAGGAACAAGCGGGACAGGCAAGGAGTGCGTCGCCGCCGACTGCGGCCTTCAGTACGAGTAACGCGTCGGTGGCCGTCACCAGCGAACTCCCATCGACGTCGCAGACACACTTGGCGCACGGTTCCAACCCCACCGCGGCGTGAAGCACGTACAGAGCGTCGCTCGCGAGCGGAATCTCGCCGTCACTGACCGGAAAGCCGCAGCGTCCGCCTGCAACCAATGTCGTGGTGGTAGTGGAAGTGGTCGTGTCCGGCTGGGGAAGTTCCCCCGGGCACTCGATCTTCGTCACCCGGACCTCGGGAAGAGGTTCGACGTTCGCATCATCTCCGCCCTTGGCGGCAACCTCGACCGAGACCTGGAAGTCCGCGAGAGCGGGAACCGAAGTATCATAGTTGAAGCGGCAACCCGCCAGTACGACGGGACCGGAGAACAACGGCTGACTGCGCATTATCGCGAGCGCGAGTTTCTGCGCCGCGTCGTCGTCCTTGAAAGCCGCCATCGCGCTGCCGCCCAAGGCACGGCGGCACACGGCACCGGCCCCCGAGCCTTCGATCTGTCCGTTGGCGTTCGAGTAATCGAGCTTGAAGTCCAGGTTGTTCAGCCCAACCTGGTCGATCAACGAAAGCGTGATCACGCAGGTCTGGTCCTGGCCGGCCACAGCGGGGATCGCCGCCACTGGAGAAACAACCGCGACCATCGCCAGCGTCACGAGCAAACGGCGCAATGTCTTCGGAGAACTTTCCATAGGCTGCACATGCTACCACGACATCGGGTCGAGACCACCCGACTTTCTGGAAGCCGACGGCACCGTGGAAAGAAATGGCGGAGAGGGTGGGATTCGAACCCACGGACCCGTTAGGGTCACACGATTTCGAGTCGTGCTCCTTCAGCCGGACTCGGACACCTCTCCTCGAAAGCCCGTGATTTAACCGTCGGCGCTCGTCACGCGCAAACTGCGGCCCGCCTGCGCAGCCTTAGCCTTGCCACACGATTCACACAGTGTCGGCACGCCGTCCTCGAAAAAAGTCACGCAGAAGTTCGGCAGATTCGTCGCCGCACGGCCCCGCCACAGCGTCGAAGCGATGGTTGAGACGCACGTCCTCGCCGACCCGGTACAGGCTCACCGCAGCGCCGGCCTTGGTATCCCGCGCCGCGAAGACGAGGCGCCTGATTCTGGCCTGTACCAACGCCCCCATGCACATCAGGCAGGGCTCCAGCGTAACGTAGAGAACCCCGCCCACCCTGTGATTGCGCAGTCGTAGTGCTGCGCTTCTCAGTGCCACGATCTCGGCGTGCGCCGTCGGATCGAAGTCGCGAACCCTTCGGTTCGTTGCCCTGGCTCCCAGGTCAGCATCTACCACCACCACACCACCCACCCAAACTTCCCCC
>Ga0172375_10004735_pt1 | contig 19959 bp, 17 predicted proteins | sample LakKiv1m_FD_114537 | JGI IMG/M metagenome (GOLD analysis project Ga0172375, IMG submission 114537) | Freshwater microbial communities from Kabuno Bay, South-Kivu, Congo - kab_092012_11.1m | ecosystem: Environmental > Aquatic > Freshwater > Lake | place: Democratic Republic of the Congo...
AAATGTTCGCCCACCTGCGTTATAATCAGGCCAGTTAAGAGCCCTTACGAAGAAGTACTTCGGAGGATTCTCCCGCAAATCCAAAATCGGCACCAGTGCTTTTCGTGAGGTCTTGTTAAACATGGTATGGTAATCTCTGCGTCTTACCAGGTCCCAGTAGCGATGGCCTTCAAAAGCTAATTCAATTCTGCGCTCTTTTAGAATATTACTTATTGTTGCAGGAATGTTATCAGTATGTCCGGCTCTTTTACGAAGAGCATTCAGGTATAATGCAGCCTTTGCAGCATCCCCTGTTCCGCTTTCAATGGCAGCCTCTGCATAGTTGAGATAGATCTCAGCCAGGCGGAAGTCTATATAGGGTGTTGTGCAAAGGAATTGGGTAATGATTGTCATGCTCTCCTTTAAATATTTTTTCACATTGAAACCTGAACTTGTGTAATTTCCCTGTTCATTATTGCCAAGCTGAGCGAAGCCAGAATATTCCGGACCGGTAGCACCACCATAAGTATAATATGTTTTACCATCTAAACCAACGGCATTGCCATTCTGGTAAATGAGTTTAGTACCGTCTGACTTTACAAGCCCTCCCTGAATTACCATAGTTTTGCTTTTCCATACAGAACCCGGTGTAATAATACTGCCAAAGAGGCGGGCATCTTTACCTACAAATATATCTGCAGGAGTGGTATATAATTTGTAAGGTTTTGAAAGGTCCAGTGAAGTGCCTGGATTAGCAACATATTCATTTTCAACTCCATCTGTACGGGTTACCAGAGGAATACTTTTCCCTGTTCCATCATCTGTGTAATCTTCGAAAAGATCAACCAGGTCCAGTGTTGGATTGAATCTGCCAAAATATGAATAGCTGGGTGCAGTTTGGGACGGATTGAAATAGACGTCATAGCTGTGTCCCTGCATACGTGTTGTAGAACCATCAATATATGCTTTCAGGAATATCATTTCTTCCATAGCACCAGTTGGATTCTGGAAAAGATCCTGGAAATTTTTGGCAGCTTCAGCTCTAGTCGCCGGAGTAGGCTTATAGAGCGATTTACCGGAGTTGTCAATTATTTCAGCTGATGCAGCTAAACACTGTGTATAATAATTGTTTGCATCAGCAGCAGTCATGCCTCCTACTAGCTTCAGATCCACTGCTTCACCCGTAAGCGGTGCTTTATCCCAGAATTTAGCGATTGAAGCTGCATAAAGAGCAACTCTCGACTTAAGAGCATAGGCAGCCCATTTTGTAGCTCTGTAAATACCATCATTTATAGTGACAGTTGCCGGCAGGTTCTCAATTGCCAGATCGCACTCGCTTAAAATGAAATCAAATGTTTCCTTCTCAGTGCTGCGGGGGGTGAACAAGTCTTCCCCCGGAAGTTGGGGAACCTTAATTAAAGGAACACCTCCATATCTTTTTACCAGACCAAAATACATGTAAGCCCTTATGAAGTGACCTTCACTTGTGACTCTCTTGCGTAAACCTTCATCAATGTTTACTGTTTGCAGGTCCTGAAGAAACTGGTTAACCTGTCTTATACTGCCATATGCACCGTTTGAAATGTTATTGTTGCCCGACATTGTAACGGCTCCATATTCCCAGTATGCATCGTTAACCGGACCGGCTCCTGATCCCGAAGAATAATTACTTTCGTCGGTATAAAAACTTGTTGACCAGCCAAAGTCAACAAAAGCATTTCCACCCAGGTCCCTGTGATAGTTAAAGAACTTGCCTGGATTATACATAAAGTCCTCCATCGGCATCTTGGCATAGAGGTTTGCCAACAGAGTAGTAAGACCGTTAGCATCAGTTAACAATACAGTTGATGGGACCTTTGTTAACGGCTGAACATCAAGGAAATCATCACTGCAAGCTGATAAAAGAAAGAAAGCAGCAGTAATCGTAACATATAATATTTTCTTTTTCATATTAATATTTTTAACTAGAAGTTAATATTTAGACCAAAGTTAAACGATCTTAACAGTGGATAGGTCAAGTCTGCAGCATAAGAACCTTCTTCTCGTTCAGGATCCAATCCCTTTGCATCCTTGCTTGCACAGAAGGTATATAAGTTGAAGCAGTTAAGAAAAATCCTCACATTGTCAATTCTGACCTTCCTTGTAATGTTTACAGGAAGCGTATAACCAAGCTCAAGTGACTTTATTCTTAAATATGTTGCATCATAACGCCATAAATCAGTAACAAGAGCGTCTCCGGTATTGGAATTATTAACGGATGTTTTCAATGCAGGGTATCTGCCTGATATCCATTCAGTATTCGGATCAAAAGGATCGGCTGTTGGATCTGCAGTATGCCATCTGTCAAGAAATTTATCAAACAATGCAGGGTATCTTCCATAACCCCAAACATCATTTGGTGCTGTCACAACGGAAAAGAATGAGGATCCCTGGAACAAAATATTGAAATCTATGCCTTTCCATGAAGCATTCATATTTAATCCATATTGCAGTGGCGGGTTTGTAGCATATCCCTTATACTGTCCTGCCCAGGCAGTCGGTGTCATATCATTGGAATTAATTACACCGTCACCATTGGTATCTATGATTTTATAGCTGCCAGGAGTACATTTAGAGTTTCCGAGTGTACCTCCATATAAAGGAGCTGTCTGAAACTCGGTTATATCGATATACTGATCTCCATGTTCGTATATCCATTCCCTGCCCAGAACGCGGTTATTTCCCCATGGATCCTTCCATTCCTCCCAGGAACTTGAATAAGGTTTACGTTCGGTGTGTATCAAGTACTTACGAGAGTAAGTTAGGTTTGCGCTTAAACCATATTCAAAATCTCTTATTTTATTTTTGTGTGAAACCATAAATTCAATTCCTTTTACTTTGTCGGAATTAAGGTTTTCCTGAGGGAAAGCAGCACCGAAAGTGTTTGGTACTGACTGAATGCGGGTTGCAAGAAGGCCATCTCTGTTTTTCTGGAAAAGATCCATTGTAAATCCAAATTTCCCTTTCCACAGTTCGAGATCAAATCCAATATCTGCTGTACGTGTGTTTATCCAGGACAGATTATTGTTGACCACTCCGGGAGGATAGCCGCCTGCAGTTAATATAGTGTTATTAAACACATAGCCTCCGTCGATCCCGGAAAACTGGTAACCGGCAATATACTCAAACGGATTACCTGCGTCAGCCCCCATCATGCCATATGAACCTCTGAGTTTTAAGTTTGATATCAGGCTTAGATTGTTTTTTATAAATGATTCTTCAGAAACACGCCATCCTGCTGATAATGATGGGAAAAAAGCCCATCTCGATTCCGGCGCATACCGGTAAGAACCATCTCTTCGGAAGGCGAATTCAAAAAGGTATTTGCTCTTAAAATCATAGTTCAAACGACCCAGAAGAGAAAGGTACCTTTCCTCAGAACGGTTTCCACCTGTCTGCATGTTTGTTAAACTGCCCTGATCAATAATGTCAGTGGTATATACATTGTCATATTGTCTCAGTGCTGTCAGATAGCTGTTTTTAATCGTTTTTGCTTCATAAATAAGAGTTGCTCCTATGTTATGGTTGTTATTAAATGTGTTTTTATAAGATATCTGACCCTGAAAATCCATTCTTGTAAATATTGAATTTGAATTCCGGTATTTAGCGGGAAACCATCTGCGAATCAGAGCATCAGATACTTTATCATAGATATTATATGCTTTCGCTAAATTTGAATAGTTATTAATATTCCCGTCATAAGCCCCTAAAACACCTATCTTCAATCCTTTCACAAACGGTATTTCGTATGTCAGATCAACGGTACTCTGGTACTGGAAATTATTCCATTTGTCATATCCCGATATTGATTCTGTCGCGAATGCCAAAGGATTTATATTCTCAGAATTCGCTGCTAAATGGAGCGGATTATTTACAGTGTATGGCCCAATCCCCCGATCAGAAGCAATAATTGGTTTAAAAAGCCAGAAATATGACCCTTGAGGAGATCTGTTTTCATCATATTTACCAGCAAAAGTAAATGTTCCCTTAAGGCCTTTAGCTAAATTAGCTGTAAGGCTGGTTCTGAAATTATACTTCTTGTACTTCTGTATGTTACTGCTAACAAGACCATTATCAGCAAGATATCCAAAACTTGAGTAGAAAGTAATATTATCATTACCCCCGGTTGCAGATAAATTATGCTGTTGCTGTGAGGCCCATTTATTTAAAGTTTCGTTAATCCAGTCATAGTCCTGATAACCTGGTTCTGTACCAGCCTGCCATTTTGCAAGTTCTTCGTCAGTAAAAAGAGCTGGTTTTCCAATATTTCTTTCCATCTCATTCTTCATCACCCGATAGGTATAAGCATCCACTGATTGTGGCAAACTTGTAGGCTGTTTGCTCCCAAGTAAAACAGAATAGGAAAATTTTGTATCTCCTTTTGTCCCTTTCTTAGTAGTTACGATAATAACTCCATTATCGGCATTCATTCCATAGATAGCTGCTGAGGCGTCTTTCAATACAGAAATACTCTCGATGTCTTCAGGATTCAGTCGTTCAAAATCTGACATTCCGTCACGTGCAACACCATCAATTACTACCAGCGGTGAACCAAAACCACGGATGCTTACAAGGCTTGTGAACATACCAGGTTCCCCCGATTGCTGACGCACTTGTACTCCAGCCAGTTTACCCTGGAGGTTACTCACAACGCTTGTACTTTTTGTTGTCAATATCTGGTCCGCCTTAATCTGGGTAATAGCACCGGTTAAGGTCTCCTTTTTTGCAGTTCCATAGCCTATTACAACAACCTCTTCAAGTCCTGTTAATTCTTCACTCAAAACAACATCAACAACGGTTCGATTATTTACCGGAACCTCCTGTGAAGCAAATCCAATAAAGGAGTAAACCAGAACAGCTTGTGAGTTGACATTTTCAAGAGTATAGGATCCATCGATCCCTGTTATAGCACCATTAGTAGTTCCTTTGACTACTACGTTTACTCCTGCTAAAGCTTCTCCCATACTGCTTTTCACAGTTCCTTTTACACGGAGGCTTTGTGAAAATGCCTGACTGGAAAGCATTAAGCATAAGAGCAATAGCAGGATTGCCTTAAAATAGCTTACTGTTTTTTTCATAGATTTTTGGTTAGGATTAAACAATTTGATTCAAATTTAGATGTAGTTCTAATAATTACATTGGCTTTGTAAGTATAAATATGATATTCATATGAACTTTTCTAGTTCATTTCTTAGACTATAATTCAGTAATTATTATTTATAGTATTGTATTTCTATATATTATAACATCTTTCTATATGGCATTATTATGATTTATATAATGTATCTACAATAATTTTCAGTATGTTTCTATGATATCACATCGTTTTTCTATTAAATATCCTAAATTTGAAATGTTAAAATATTCTTTACTATGAGCAGAATAATGAGGGAGGTTACCCCGGTTAAAAATGATGATCTCTTTGTGGTTCTTAATCATTTAAATGCAAAATTTGATTTCCCTGTTCATTTTCACCCGGAATATGAATTAAACCTTGTATTAAATTCCAAAGGGAAAAGAATTGTCGGCGATTCAATAATTGAATATGGCAATCCTGACTTAGTGTTTATAGGCCCAAATACTCCTCATGCCTGGACAGGAAATAATAATCATGATAATTCCCATGTAATAACTATTCAGTTTGATGGTAATGTTTTAGGTGAAAAAATGCTGATTAAAAATTTTGCGCAGCCTCTTAAGAATCTGTTGGATAAATCAAAAAGAGGCATACATTTTCAGTGTGAGACCATAAGTCTCGTTCAGAAACGAATTGAATTACTTTCTGAAATACAGGGTTTTGATGCATTTATCAGCTTATTATCAATATTATACGATCTCTCAATCTCACGGAATCAGACTTTACTCGCTTCGCAGGGATATGTAGGGCAGTTCGATCTGAATCAAAGTCAAAGGATAAGCAAAGTGGTTAACTATATACAGGGGAATATGCTTAATGGCATAAGGATAAAACAAGTAGCAGATCTTGTAAATATGTCTGAAACTGCTTTCAGCCATTTTTTCAAGAAAAGAACCCAGAGGTCATTCTCTGACTATTTAACGGATATGAGAATCAGCTTCGCAGCAAGGCTAATACTGGAAACTGACAGAAATATTTCAGAAGTATGTTTTATGAGTGGCTTCAACAATTTGTCAAATTTCAACAGAACTTTTAAAAGCAGATATAATTGCACACCTGGAGAAATGAGATCACAGCAGCAATTTATTACACGCCATTGACGGCAGTTTTTAAATCGGTATAAACTCATCTCAGTAAATACTTAATTCCTAAGCAACTTATTATTACAATCTGCCGTCTTATTATGTTTATTGTCCGGCCTGATTGTTGCATATATGGAATGTACCGGGAACAATGATATTTTGTCATTTGTTCCTATCTTACATAAAATTCGATGGATATTAAGAAAACAATACAACAGCATAAACAGCTTTGCACTTTTATTTCAGAACGTAAGGTCAAGCAAAGTCTTGATATTCTGTCTGATATGATCGTGTCAGCTACTTCCGGTCATATACGCGATGAATATGACGACCTTGTGATGACCTACAGGAACATGCTTTCGTACACAATTGAGGGCATTAACGACCCGGAGAGGAACAAAGTGTACCTGAGGCTCATACAGTCGATACTTGAGCTATCAGACAAGGTCAGACAGGACATATTGTCACATAATTCAGGATGGAACACTTACTGGGTTAAACAGCAGACAGAAAAAGAGCAGAAACTAACAGGAAAGACCATTGTAGAGACTGTCGATGACCTTATGTTCAAATCGGAACTCGATGAATGGCTGAAGCTGAGCAATGAGATAAATCCTGACCCTGAATCGGAGATGTCGAAAAAGCACAGGCAGCTCATCAGGAACATATTCAACCATTTATGGCTTACCGATTATTATGGGGAGGCCGAAGAGAGCCTCATTAAAATAATCTTAAACTCCGGAAAATTCAGGTGGTATGAATCGTGCATTTTTACTACTGCAATAATGCTAAGCTCATTCAGGAGCTGGCAGACAGAGAAGATGCTAAATCTTATTGATTTATACGAATCGGGACAGGAGCAGGTAATGGAGAGGGCGCTTTCAGGACTAATACTGAATCTTCACTATTATAACGGAAGAGTCCTTCTTTATCCAGAAATAAGCTCACGCATAGATGAGATGGCTCTTGTTCCGGGCTTCAGGGAACATTGCAGGATAATAGTATTACAGATTATCAGATCGCGTGAGACAGAGAAGCTAAGCCGTAAACTGCATGATGAGATTTTACCGCAGGTTGCAAAACTGAGACCAAGAATTGAAGAGAAGCTCGACCTCGACAATATTCTTCCGGGGGAGAAAAATGAAGGCAAGAACCCCGATTGGGCAGCAATGTTCAACGACTCTGAGGAGATTTTTAAAACCATGGAAGAGCTCACAAAACTTCAGATGGAAGGCGCCGACGTTTATATGTCGGCTTTCGCTAATCTGAAGCATTTTGACTTCTTCAAGGACTTCCAGAACTGGTTTGTGCCATTTTATCCCGACCATGAGGTAGTGGATGAAATATTCAGGGATGAGATTCTTGGTCCGGGAACAAATGAAATGGCAGAAGCGATGTACAAAACTCCGTTCATCTGCAATTCTGACAAGTATTCGCTGATTCTCAACCTTAAATATCTGCCATCTACGCAGAAAAGCATGATGCTCAAGGTGTTCCGGATGGAGCTTGAAGGACTTGAGCAGTTGGCAGATGATGAATCAGGTACCGATCCCAATAGAAAATTCAGGACAAATGTGACACAGTATCTTCAGGATATTTACCGGTTCTTCAAACTCTCTCCCTACAGAAAAGAGTTTGAAGATATTTTTACCGGGAAGCTTGACATTTACAATTCTGAATTCTTCCGTCTCACCTGTAATGCTGCTGAAGCAGAGGCAGGTCTGGCAGATTATTTTTTCAGCAAGGATTTCTACGACGATGCACTGACGATTTATAAGAAGCAGGCAGAACTTAAACCTGATGATGCACAACTCTACGAAAAAATGGGATACTGCTGTCAGGAGACAGGCGACTACGAAGAGGCGATCAGATATTATAAAAGGGCAGAGCTCATCGACAGAAAAACCTGGACAATTAAAAAGCTTGGCTTGTGCCTTCGAAGGACCGGCAGAAATGAAGAAGCTCTAGAATACTACCTTCAGGCCTGTGATATGGAACCGGATAATCTCCACACTGCAATTATGACTGCTCATTGCTATCTCGACCTCAGGGAATATGAAAAAGCTTTGAACCATTATTTCAGGGTAGAATATAATGATCCCGGCAATCTTAAGATTCTCAGGCCTATAGCATACTGTTATTTTGCATTAGGCAAATTTGATGAATCGGAAAAGTATTATGACAGGTTATCGGCCGGGAAACTTTCAGCACACGACCTTATAAATATGGGCCATCTGGCGCTATGCCGCGGCAGAAAGAAGGAAGCCATTTATCATTATAAGCAAAGTATAATCACCGGCGAAATAACAAGGGAAAGGTTCATGTTGATTTTCAACGAGGACAGGAACCTGCTTGTCAACCTGGGTGTAGATAAAGATGATCTTCCGATATTGCTCGATTACCTTCTATTTGATATCGGGTGATCCTGTAGAATCCTCCTGAGGTCTCGGACCTTCAGTCGGTGGCATGGGCCTGTTATCATGGAATTGTCTGCCATCCCTTTCAGTCCTGTCGAAACGTCTGAAATCCCTGTTCTCCGATGAATCTCTGTCGTTCCTTCTGCCCTGGCGGATCATTTCCTGGCGACGTTCGTCCATTTCCTTAAGGCGTGCCAGTTGTTCTTTAGAAAGTTTTGAATCGATTTCTTTTCTGAACTCTTTCATATTTGATTCCAGTTCTTTCCTGAAGTTGCCCTGAAGCTCCGAATTCAGCTTTGCATATTTCTGGACGATTTTTTCTATCTCTGCCTTCTGCTTATCATCCGGCTCTATGACCTTATAGAATCCATCCATAAAGCGTTCCTCGGAGAAATATACCCTCATAGGTTTAAGCCTGTTAAACCTGAGCTGCGCTGATGTCAGCATGCCCAGGATGAATCCGATCACCAGTGTGAGTACTACAAGTAAGATTGGTTTTGCTTTCATGCCAGTAAGATTAATTGCCGGTTAACAGACAAATTATTCCTTCGTCGTAAGTATCACCCAGACCAAGGAATGAATTAAGTGAGAATGATCCTTCGCCGATAAAAATTGAGATAAGAAGCAATACTATTGCTGCCACTCCTGTAATTGCGATACGGTTGAAAGCAATTCTCATTGATCTTGAAAATTCAATTTCCCGGTTCACAGAATCAGCACCTGAGGCTACCCTGTCAATGACCTTGTCGATGAATCCTTTACTGAAATCAAAGGAAACTCCCTCCTCCTCAAGCCTTTTTGCAGCTAATTGAGGGTCAGCATTTTCATCGAGTGAACCGATAATCAGTTTTTTCAGTTCTGAAGGTTTCATAATTTTCTTTATAATTTTTCTAAAATAATTTTAAGTTGTTCCTGTGCCCGTGAAAGCCGTGAAAGGACGGTTCCTATCGGCAGGTCGAGGATTTCATCAGTCTCTTTTTTAGAATATCCCTGCAGCATCCTTATTGCAACGATGATCCTGAACTTTGGATCAAGCCTCGCCAGTGCTTTGTTCACTAATTCAGAAGCATCTCTTTTTTCCTCGCTTTCATAATCCGGAACTTCATATTCATACATTTCGTTGTTCCCCTTTTGTGAGAACGTCGAAAAAAATCTTTTTCTTCTTTTTATTTCGTTAAGGGTGAGGTTAATAGCTATTTTCTGTATATAAGTTGAAAGCTTTGCCTCACCTCTGAAATCGGCCAGGGAATTGTATAATTTTATAAAAACCTCCTGCCCTATATCTTCCGAAAAAACTGAATCCCCCAGCATCCCTTTGACCGTCCGTGCTACCATTCTCCGGTACCTTTGGACGATCTCTCCGAAAGCCAGCTTGTCGCCTTCTATTGAAGCTTTGGCGAGTTCACTTTCTTCGGCCTGACTGTAAGATCCTTTCATTAATTATTATATTATAGACAATGGTCAGCGATCAAATATTCCCGATTGTTAATTTTTATTAACACAATATTTTTACCAGTTTTCTGACCCGTTTACTGATTAACCTCAGGCACAAGCACTACTTCATAATCTTTTGAGAACCTGACAGGATATAGTTTCTGGTTTTCAAAACCATCATTCATGCTTTTTCTCTGAAAATCAAATTGTGTATGAAGAAGATCAGGATTATGGATTTCGGGATGTATAATAAAGTCTTTTCCATGTATTGCCAATCCGCTCAGGAAATAATATGCTATATCATACCCGAGCCAGGCATAACTCATCTCTGGTGGTTCTGTCATGAATTTATGACGGTAATCCGCATTAAACTCCCTCACATCCTTCCTTGAATAGTCAATCCAGTAAGGCGAATAAACAATGATATCAAGGTCGAACAGGTACTTGGGTTCAAGGTTATTCAGCATCCTCAATGAAGGATAGCCGAATGCCCTGACCGGGAATTTTTTGGAGAGGCCATGTATCTCCTGGAGAGTTTCACTTATTACGGGAGCCTCCTCAGAGGCAATTATGATTGTATTCTCCATATCCTTAGAAAGGGCATGGCTCAGCCTGTTCACGGAGTCGTTGTCGAATGCCGACCTGTTATAGAACAAAAACTCCTTAAATCTTATTTCATCATAGGGGATCCTGTCACTCAGCTCTGCAAAGATCTTTTCCTTGAAATTTTTCACATCCTGATCCACTCCTGCTGAGTCGGAATGTATCAGTACAATATTGTTATCGAAATATTCACCGGCCTTCCTGGAGAGAACATTCTGCGCTACTTCAAGAGAGGCGTTAGCCATGAACAGGTTTGGGTTGCCTGTAAGCGGGGAATTATTGAAAAGCGGTACCGGTGAAACCACCGGTATACCAAGAGGTTTTGCGTAAGCTGTCATAATCGCCAGGTTATATGAATATACGGGCCCTATTATCAGGTCCATCCCGGCAAGTGTTCCTTTGTTTAAAAGCTTTGTCAGCTCTATCGTATCTGATTTAATATCAAATACATGTATACTAATATCAAGTCCAAGTGATCTGAGTGTATCGGCTGCAAGAAGTATTCCCTGGTACATCTCCAGAAAACCAACAGTACCGGAATAGATCCAATCGTCGGAACGCGGGACAATTTTATAAATACGTCGCCCTTTTACCATTTTTGAGGAGTCGATGTCCGATCGGACAGCGTTTTCCCGCAGGTATAATGGAAGAAGCAAAGCCACATCAAACGTTCCGCTTATATTCCTTACAGGAGTGTACCCTTTAGGTCGTTCCAGCAACACAACAGGCTGGTCAACAATTACTTTGGCAGAGTCTTCCATCTGTATACCAGCAACAGGTGCTTCAGGCTTCTTTGCCACAGGTATCCTCAGGTAATCGCCAACCTGCGGAAATCTTATATTTCTGTTATCTCTCCTAAGATCTTTTACTGAAAGTCCATATTGTGAAGCAATTGAAGCCAGGGACTCCCCTTTAATTACTTTATGGAAGATATAATCAGAGTCCTGTACAGCAAATTCCTGCCTTTCAGTCATGAATTCCCTGCGTGGAACAGCGATCTCCGCATTAACAGACAGACGCGAGATATCGACTCCCGGGTTACTTGCAACAATCTCATTTTCGGAGATGCCGTAAAGTTTTGACAGATAATATATTGTTTCTCCAGGCTGTAATTTATGGTAGATATATTTGCTGTCATCATGTTTTGCCGGAGTTACAGAAGTTACTGAAGGTTCATTCTTAGATATCTCCCTTACAGGTATCCTCAATGATTGTCCCTCTTTTATCCCGTACAATGCCGGTGGATTTTCCCTGTTTATTTCCTCAACTGTAATATTGTAAGCCCTTGATATTGAATAAAGAGTTTCACTTTTTTTTACAATATGTATATAATAAGGAGTACCCGAGATTATAACCTTGTCTTTTGATCTCTCAACCGGAACCTGCGACCAGGCCTGATTAAAAACAATAAGGAGTAAAATTACTGCCAGATAAACCTTTAAACTAATTCCGTTATTCTTCATCAATATTATGTTACAACGTTGCAAGGAAGTTAAGGCAATTTTTTTCTATCCTTCCGGTTACATCTGAAATATCCGCCCTGATGAATTTCTCACCGGTAATTTTTTCATAAAGTTCAATATATCTTTCCGATACTTCATTAACAAACTGATTCGTCATTTCAGGAACCTTCTGTCCATGCTGACCCTGGAATCCGTTAGCCATGAGCCATTCGCGAACAAACTCCTTTGAAAGCTGCTTTTGCGGAAGTCCCTTATCGAAGCGCTCCTGGTATCCCTCAGCATAAAAATAACGTGAAGAATCAGGAGTGTTGATCTCATCGATCAGATATATTTTACCGTCCTTCCTTCCAAACTCATATTTGGTATCAACAAGAATCAGGCCATGCTGTGCTGCAATCTCTGATCCTCTTAAAAAGACATCCATTGTATATTTCTCTATAAGGTTATATTCTTCTTCCGGGATCAGGCCCATTTCAAGTATTTCTTCCTTAGAGATATCGACATCGTGTTTTCCATGTTCCGCTTTGGTTGTAGGAGTAATAATAGGATGCGGGAAACGCTGATGCTCTCTCATACCGTTTGGCAGCTGGATGCCGCAAACAGACCTGGCTCCTGCTTTGTATGTACGCCAGGAGCTGCCGGTAAGATATGCCCTTACGATCATCTCCAGTGGATACGGTTTGCATATGAGCCCTATTGTTACGGTAGGATCAGGAGTACTTATCTTCCAGTTAGGTACAAGATCGTTTGTAGCATCAAGGAAACGGGCAGCTATCTGGTTCAGTACCTGACCTTTATACGGAATACCCTTTGGCAGTACAACATCAAATGCCGAAATTCTGTCGGACACAACCATAAGGAGGTATTTGTCATTTATATTGTAGACATCTCTCACTTTTCCCCTGTAAACACCTTTCTGCCCCGGGAATTTAAAATCTGAATTAATGATTGTCTCTGCCATAAGATTAAATAGTTTTTATATAACCTGCCCCCTTCATGGGGGTTGGGGGGCTTTTCTCTTCATCTTCATAAGCCCGTACAATTCTTTTCACCAGCTTATGACGTACTATATCCCGCTCATCGAATTTAATTACCGACACACCTTCAATACCGGTGAGTATTTTCATTGCCTGCAGCAATCCCGAATCATTTCTTCTGGGAAGGTCTATCTGTGTTGTATCACCGGTCAAAATGAATTTTGAATTTACTCCCATCCTTGTCAGGAACATTTTAAGCTGGCTGATTGTAGCATTCTGAGCCTCATCCAGTATCACGAAGGCATTCTCAAGAGTACGCCCCCGCATAAATGCAAGCGGTGCGATCTGTACGGTACCATCCTCGAGCCAGGTCTCAAGCTTCTTAAAAGGAAGCATATCATGCAGGGCATCATAGAGTGGCTGAAGATATGGATCGAGCTTTTCTTTCATATCGCCGGGGAGGAAGCCGAGTCTCTCACCGGCTTCTACTGCAGGCCTGGTAAGAATAATTTTCTTTACCTCCCTTTCTTTTAACGCCTTTACTGCCAAGGCAATAGAGGTATATGTCTTTCCGGTTCCGGCAGGCCCTTCTGCAATTATCAGGTCGTTGGTCCTGTAATCATTCACCAGTGCAAGCTGGTTAACCGTCCGCGCCCTGACAGGTTTGCCGCTTGTTCCAAACACAAGTACCTGTTCAAATTCGCCATTTGAAACTGATCTCATATGATCGGAATCAAAAAGATATTTCTCAAGGTCCTCTTCCTCAAGCCTGTTGAATTTCCTGTAATACTCGATGAGACCATTGAATTTCTCGGCGAAGATTGTTATTTCGGATTCCTCTCCCATACATTTGAGCTCATTACCCCTGCAAATGATTTTCAGCTTGGGAAAGAAACCGCGAATTTTTTCGAGCAGAGAATTATTTGCACCAAAAAGGTCGACAGGATCAATATCTTCAAGAAAAATAACTATCTCTGTCATCTGATATCAGCGTTTTATGGTCAACCTGCCCTTTATCATTATTAACCGCAATTCCGCCTAAAGTTCATAAAAATAAAGGCCGGAGTGATGCAAAGTAAGTTTATTTTTCATTAGAAGATTATCTTTGTCTTAAGTTTTTTCCCCGATGCCGGTAATTACTATTACGACCGAATGGAAGCCTGATGACATATACCATGGCATCATTAAAGGAAAGCTTTGCAATCTCTGTCCGGGTGTCACAATAATTGACAATGCAACAGGCATACCGGCCTTTAATATCGCACATGCATCGTTCGTAATAAGGAACACTTACAAAAATTATCCTAAAGGGACAATTCATATAATCTGTGTACATTCCGAAGCGGTTAAGGGACAGGATTACCTTATTGTGAAGGCTAAAGATCATTACTTCATCGGAACAGATAATGGCATTTTCAATCTTATCCTCAACTCCGATCCTGATGAGATTGTGAAGATAGACAGGAAGGAGACTCAGGATGAACTTGAAATTTTTGCAAGAGCTGCATCAGCCCTTATCGGCGGGGCAGAACCTTCAAAACTCGGGAAACAGATTAAGGACATAAGCGAGAGGATGCCTCTGAGAGCTACTATCGAGAAAGATGTAATTATCGGAAGTATTATTTTTATTGACTCCTACGGAAACGCAATTTCAAATATTACAAGAGAAGTGTTTAACAGGGTTTTTGAAGGCAGGGAATTCAGGATCCTCATCCAAAGCAATAAAAATTACACTGATCATATACTCGAAAAATACAGCGATGTGCCTGTAGGAGAGATGCTTGCCAGGTTCAATTCACTCGACCTGCTGGAGATATCAATTAACGGAGCCGATGTTTCCGAGTTGCTCAATCTGAATGTCGGATCAGTGGTAAGGATAGATCAGAGAGTAATAAAAACCTCTCCAAACCGGTTGTTCTAAAAATAGTTACTGATGAATGATAAAGAAAAAAGCATTGAGGAGTTCGGAAAACTACTTGATATACTGGATAAGCTCAGAGTTACTTGTCCGTGGGATATGAAGCAAACCAATGAGAGCCTTCGAAAGCTTACAATAGAGGAGACTTATGAACTTTCTGAAGCTATTTTCTCCGGAAGCGATGAGGGGATAAGGAGTGAACTCGGAGATCTTATGCTCCATATTGTCTTCTATGCCAGGATCGGTTCGGAGAAGAAAGCATTCACGATGGCTGATGTACTTAAAGGAATAAATGAAAAACTTATTTACAGGCATCCTCATGTTTTTGGTGATGTTAAAGTCTCTGGCGCTTCTGAGGTTGAAAAAAACTGGGAACATCTCAAAATAAGGGAGAATAACGGTTACAAACCTGTGCTTTCGGGAGTGCCGTCGTCACTTCCGGCAATAGTGAAGGCAAACAGAATACAGGAAAAAGTCAGGGGTGTAGGATTCGACTGGGAGAAAAGGGAACAGATATGGGACAAGGTTCTTGAAGAGATCGGAGAACTAAGGAAAGAGATTGATGATAACGACAGGGAAAATATCGAGTCGGAGCTTGGCGATGTTATGTTCTCGCTTATCAATGCTTCAAGGCTCTACGAGATAGATCCGGAGGCTGCCCTTGAAAAAACAAACAGGAAGTTCATTAAGAGGTTTAACTACCTTGAAAATAATACAATGAAAAAGGGCAGGTCGCTTCACGATATGAGTCTCGACGAAATGAATGTTATCTGGGAGGAAGCTAAAAAACTAGACTGAAATTTCACGTACTCACCCCCTTCTTTTCCCCCTCTCTGCTGAAGCAAAGAGGGGGAATGATTTGTGGATATTACTGAAATATATTAATAAAATTAAAACTACTCCCCCTTCTTTCCGCCAGCTGGCGGAGAGAAGGGGGCTGGGGGGATGAGTACATGTCTTAATAAAAAATATAACTCAACAGCTGATAGATCACTTTTGCAGCCACGAACTCAGGGAACTTATTAGCGGGCATGGGGCACAGCTCGACAACATCAAAACCTACTATATTTCGTTTTGCAGCCACATCCCTTAGGAAATGCATAAGCTCATAGTAACCAGGCCCTCCTGGTTCGGGAGTGCCCGTTGATGGCATGATTGAAGGATCAAAGACATCAAGATCTATAGTAACATACACATTCTCATCAAGCTGATCGATCGCCTTTTTATACAGACTCTTGTCATAGCAGAGCTCGTGTGAAAAGAAGATCCGGCTCCTTTCCATAAATGGTAATTCCTCCGCCGCCATGCTGCGGATACCAACCTGTACAACCGGAGCATATTCGCGGGCTCTGGCCATGGCACATGCATGATTGTAACGAGACCCTTCATACTCCTGCCGAAGATCGGAATGAGCATCAAGCTGGAGAATTGAAAAATTACTGTAATTTTCTGAAAATGATTTTATTGCACCTATGCTTACTGTATGGTTGCCCCCCACAACTACAGGAAATTTCTTTTCCCTGAGAAGATATTTAGTTTTATTATAAACAGCTTCAACGAGAGTGTCAGGGGAGCTGTTCTCAACGATGGGATCCATTGTATAAATACCTTTCTTATGGACCTCAGTTGCAGTCTCTACATCATAGAATTCAAGGTTTACAGATGCTTCCATTATGGCATCAGGACCCTTATCGGATCCTTTCATCCAGGTGCTTGTACCGTCATAAGGAACAGGCACAATGATTATTCCCGACTGGGAGTAATCATAAACAACTTCCGCACCGCCAAAATTCATTACAGGTATGGTCTCTATTTTTCCTTTGGTTTTGAAGGCTTTTTCCTGGGAGCAGAATCGCTTTTTTCCGTTGAAGGCTTTGCTTTTTTAGGGGCTTGCTCCTTTTTTGGTTTTTCTTCCTTCACCGGCTCTGTTTTAACTGCATCTTCCTTTCCGGCAGGTTTTTCAGGTTCCTCTTTTACAAGCAGGTTGAGGGCATGAAGGATGTTATACCAGTGGACAATCTTCTTTATATCGCTGACATATACTTTCTCCCTGTCGTATTCAGGCAGTACTTCCTTAAGATATTCCTTTAGCTTTTCGGGTTCTGATTTATAGTCAATGGCAGGGCCCCCTTTTTCCTTTTCAGAGATCAGGTCAAATACCTTTCCAAGTGGCATATCTTCCTTTTCAGTGAAAACTGATATTTCCTCAAGAGAGCTCACCTTGGCTGAACCGAAAGCACTGCTTCTTCTCTTTGTTTCAAGATGCTCAACAATTATAGCATTCTTACCCTGGGCAATGAATTTAAAAAGTCCGGGTTCACCTGAAATCGCCATTATATCTTTTAATACCATCTCTATTGTTTTAATGCAAAGTTAGTTTTTGTATATGAATGTCTGAATTAATTTCAACTTTTTTCCTCCCTGTCAGGGCATATTTCTTTCCTTTTTTATCTTTTCGTATGCCTCATTCACCTTTTTGAATTTCTCGTCGGCAGCTTTTTTATAATCCTCACCGAGGTGGCTGACTTTATCCGGGTGATATTTCATTGCCATCTTCCTGTATGCTTTTTTGACCTCATCATTTGAAGATATCCTTGGAATCTCAAGGATCTTGTAGGATGAATCAGTTTCAGGGACGAACATGTTCTTTAATGAAGTAAAGTCGCCTGAAGATATTCCGATTGATCCGGATATCTTTTCTATCAGGTTTATTTCTGACTGGTTAGCAGAACCGTCGGCTAAAGAGACTCCAAAAAGAAGATGAAGCAGTTGAAGCCTCGAAGAATAGTCCATACTAGTGCTTATCTGCCGGCATACATCTTTTACGGGAATATCCTGTTGAAGGAGATCCTTTAGCATCATTGTTGCTTCAGCAGCCGATTCTCTTCCGAACTGCCTGACAAAGAATTGTTTTACATAGTCAAGTTCCGATTTAACCACCTTGCCGTCGGCCTTCATGACTGCAGCAATAAGTACAACAAGGCTTACGCCGAATGCTCCGGGTGTTGTTGCTCCCGAGCCTGAAGAATATGTGGATGTTGTTCCCTGAGTACTGTCGACAACTGAACCTACAAGAAAACCGAGAAGGGCTCCGATTGGTCCTCCCATAACAAATCCCAGTCCTCCGCCAAGCCATTTTCCGAGTCCGCCCATAATAAGATCAGGAATTTAAATGATTAAGAAGGTCCTCATGAATTTTAAGTATCACAGGGATTATCATTTCGTTCTCGGAGTTATTTATCCTGTAATCCGACATTTTCATTCTTGTTTCGTCGTCCATTTGGTTCCTTATCCGCTCCATCACCTGCTCTCTTGTCAGCTGGTTCCGTCTTGTAACTCTTTCAATCCTCTCTTCAACAGGGGCATATACTGTTGCCACCCTGTCAACAAGGTTAGAAGCTCCGCTCTCAAAAAGTATTGCAGCCTCCATAATCACATACGGGGATTTCTGTTCCTCCGACCAGCGGACGAAATTATCGAATACAACCGGATGCACCAGGGAGTTAACCTTCCTGAGCCTTCCCGGATCATTGAAGATGAGGGATGCAAGTTCCATACGGTCGAGGATCCCGCCAGGATAAAGGTTCTTACCGGCAATCTTATTGATGCCTTCGATAACGCCTTTATCGCTGTTCATTATTCTCTGAGCCTCAGGATCAGCGGAAAAAACAGGGATTCCAAGAATATTAAATACCCTGCAGACAGATGTTTTTCCACTGCCAATTCCACCTGTGATGCCAAGCTTCAGACGCGGTTTAATCATGTCTACTTCATTGAAAAGTAAAGTGTGTCGGGCTTCACAGACATGATTTTGCATTCCGACATTATCTGGTTATTGAAACTGTTTATCAGGGGAGCTGTAATGATATAATAACCAGCTGATAAATTTATCTGATCATGGTAATAGCTTACTTCCGAAAGATCAATTGTAACCGGATGTCCATTGCTCGAAATTTTCAGCCTTAGCATGGAATATCCGTGTCCTTTCAGTACAAGATCTATCCTGTCAGGATGACTACCGGAAAGGATCCTGCCTTCGGGGATATTGGTATAACTTACAGGATAACTGATTGTTGTATCAAGCTCCTTGGAAAGCGAATTAAGGTACCAGAAGATAAAGGAGAGAAGGAGGAAAAACAGGAATACGAACAGATTCCTGTTGATCTGTGTCAACCCTTTACCTGTGCGGGTTTCGTTTCCTGTCCCATCCCTTTTTTCCATCAGGTCTTAATATTCCTTTGCCGGTTCTTCAACCGTCGGATCCTTCATAAGGGCATTCTTGTCGACTTTGAGTTTGAAGTCTCCGCCGGCCTCCATCATCACATAGTTGTCTTTTACTTCAGATATCCTTCCATAGATTCCTCCGGTAGTTACAACTTTATCACCTTTTTTCAGTGAATTCCTGTAATTGGTCATTTCCTTCTGCTTCTTCGTCTGAGGTCTTATAAAGAAGAAATAGAAAACCACAAAAACGGCAACGAGCATTATGAGGCTCATTGTCATATTGTTACCTGCAGGAGCGCCTGTGCGTGCAGGCTGAGTTTGCAATAATAAGAAAGCAAGACTGGTCATTTTATTAAATATTTAGTTATTATTAATTACTTCAGCTTTTATTGTGAGCAGCACCACCGGGGTTACTGCATTTGATTTAACTGTGATGGTCTTCGTTTGTATTCCGTTTCGGCCCGAGGTATCAAACACTACCTCAATTGAGCCACCGGAACCTGGCTGAATGGGCTTTCTGTCGTATTTAGGAACTGTGCATCCACAGCTTGTAATGGCTGAGTTGACAATCAGGCTTGATGTGCCTGAGTTTTTAAAGGAGAATATACATCCAACCTTCTCACCCGAATTCACTTTTCCAAAGTTATGTTCAAACTCAGTGAAGGTGATAACTGCCTTCCCCGTAT
>Ga0172375_10004739_pt1 | contig 19942 bp, 17 predicted proteins | sample LakKiv1m_FD_114537 | JGI IMG/M metagenome (GOLD analysis project Ga0172375, IMG submission 114537) | Freshwater microbial communities from Kabuno Bay, South-Kivu, Congo - kab_092012_11.1m | ecosystem: Environmental > Aquatic > Freshwater > Lake | place: Democratic Republic of the Congo...
GAAGTCATGTGCGGCATGTACAAGACCAACACCCCCTTCATGCCCCAGCAACCCGAGGTGACGCCTTGTTCATAACTTCAGAAAAATCGACTTGCGCTGGTTATAGCTTGTCTCAACGCTCAAGCACTCTTTTGGAGGGGCGGCGTCCCCGCCGCCCGCCAGTCCTGGGCGAAGCCGAAGGGCGGTCCGCGAGGACCAGCCTTCGCCAAAGGCTACGGCTCGGCATGAGCGGACCCTTCGGCGCGAGGGGCCCGAAGCGTATTGACTCGCACGGGAGGGACGCGCGTCTGCGCGTCGTCGCCGTCTTCACAGCGAGCGCACGTACGCCAGCAGATCCTCGATCTCTTGATCCGAAAGGTCTTTCGTGCGTCCACGCTTCTGGAGAAAGTTGTGGTTGATGACCGCGTCTGGCAAGGTGACGGCGTCGCCGCCGTGCATATAGGGGGCGGTGCGCCAGACTTCGACCAGCGAGGGGATGTCGTAGGGCACGCCTGCGCCGAGGCCGGGGTCGACCTGTTTCCCTGTCGTGAAGGTGGGGTGGGGGTGGCAGGCGGCGCAGCCGGCGCGGCCTTCGAAGAGCGCCTTGCCGCGGCGCGCCGCTTCGGTCAGCGTGCCGCGAGGCACGCCGGGCCTGTGGCACTTCGCGCAGCTCGCGCTGTTGGTGCGCGGCGGCTCGAGAGCGAAGGCGTTCAGGAAAGGGCTCGGCACCGTGCGCATTTCCTGCAGATAAGTTGCGACATCCGCAGCCTCGCCGGCTCGCGGCTCAGTGAACTCGATGTGGTGGAATCCCGCCTGAATCGCGGTCATGGCGTCGGCGCGTATCCCGCGCCACATGGCGGGCGGCGTGAGCGTCGCCATCAGCAGGCTCTTGGTGTTCTTGGTGTTGCTGTCGCCGTCGTTGAGCAGGTCCCAGTAGAGGGCGTCGTCACGCCCGTCGGGGTGGCAGGTGGCACAGCTCTGCCACCGCTGGCGGCACCCCGTGGCGTCGTTGAAGGCCGCCTCGCCGCGCCATGCGGCGGACCGGGCTGCGGGCCCGTCGCCCAAAGGGACGACCGTCGCCGTTGGGGGCGAGGCTGCGCCGAGCCGGAAGGACGCACTTGCGGAACCATGTGAGGCATGGGTATCCTGCCCATGAATCACGGGCAAGATGCCCGTGCCACTACGCAGGTCCACGGCCGCCAGCGTGTCTGAAAAATAGCCGGGCACATAAGCGGTGTCGCCGACGACGGCCAGCGCGCGCGGGCCGTTGACGCCTAGAGGGACGCGCTGGCGCAGGCCGGCCAGCGTGTGCAGGTCGGCGGCCGAGTAGAGCCCGGTGCTGCCGCTGGGGCGCGCCGCGACGCGCGCCACGAGCTTGGGAAAGTCGATGACGCTCAGCTCGTGCGTGCCGGCGTGCGTGACGACAAGCCTCCGCCCGTCCTGCGCGAACGCGACGGCCCACGGGTTGGCGGCACCCAGCGTAGGATCGTCCAGCATCACCGTTTCGACCCACTCCAAAGTTTGGGCGTCCACGAGCGAGAGCGCGTTCATGTTCATGGCGCCTTCGTCGACGCGGAGGGGCGGGACGGTGTAGTGGCTGAGAATGTGGGTGGCGACGGCCCAGCGCCCGTCGGGCGAGACAGCGATGCCGCGCAGCCCTTGGCTGCCGTTGGGCAGCCGGACGCTGGCGAGCGGCGCGGCGGTCCTCGCGTCGAGCACGGAGATTTCGGCGGCGATGTCAGGATTTTCGTCATCGAGCGCAGGCTCGACGACGGGCAGGTGGTTGGCCACGAAGAGCCGCCTGCCGTCGGGGGAGAGCGCCAGCGCGACGGGCTGTCTCAGCGCGGGCACCTTTGGCACGGAGCCGGACTTCAAGTCCACAAAAGCGACCGCGTCGTCAAAGCGACAGGCGGCGTACAGCGTGCGGCCGTCGGCGCTGAGCAGCGGCGACACGGGCGTGTGGCCGACGCGCAGCTCGCGGCGAATAGCGCCGGTGTCGAGGTCGACCGTCAGCAAGCGGCCGGCTGGCTCGTCGGTGGTGACGTAGGCCGTGTTGCCGGCGACAGCCGCGCCGCTGGCCGGCGCCGGCAGCGCGACCGTGAGCAGGCGCCGGAGCGTGGCGCGGTCAAGGAGTTGCGCGCATCGGCCCTCCGATCCGATCACCAGTAGTTGGGCGCCGCCTCGCGCGGGGCAGACGGCCACCGGCGCGAGAGGCGGCTGCTTTTCCGCGAGCGCCGCCGCACTCGCTGCGACGCTGAAGAGGGTGCCGAGGGTGAGTGTCGCCAAGCCTTGCATGGGTGTCTGGTCGCCGAGGGGGAGGTCAGCGTGCCTGGTCCAAGATCGCACGGACCTTGCTGCCGAGCGCGTGGATAGTGAACGGTTTCTGGATGTAGTTGGCTTTCTCTTCAGACGAGCCTTCATGCGCGGTTCATGACAAAGCCCCGTCTACAACCTTAAATGCTGGCTTATACTAGCGCTTTCTTCCGGATTCCGCAAACAGGAAAGCGGAGCGCGGAGAGCAAATGCGCGCGCAGAGGACGCGCAGCGTCGTTTCATCAGTCGCGCATGCGGAGGCCGCCATCGACGCAGAGCGTCTGGCCGGTGATCCAGGCGGCTTCGTCGGAGGCGAGGAAGCGCACGACGGCGGCGACGTCTTCGGGTGCGCCGAAGCGGCCCAAGGGGATTGCCGCAAGCTGCTTGACGCGGCGGGTCTCGGGAATGTCGGCGGTCATGTCGGTGGCGATGATGCCGGGCGCGACGGCGTTGACGGTGACGCCCGAGGCGGCGAGTTCGCGGGCGGCGGTCTTGGCGAGTCCGAGGAGCCCGGCCTTGGAGGCGCTGTAGGCGGCGCGCATGAGGTCGCCCATCAGGCCGGCGTCGGAAGAGATGTAGACGATGCGGCCCGCGCGCCGGCGCGCCATGCCGCGCGAGACGGCCTTGGTGAGCGCGAAGGCGGCGTCGAGGTTGGCGGCCATGACTTCGCGCCACTCGTCGAATTTGGAGAGCGCGATGAGCGTGCCCTTGAGAATGCCGGCGTTGCTGACGAGCGTGTGGACCGGGCCCAGACGCTGCTCGACCGCCTTGACGAGCGCGTCGGCCTGCGCGGGGTCGGCGAGATCGGCGGCGAAGGCCTCGGCCGCGCCGCCGGCCGCGCGGATGGCGGCGGCGACCGCCTCGGCCCCGGTCTGCGACGCGCGGTAATGCACGGCGACCTGAAAGCCGTCGCGGGCCAGCGCGAGGGCGATGGCGCGGCCGATGCCTTTGGCGGCACCTGTGACGAGGGCGGTCTTCATGGGAGTTAGAAGTTAGGAATGAGGAGTTAGGAGTTGAAGAGAAACGGAAGGCGGGCGCTTGGGGGTGCGCGGCGCGCCCTTACAGATAGGGGGCTAGGATTTTTTCGTCGATGAGGTCGGCGCCGGTTTCGGCCTTGATCTTGGCGAGGTCGAGGCCCTTTTCCTGCGCGAGGCGGCGGGCGCGGGGCGTGGCGCGGATGCGGGTGCCGCGGTCGTGCGCGGGCGAGGCGGCGGGCGCGGACGCGGTGCGGAAGGCGGCGAGGCGGGCCTCGTTGGCGGCTTCGGCCTCGGGATCGGATTCGCCGGGGACGCCGATGAGGCCGACGGTGAAGCCGGTGGGCACGACGCTTTTCTCGGCGGCGTAGATCGCGAGGAGCGTGCCGTCGGAAGGCGCCTCGAGTTCATAGACCGCCTTGTCGGTGGTGAGTTCGGCGATGCCTTCGCCTGCGGCGACGGTGTCGCCGATGTGTTTACGCCAGCACGTGACGGTCACGTCGACGAGGTTGGCGTCCAGTTGGGGGATGGTGATGCGGGTCATAAGCGAGTTAGGAGTTAGGAATGAGGAGTTAGGAGTTGGGGGCGAATGTCCCGTCCGTAAGGGCGGGCCTGTGTGCCCGCCCGGTCAGAAATTCACGGGTTCGAGGGTGGGGAGGTTGGCCTTGGTTTTCTTGGTTTCGGGCGGGATGGGAATCATCCACGTGTCGGTGAGGTTGCCGCGGCGGTCGCCGATGCGGAAGCGGAACCAGTTGGGGTCGCCGGCGGGCAGATCGAGGTTGGCGGGGCGGATGCCGGTCAGCGGGGAGGTGCCGCCGGGCCACACGAGGCCGGTGACGCTGTTGAGGTCGTAGGCCTTGATGGGGATGAGGTGGTCCGAGTTCCAGGGCGCGAGGATGGAGACGGAGCGGAGCTGCATCTTGTTGTTCTTCATTCTCTTGGTGAGACAGAACGAAACATAGGTGAGGTCGGGCGTGTCTTTGTGCTCTTCGGTTTCGTCGCGGAGGAAGTCGCGGACGTTGATGATGATGTCGTTCCACTCGCCGGGCTTGCAGTCGGCCTTGCCGATGACGTAGGCGAGGTGCTTGGGCTCCGTGAGGTCGAGGGTATGGGCGTCCTTGATGCCGCGCGGACGGCGGGGCCCGGTGTTGAAGGCGATGGTGAAGGGGCGGTGGCCTTCGAGGGGCGCGAACGTGCGGAACGAGACCGCAAGGTAGGGGAATTTGTCCGGGTCCCAGGCGGGCGAGAAAGGATGCTGGATGTAGGCGTTGCCCTCGCCGGCGAGGGCGATCTCGACGACGCGGCCATCGGGGGTGTTGGTGGTGACGGCGACGATGTTGCGGGATTCGGTGAAGAAGGGGGTCAGCGCGGGGAGGGTGTAGTCGCCCCACAGCACGTTGTCGGTTTTGGCGGGGGGCAGGACGGTGGGCGGACGGGTGTCGGCCGCGAGGTTCAGGGGAATGTCGATCTTGAGGGGCGGGACGGTGTTGCCGGCGGCGTCGGCGATGCCGTCGACGGTGATGGGCAGCACGTCGCCGTTCTTGGCGGTGGCGAGCTGGTTGCGCAGCAGCCAGATCCAGTCGATCTCGTAGTCGACGCGGCCTTGGCCGATGGAGCAGAAGCCGTTGTCGCTGGCGAGCGGGAGGGGGACGCCGAGGCAGGTGAGGCGGATGTTGTTGATGACGGGCGGCGCGACGTGGGCCTCGAGCGCGAGGCGGAGGCAACTGCCGTTGTAGTTGTCGACAGGAACGATGGCGGGGGTGGCCTTGGGCGGCACGCGGTCGCAGATGAAGGGCACGTCGGCGGGCTGTGACCAGAGGTTGCGGCGGTCGCGGGCGCGGACGAGGAGGTGGTGGAACCCGTCGCCGATTTTGTCGGGGTCGGGTTGGACGACCTCGGCGTTCTTGGCGGGCAGCCAGGCGACTTTCTGTTTTTCCTGCTCGGTGCGGTTGTCGAAGGCCGCGGGGCCGTCGAGGACGGCGTAGACGACCTCGGCGACGCCGTCGGGGTCGGCGTAGTCGGCCTTGAAGGCGAAGGGGTGGTTGGGGCCGACGGCGGGTCCGCAGGCGATGTCGTCGATGCGCAGGGTGCTGTGGAGGCCGGTCTGGTCGCGGTCCTGGCGCGAGGCCATGCGGATGTTGGCGGCCGGGACGGCGATGCGCTGGCTGAGCGGGAGCGACCCGCCGGCGTCGAAGGGGATGCAGGTCCAGACGTGCCAGGCGTTGTCCATCGGCGCGGTCTGGCCCTCGCCGAAACGGACATGGGTGTTGAAGACTTCGGAGAAGGTGAAGGCGTATCCGCCGAGGGCGAGGGAGACGTTGGCCATGGGATCGCCTTTGTACCGGAACTGGAGGAGCGGGGTGGCGGCGGGGTTGAAGCTCTTGACGAGCAGGCCGTCGAGGCGTCGGCCGTAGGCGCCGGCGTTGGAGAACTTGAGGACGCCGCCGCGCTCGGGGTCGGCGTAGTCGATGGAAGCGAGGGCGGAGGTCTGGTGGGCCGCGGCGTTGCCGGGGCGGGCCTCGAAGGTTTCGAGGCCGCCCTCGGGCATCTCGATGCCGAGCAGGACGGGCGGGTGGTTGGCGGCTTCGTCGGTGTTCATGGCGACGACTTGGCGGAAGTAGCGGCCGTCGGAAAGTTCGAGGGCGAGGGTCATGCGGCCGGGCTGCAGGATCTCGTGGGGAACGAGGACGCGGATGCTGTTGCCCTCGGCGACGAAGGGCGCGGGCTGGGCGTCGGCCAGGGCGCGGTTGGGCGGCAGGACGGGCGAGGGCCAGGGGTGGGTGGGCGTGACGAGGATCGAGCCGGGGATGGTCGAATCCTCTTGGGCGCGCAGGCCGAAGTCGGCCAGCTCGGGCACGGCCTATTCGATGACCGGTTTGCGCGGGTCGAGGGCGGCGGGGATTTCGACCATCTGGAGTTCGCCGGGGCGGAGGCCGTTGACGACTTGGGTGAGCGCGGCGATCTCGTTGCGCTTTTCGGGCGGGGCGGAGAGGACGGGCGTACCGCGGTGAATTTCGCGGAAACCGCGGATGGCGTACCAGGCGTGGGGCGGGTTGCCGCAGAGGCCTTGGAGCACATCGCTGGGCTGGAGATTGCCGAAGCCCTCGAGCTGGACGGCCTGTTTGGCGCGGATGATGTCGGAGGGAACCCAGATTTCGACGGGCGTCCAGACGAGGTTGGTGCCGGCGGGGTCGGAGGCCGGAAGCGGTTCGGACTTGCCGGCGATGCGGCGGGGCCCGCGCGCCTCGTCGGAGCCCGTGAGCACATAGGACCAGCCTTGAACGGGGGGGAAGCCACCTTTGCCGTCGTCCTTGACGGTTGAAAACTCGAAGTTGACGCGGGCCTGCGGATGGTGGGCGAACTCAAAACGCCAGCCGAGGAGCTTGTCGGGCTGGGCGGGGGGCAGCTCGCAGCGCGTGAGGAAAGAACCGCCTCCGAGGATGGAGGTGACGCGCATCTCGGGGTTGGCGCCGTCGAGGTTGCGGAAACGCACGCTGGGATGGGAGACAGTGTCGTAGGCCTGCCAGTAGTCGGGCGAGAGGGGCTGGGCGACGCGGCCGTTGACGCGCACGCCGGAATCGGGGGGGGCGGCGGGTTCGGCGACGGCGGGGGAGCCGGCGGGGATGGCGTGGAAGGCGAAGGGACGCGGGCGGATGGACTCGGCCGCGATCTTGATGCGGGCGACCATCATGGAGTTGCAGAACGTCCAGACGCCGAGCGAGCCGTCCTGAAGCGGGTTTTTATCCTCGACGTCGAACACGGGTTCGTTGTCGTAGAAGTACTGGATCCGGTCGCCGACGCGGCGAAGCTGCATGCCGTACCACGCGCCGTGGATGTCGCGGCCGGCGGCGACGAGGGGCTGGTAGCCTTGGCGCGAGAGACCGGCGCGGGCGCGGGGCACGAGGTACTTGGTGGAGATGTCCATGATCTCGCCGTTGCGCAGGAGGCGGGAGTAGAGCTGCGAGTGGTCGGGGTCCCAGCCGGTGGCGATGGCGGTGTAGCCGTCGCCGGTGGAGTTCGAGCGGCTCATGACGGTGAGGTTGAGGTCGCCGGGGCGCTCGTACCAGCCCATGCGCATGCCGGCGTAGAATTCGATGCAGAAATCGCCGCTGAAAATGTATTTGGACCAGAGGGCGGCGAGGGAGTCGGCGCTCTCCCCGTTCATGTGGGACCAGGTGGGCTCGCAGTAAAAGCGGTTGATGACTTCCCACCGGCCGCCGTTGATGGTCCAGTTGAAGAGGGACTCGGTGAAGAGCGTGTCGAAGACGTTCTCGCGTTTGACGAGGGTGCGGCTGAGGTTTTCGAGGGTCATGCCGGCGATGCGCATGCGTCGGCCGCGCAGCGGGTCGGAGAGGTGCGTTTTGTCGAGCAGGATTTCGTCGCCGCCGAGCCAGACGACGGTGTCTTCGACGCCGACGGTGAAAAGCCTGACCTGCTGCTTGTCGAAGGCGATTTCGGGGACTTGGGCGGCGGCGACGGTGAAAGCCGCGTTGGTGCCCGAGTCGGGGGTGAAGAGGCTGATGCGGTCGTCCTTGACGGCGATGCGGCAGAGACCGTTGGAGGAGCCTTCGGGGACGCAGAGGTGCAGCTCCATGCCGTTGACGACGGGGAGGCGGATCTTGATGGGACCGGTGATGTCGCCCTTGAACCACGTCAGGCCGTTCTTGAAGGTGACCCACTGGCCTTCGGGCGAGGACCAGTGGCGCATGTAGGGATCATTGACGTAGAGTGGGTTCTTTTCGAAACGCTCGGCGAAACGCTGGTCGCGGGAGGTGACGGCGGTCGCGGTGAAAAAGAGGTCGGACGGATTGACGGCGAAGGCACCGAGGATGCCGCCGGGCTGCTTGGCGGGACGGGCGAAGCAGACGAGGCGGCCGTCGGCGTAGCAGCGCAGCTCGTTGGGCGTGAGCGCATCGACGGCGAGGGTGACGCGGTTGCTGGCGAAGGCGACCTGCGCGCTGTCGAGGACGACGGCGTTGGTGCCCGCGCCGCTCGCGAGGGTGTAGGTGCGCCGTCCGCCGTTCTGGGCACAGGTGAAGCGATAGCCGGAATCGGCGTCGCCGACGGTGAGGCCGCAGGCGTAGGCGTCGGAAGTTGCGACAAAGAGGGATTCTTGGCGCAGCGGTCCGTCGTCGGAGGCGCCGAAGCGCCAGATGTTGGTGGCGTCGCCGCGCGGCGGGCAGTAGAGCCAAACGGTGCCTTGGCGGAGCAAGGACTGGACGCCGGGGGTCTCCTCGCGGGTGGCAAAGGCGACGTCGGCGGGCGATTCGAAGAAGCTGTCCTCGTGGGTCCAAGCGGCCACGTCGTCGAAGCGCGTGGTCTCGTCGGCGGGCATGTCGGCGAAGAGTCCGAAGCGGCCGCCGGGCGGCAGCGCGGTGCGGCGGCGGATGACCTCGATGTTGTCGGCGCGGCAAATGATGCGGTCGTCAAAGGTCTCGGCTTCGAGCAGGAGCCACTGGCCGGCGGGCAGCTCGGTCTGGACAGCGTCAAGGGCGACGCGGGGCGCGGTGGGGTCGGCAGGCTGTCGCCACAGTTCGAGGATCAGACGGTCGGAGGCGGGGTCGGTGCGGGCGGTGAAGGCGAAGTAGCCGCCGTGTTCGGCGGCGAGGAAGACGATGCCGTTGGTGCCGCTGTTGTGCTGGACAGAGGCGCGGCAGACGTAGCGGCTGTAGAACGGTTCGCCCGTGAGGACCACGGCGTTGGAACTGCTCCCTTCGAGCGTGTAGAAGTTCGGGCTTTTCTCGGGCTTCGGCTGACGCGCGAGCTGATAACCACCGGAGGATCCGCTGATAGAACCGGTGACGGAATGAAGCTTCCAGATGCCGCTCATGATCTCCCACGTCGGAGGGAACTCCGAGCCGGCGGGCACGAGGAAGTTGTCCTCGAACTTGAAGGTGCCGAGACGCTGGGTGTAGTCGTCGGCCTCCTTTTCGCCGGGCTTCTCTTGGGGCGGCTGCTGCACGTGGAGGGGGCCGGTCCAGAGTTCGGGAAGGCGCAGGACCGGCTGGTCGTCGAGGTAACCGATCCAGGCTTCCTCGGTGCGCTTGAGAGTGAACCAAGCGAGGGCGTTGGTGAGGGCGGGGGCGGGCCAGGTCTGGAGGCGGCTCTCGACGTCGCGTGCGAAGCTCCGGTCGGGCGCGAAGCGGCAGAGCGTCTTGCCGATGCCCAGCGAGAGTTCGAGGGCGCGTTGATTCGCTGGGTTGAGGAGTCGCACTCGGCAGGCGCCTTGGTCGGGCTTGACGTTCATGGACGCCAGCGCTTGGCGATCAGGCACCTCCACGCGGGTCGTCCACGTCTGTTCGTTCGAATTCGCAAACAACTGAAAAGAAAAGGCGAGCGCGCCCGCCACAAGGCAGAGAGAGAATTTCACATTCGTCATAGTAGCAGGTTTTGTGCCGCAGTCGAAATTGAAAAACGTGTGCGTAAAGCGGCCGTTCCGTCCGGCGGCGGCGCGGGCGGGCGGTTCGGTGCTGCGCTCCGGATGCCGCGTCGGTGCGTCGCGCCGTACGCATGCCGCCGTTCGCGCCATGCGTCGCATGAAGGGTTGGCCGTGATGAGTCATTATTTGCATAAACGGAGAAGATGGGCGGTGCAGGAAAAATTTTGTCATTTTTCCCAATTGCGGATGGGGACAAAATTTGATAAGGTGCTTCATTCGCTATGAAAATTGTGATCCTTCTGGGTGCTCCCGGGTCGGGCAAGGGTACGGTGGCCGCGCGTTTAGCGGCGTCTGACGGTTCGTTTCGGCATGTCTCCAGCGGCGATTTGCTGAGGGACGCGGTGAAGCGCCAAACGTCTGCCGGCAGGGAGGCGGAGGGTTACATGAAGCGGGGCGAGCTGGTCCCGGACGGCTTGGTCGCGCAGATGATCGCGGATTTGATGCAGGGGCTCGACGGGGCGTGTACGCTCCTGCTGGACGGGTTTCCCCGCACGGTGGCGCAGGCCGAGATGTTGGACGCCACGGTGGCGCGGTGCGGTGCGGAGATTGCGGCGGCGGCGCTGCTCGAGGTCGAGGACGCGGTTCTGGTTGATCGGATCGCGGGGCGTCGCACGTGCCCGAAATGCGGCGCGGGCTATCACGTCAAGAACATTCCCCCGCGCCAGGCGGGCGTTTGCGACGCGTGCGGCACGGAGCTGGTGATTCGGAAGGACGACAACCCGGAGACGGTTCGGAACCGGCTGTCGGTCTACCGGCGGCAGACGATGCCGTTGATCGATTTTTACGAACGGCGCGGGGTGTTGAAGCGGATCGCGGGCATGGGGCCGATCGATGACATGGTGGAGCAGGTGAGGCAGTCGCGGGCATGAAGATTCCATTGAAGAGCCCGGCCGAACTGGAGGCCATGCGGACGAGCTGTCGGATGACGGCCGAGGTGTTGGCGCGGGTGGCGGAGGCGACGCGCGCCGGGGTCACGACGGGCGAGCTGGACGAGTTGACGCACGACATGATCGAGAAGATGGGGGGCAAGCCGTCTTTCTTGGGATACCACGGGTATCCGGGCTCGATTTGCATTTCGGTGAACGACGAGGTGATCCACGGCATTCCGGGGCAGCGGGTGATTCAGCCCGGCGACGTGGTGAGCCTCGACGTCGGGGTGTACTACAACGGTTTTCACGGGGATTCCGCCACCACCGTGATGGTGGGCGTGACGGATCCGGATGTGGTTCGGTTGGTGGAGACGACCAAGCGCGCATTGGCGGCGGGGGTTGCCGCGGCCAGGCCGGGCGGGCGTCTCTCCGATGTCTCCCACGCAGTGGAAGACGTCGCGAAAGCGGCCGGTTGCTCGGTGGTGAGGGAATTCGTCGGTCACGGCGTGGGGCGTCACCTCCACGAAGATCCGCAAGTTCCCAACTATGGGGGGCCGGGGCGCGGTCCGATCTTGGAGCCCGGAATGACGTTGGCGATCGAGCCGATGTTCAATCTGGGGCGTCCGGAGGTGGTCGTGCTGGATGATAATTGGACAGTTGTGACTCGGGACGGGAAACCGTCCGCGCACTTTGAGCACACCGTGGCCGTGCTCGAGGAAAGGGTGGAGATTCTGACGCAGGCACAGGCATAGAGAATCTTCAAACTTTGTGATAGACAAGGTGACGGACTTTTGGTTAAATCCAAAACCTTTTTTGAACGAGGGAAAAAAGACCATGAAAGTTCGCAGTTCGGTGCGGCGCATTTGTGAGCGTTGCCGTGTGGTACGTCGCAAGGGCGTCGTGCGCATTATTTGTACGAATCCCCGCCATAAGCAGCGTCAGGGGTAATTGGAGAAGACACCATGCCGAGATTGATGGGTGTGGATATCCCGGGAAAAAAGCGCGTGGAGTACGCGCTCCGGTACATTCACGGAATCGGTCCCAAGCGGGCCAGTGACGTGGTCGGGCACTGCAAGGTCGACCCGGCAAAAAAAGCCGACGATCTGACCCCGGACGAGATCCGCCAGATTGTGGCATTCATTCAGGACAACTATCGCGTCGAGGGTGATCTGCGCCGCGAGGTCTCGCAGAACATTCGCCGTCTGATCAGCATCGGCACGTACCGCGGCCTGCGCCACAAGCGCGGCCTGCCCGTCCGCGGACAGCGGACGCGCACCAACGCCCGTACCCGCAAGGGCGCAAAGCGGACGGTGGGTGCGGTGCGCGACAAGACCGCGCGCGCAGCCATCAAGGCCAAGACGGGTCCCGCCGCATAAACTCTAATCCCGGCGCCGTCGCGGCGGTGTCCCGTTCCCCCGTCGAGGGACGGCGCGTCCGCGTCCGCCAAGCATTTCGAGGTCGAGACTCATGAGCGAAGAAGTCGTCAAACAGGAAGAGCAGGCCGCTGCCCCCGAGCAGCCGGTCCTGAGCGAAGCGGCTGCCGTGATGGCCGCTGGCGAAGGGCCCGCCAAGGCCGTCGACGCCGCCAAGAAGAAGGGGCGGACGAAGTCGATTCCGGCCGGCATCGCCTACATCCGGTCCTCCTTCAACAATACGTTGGTTTCCATCACCGATGCGCGCGGCGGTGTGATCGCTTGGAGTTCGGCCGGGAAGGCTGGATTCAAGGGGTCGCGCAAGTGTACCGCGTTCGCGGCGACCATGGTGGCGCAGGACGCCTCCCGCCAGGCGGTGGGTAAGGGAATGCACGAAGTCGAAGTCAGAATTCAGGGCGCGGGAGCCGGACGCGAGTCGGCCGTGCGGGCCATCCAGTCCGCCGGGATTCACGTCACGCTGATCAAGGATTGCACGCCGATTCCCCACAACGGCTGCCGTCCGCGCAAACGGAGGAGAGTCTAACATGGGCAGATATACAGGTCCAGCTTGCCGGATTTGCCGCCGCGAGGGGCAGAAATTGTTTCTCAAGGGTGCCCGGTGCTATATGGCGAAGTGCGCGATCGAGCAGGGCAAGCCCGCTCCCGGTCAGCACGGCGCCCGCCGTGGCCGCAAGATGTCGGAGTACGGCGAGCAGCTCCGCCAGAAACAGTGTCTGCGCCGCCAGTTCGGCATGCAGGAGGTTCAGTTCCACCGGTTCTTCGAGAAGGCGCTGCGTCGAAAGGGCGTCACGGGCGAGATCCTGCTCCAGTTGCTGGAGACGCGCATGGACAACCTCGTCTACCGTCTCGGTTTCGCATCGTCCCGCCGCGCGGCCCGGCAGTTCGTTCTGCATGGCCACTTGGCCGTGAACGGGAAGACCGTCGCGGTGCCGTCCATGATCCTCAAGGTCGGCGACGTGATCGAGGTCCGCGACCGTCCGCGCAGCCGGGATCTTGCCACGCGCAGCCTCGAGGCCGCCACCACCCAGCAGACGCCCACATGGCTCGCGCTGGACAAGAAGGCGTTCCGCGGAGAGATCTTGAGTCTCCCGACCCGCGAGCAGATCGCGCCCGTCGTGGACGAACAGGCCGTTGTCGAATTGTATTCGCGCTAAGCGCGAGAGTGCTGACGGCCGCCGTTCGCCTCCGGGCGGGCTCGCGGCCTGAAAGGACGGAAACATGCCGATTCGTTTGAGTCGTTTCGAAATGCCCCGGCGGGTTCAAAAAGAAGAGAACACCGCGACCGCCACATATGCGCGCTTCGTCGCGGAGCCGTTCGAGGTGGGTTATGCCCGCACGATCGGCAATTCGCTTCGCCGCGTCCTGCTCTCGTCGATCGAGGGGGTGGCCATCACCTCCGTCAAGGTCGCTGGCGCCAGCCACGAGTTCAGCGCGCTTCCCGGTGTGAGCGAGGATGTCACCGACATCATCCTCAACCTCAAGCGCGTGCTCCTCAAGAGCTACAGCCGCAACCCGGTCTGGCTCAAGCTCAACAAGAAGGGGCCCTGCACCGTGACGGCCGCCGACTTCGCCCAGGACAACGCAGTCGAAGTTCTCAACCCCACCCAGCACATCGCTACGCTCGACGCGGACGGGACGCTGGAGATGGAGGCCGAGATCCGCACGGGCCGCGGCTTCTGCCCGGCCGAGGGCAACAAGACCGAGGATCAGGAGATCGGGCGCATCCCGATCGACAGCATCTTCTCCCCCGTGACGCGCGTGAACTTCCTCGTGGAGAACACCCGTGTCGGGCAGCGGACCGACTACGAGAAGCTCATTCTCGACGTCTGGACCGATGGTCGTGTGACGCCCGACGACGCGCTGAAAACCGCCGCCGCCGTGCTTCGCCACCACCTCGACGTCTTTGTCGACTACAGCGAGGAAGTGCTGGAGTTCGAGGAGGCCGAGAAGAAGGTGGACGAGGAGCGTGATCGTCTGCGCCGCGTTCTCAACATGAGCGTGAACGAGATCGAACTGAGTGTCCGCGCGGCCAACTGTCTGAACAATGCCAACATCACGACCGTGGGCGAGCTGGCGATGAAGACGGAAGCCGACATGCTGAAGTACCGCAACTTCGGCAAGAAGTCGCTCAACGAGATCAAGGACAAGCTGACCGAGCTGGGGCTCTATCTCGGGTACAAGTTCGACCCGGACCTGCTCGAGGCCAACAAGTAAGAGTTTTGAGGTTAAGACATGCGTCATCACAGAATTGCCAAGAAGTTCGGCCGCTCGACGGCCCACCGCAAGGCGCTTATGAGCAGCCTCGTGACGAACCTGATCATCCAGGGCAGCATCAAGACCACGCTGCCCAAGGCGAAGCAGGCCCGCCGGGACGCCGAAAAGATGGTCACGCTGGCCCGCAAAGGCACGTTGGCCGCTCGGCGTCTCTGCGCGTCGCGCCTTCAGGTTCCCGTCGCGACGCAAAAGCTGTTCGACGACGTCGTGCCGTCGATGGCTGGCCGCGCGGGCGGTTATACGCGCATCCTGAAGCTCGGTCAGCGGCGGGGCGACGGAGCCGAGATGTGTCTGCTCCAGTGGGTCGTGCTGCCGGCCAAGGCGGAGGCCGTGACCGTTCCTTCCGCCTCTGCGGCGACCGAGGTGGCCAGCGTTCCCGTGTCCGCTGACGAGAAAAAGGCGTAACGCCGCACGTCAAGCGTGCAGATGAAAAGACGGATGCCGCAAGGCGTCCGTCTTTTTTTTGTTTGTGGACCCGCGACGGCTTCCAAGACCTCGCCGGCGGCCAGATCGGGGACGTGCCCATTTGCCGAGCGAATGGTTGTCGGCTCGACACGGTGCGGTTTTGCCTGTAAGGTGATGTCCATTTTCAGACAGATGATGGGGCTCTTACGGTCGGTTGTCGAGGAATGTTCAGGTGGAACGAGTATGGCCGGAAAGAACAATAGAGCGCATGTCGCCGCGTCTTCGAGGTGGTGTGCGGAAGTTTTTTTCTCGTGCTCGTGACCGTCGGAGTCTGCGTGGCGGGTGACCCCGCCCCTCCCGTGCCGATCGAGGATGATTATACGGTTCAGCGCTGGGGCGTTGAGGATGGTTTGCCAGAGGGCGTCGTTACTTCGGTCGCGCAGTTTCCGGATGGATTTCTCTGGCTGACCACGCCGCGTCATGTGGTTCGTTTCGATGGCGTCGAGTTTGTTCCTTTCGCGCAGGAGGATTATCCGGCGCAGAAGCCCAAACTGCTGAACGGCCTGATGCGGGACCGGTCCGGAGCGCTCTGGGTTTCCGGGGAGAACGGCGTGATGCGGCATGACGGACGCGCTTGGCGTGCCGTGCCGCTTGTCGGGAAGATTGACATACCGCGGGGAGAGGTGTGGCGAGTCGAAACGTTGGACGGTGTGCTTGAACAGTCTCCGCGCCTGGTGATTTTCTGGGTCCGGGAAACGCCGGATGGCGTGGTCTGGACGGCTTCGAATGCGGGTGTCTTCCGTTTCGACGGTCAGGTTTTGAGGCTGGTACCGCAAGGCGAACACGCAGTGGCAGGCGATTTCTCTTCGGCGGCGATGGATGTCCGCGGAACGATTTGGCTGGTGGGGAGGGGCCGTCTGTTTTCTTTCGACGGAAAGACCTACACGTCTGTCGCCTGTCCGTCTGAAGGAGAGCATGCGGCGCTGTTTCAGGTGTTTGCCGGCCGCGACGATATGTTGTGGGGCAAACGGTTGGACGGAAAGCTTTTCAAACGTGAAGGCGGGGCGTGGAAGGAGATTCGTCCCGCCGGCCTGCGACAGGCGACGATGCTGGAGAAAGCGGATGGCGAAGTGTGGTTCGGTGCGGTCGAGGGGCTCTATCGGCTGAAACAGACGAAGTGGCACGGGTTGGTCGCCCGCGGGTTGGATAAGGCTTATGACGTGCGCTGTCTGGACGTCTCTTCCGATGGTTCCCTGTGGGCGGGTGGAGGCAATGGGTTGTTTCAACTCAAGCCCCGCGCCATCCGGGTGTTTGACGCGTGTGAGTCCCACCAATTTCAGACGGTCACGGCTCTTTTGCCGAGAGAGGGCGCGACTTTCTGGGTCGGCGTGGATGGACGGGGCCTCTTGACGGGGCCGGCCGGCACGTTCCGGCAGTTTATAACCGATCCTCCGGTTCTGAACAGTGCGGTGGTGTCCGCCTTGTTTTTGACGCGTGACGGCACGTTTTGGGTCGGTACCCGAGGACACCATCTTTGGAAGGTCGCGATGAACGGGGCCGTGAAACAAGTGCGCTCCCTCACAGGGTATGCCTCCCGCGATGTTACGGCTTTGGCGCAGACGGCGGACGGGCTTCTGTGGGTCGGCACACGGGCTGGCTTGCTGAAGATGGACCCGAAGACGTGGTTGGAATTTGCCTCTGGACCGGAGGACACCGTTCTTGCTCTGTGCGCGGATCGCGGGGACGGAATTTGGGTCGGAACTCAAAGCCGCAGGCTTTGGCACGTCGACCGGTCCGGAGGCAAGCGCGTCTTGGGGAAAGCAAATGGTTTGCCATCGGATACCGTTCGGGCTTTGCATGTGGATGAGAAGGGACGGTTGTGGATGGCCACGCCCAAGGGGCTGGCTGTCAAGTTGGACGCAGATCGCCAGGGATATCCACGATGACATGGGTGCCTCCATGACGCGCATCCTGATGCAGAGCAAGGCGGCCCGGAGCGAGATGCGGGACGCGTCGGCGCGCCTGCCCGGCCGGTTGCAGGCCATCGAGACAACGGCTGTCGAGATGATCAGCGTGATGGATGAGATCGTTTGGGCGGTCAATCCTCAGAACGACACGTTCGATGGGCTGGTCACGTATCTCGGTCGGTATGCCGAGGAGTTCCTGAAGCCGGCGGGCATCCGATGCCGCCTCGATTTGCCGTTGGAACGGGTCTCCTTCTCGATACCCGCGAATGTTCGTCACGGCGTGTTTCTGGCCTTTAAGGAGGTCCTGAACAATGTGGCGAAGCATGCCGCCGCCGACAAGGTCCGGATTTCTGTGCGGACCGGCTTTGGCGGGCTCGAACTGCTGATCGAGGACGATGGCAGGGGTTTCGCATACGACGCGGAGGAGGACGCTGCTGCGGTCCACGCATACGCCGAAGGTCGGCGGATGGGTGGGAATGGTTTGAAAAATATGCGAAACAGGCTCAGGGAAATCGGGGGGGAGTGCGTGATCGAGAGTGTTCCGGGAAAGGGAACCCGTGTCCTGTTCCGGTTCGCCGAAAGGCAGTCATGGTAAAGATCCGTGTGGCGATGGTGGAGGATGACGCCGATCTGCGGCAGCTTGTGGTCGACTGGCTCGGCCGCGAGTGTGACATGCGGGTGGTGGCCGAATTTGGGGATGCCGAAACCGCTGTGGCCCAGATGGCGCGCCACAAACCGGATGTGGTGCTGGTGGACATCAATCTGCCCGGCCAAAGCGGGATCGCGTGTGTGGGCCAACTGAAGCCTCTTTTGCCCATGGCCCAGTTCATGATGGTCACGATGTATGAAGACACGGAACGCATCTTTCAGGCGCTGGCCACCGGGGCAACGGGATATCTGCTCAAACGCGCCATGGGAGATGAGTTGGCCCCCGCCATTCGGGAGGTGCATGCCGGCGGCTCGCCGATGAGCGGCCTGATCGCCCGCAAAGTGGTGCAGTGCTTTCAGTCGCCTGCGCCCGCCGTGTCTGCAACAGCCTTGCTGTCAGACCGCGAGAAGCAGGTGTTGAGACTGCTGATCGAAGGACAGTTTTACAAGGAGATCGCCGACGAGATCGGTTGCGGCATGGGAAGTGTCAACACCTATATCCGTCGCATCTACGAAAAACTTCACATCCATTCCCGCAAAGAGGCCGTCGAGAAATTCAGCAAGCATGTCTGACCGGCAGGACCGTTCATATGTTTTGTCATATGCCGGGTCCGTTGCCCCTGTTTTCGTGGCTGGGTACACTGTTGCAGTTAATTGAGTAAGCAACAGAAACACGACACGAAGGAGGGGCCTTCCGATGGAGAAAGCAAATCGGTTTTTCTCACAAATGTTGGTCGCGTTGGCGTTCAGTCTTGCCTCTGTCGTCAACGTATGCGGCGCGAACCTGACGTGGGTGGGCGACGGCACCGCCAACACGTGGGACATCAACAGTGCTCAGATGTGGAATGACGGTTCCGGGTCCGCCGTTTATAACGACGGCGACGCGGTCACCTTCGACGACACGGGTTCGGATTCTCCCGAAATCAACTTGACGACGACCGTGCAGCCCGCATCCGTCACGGTCAACAATACGAATAAGGTGTATACGATTTCTGGCGCGGGGGTGCTTGCGGGGACACTGTCGCTGACCAAGGTGGGCACCAATACACTGAGCCTATGCATAACCAACACCTTTAGCGGCAATGTGACGGTCAGCGGAGGCATACTGGACGTCGCACCGCCAAGCACTGTCACCCTGGCCAATCAGTTCACCGGCACGGGGGGTATTGGATTCCGGAAGTCGGGCGATAACAGGCTGATCATTTCAGGCGGAAGTAAAAGGAATCAAAATTACTATTGTGGTTGGGTGGTGATTGATGGCGGGGCCCTGCAATTTGGCACGTCCATTAATATAACGTATCCGGGATTTCACCGGGCAACCTCGTATACTGTGAACAGCGGCACAATGATGGAAATGATTGGGCAGTCGACATTGAATTACTCCGCCCCGTTGATCGTGAACGGCGGCACGCTGCTGATCAGCGGTAGCCTGGTCTCGCCGACAGTCAACGTGAATGACGGCGGCACGCTGCTGGTCGGCGGCGATTCGCCCCTGCCATCCGCAACCGTCACGGTCGCTTCGAACGGCACGTTCGGAGCGGCGGGTACGGTGGCCACGAGCGTCACCAACCTGACGTTTGCAGAAGGCGCGAATGTGGCGTGGACCTATGACGGCGGAGCCCAGACGGCGGGATGCGTCAATGTTACGGGGACACTGACTCTTCCATCCGCGGCCACGGTCAACCTTGCCGGCAGCGGTGCGTTGCGTTCGGAGCAAGTACTTTTCACGGTCGAGACGCTTGAAGGCGCGACAGATCTGAGCGGTTGGACGATCAACAACGTTCCTGACGGCACATATGCCCGTGCCCTTTTGATCGACAATCAGGTGGTTTTGCAAACGCGCCGGGGCACCGTCGTCATGCTTCTGTAGAAATGATTGCGGATGGTTGCATTCACCCCCCTATTTCGAGGAGTCAACAATGAGGCGAGGGATGTTTGGCCGATGGCTGATGGCGTTGGCTGTGACATGCGTGATGTGCGGGGCGTTATCTGCCGACGGACAAACAGGGCTGACCGTCAGGGACGGCCGATTCCACAGAAATGGTCATCCGTACCGGGGCGTCGGGTGCAATTACTTCGATCTTTTCACGAGAGTCTTAAACAATCCGACCAACACGTCCAGTTTGGTGGGACTTGAGCGGTTGGCGAAAGCGGGCATCCCGTTCGTGCGGTTTGCCGGGCCTTATTCGGCCAAGGAGTGGCGCTTCTACCTCGACAACAAAGGCGAATACTTTCGTCGTTTCGACCTTGTTGTCCGGACGGCGGGGAAAAACAACATCGGCCTGATCCCTTCGCTGTTCTGGTCTCTGTCGCTCTGCGAGGTGGTCGGCGAGAAGCGGGATCAGTGGGGCAATCCGCAGAGTCGGACTCTGGCGCTGATGCGGCAGTACACGGGCGAGGTGGTGAACCGCTACAAAAACGCTCCTGCCATCTGGGGCTGGGAGTTCGGCAACGAAGTGAACCTGAGGGTCGACTTGCCGAACGCAGCCCAATTCCGTTCCAAGGATGGATCCGCACACGATGATACGACATCCGCGCAGATGGTGGTGATGCTGTCTGAATTCGCCAAGGCTGTGCGTGCCCAAGACGTTTCGAGGCCGATCTTTTCCGGCCATTCCCATCCGCGCCCCTATGCTTGGAA
>Ga0172375_10004740_pt1 | contig 19940 bp, 12 predicted proteins | sample LakKiv1m_FD_114537 | JGI IMG/M metagenome (GOLD analysis project Ga0172375, IMG submission 114537) | Freshwater microbial communities from Kabuno Bay, South-Kivu, Congo - kab_092012_11.1m | ecosystem: Environmental > Aquatic > Freshwater > Lake | place: Democratic Republic of the Congo...
CGACATCCCCATCGGCTACGTTACCAACGGCGTGCACATACCGTCGTACCTGTCCAAGGAGATGGCCGACCTTTTCGAGCGTTACCTGGGTGAGGGCTGGATTGAAGAACCCGACAATGCAAAGATCTGGCTCAGGATTCACAACATTCCCCACGAGCAGCTCTGGCGGGTGCACGAAACAAGGCGGGAGAGGCTGGTGGCCTTCAGCCGGAGGCGGGTTTACAATCAGACAAGGTCCGGTGGCGGGGCTACTTTGGACATGCGCCGCGCACGCGAGTTCCTGAATCCCGAAGCCCTGACCATAGGGTTTGCCAGAAGGTTCGCGCCTTACAAACGTGCCGGCCTCTTGTTCACGGATCCCGACAGGCTTCTGCGCCTGATGTCCGACAAGAGGCGGCCTGTTCAGTTCATCTTTGCAGGAAAGGCCCATCCTCGGGACATGCTGGGCAAGGAGCTCATCAAGAAGGTCGTGCATCAATCCCGTTCGGAAGGCTTCCGACGTAAGCTTGTTTTCCTTGAGGATTACGACATAAACATGGCTCGATACCTTGTTCAAGGGGTTGACGTATGGCTCAACACGCCACGTAGGCCCAACGAGGCCTGCGGCACCTCGGGAATGAAGGCCGCGGCAAACGGGGCTCTGAACTTGAGCATCCTGGACGGGTGGTGGCCCGAGGCGTACAACGGCAAAAACGGCTGGGCCATCGGTACAGGTGAGGAATATGGAGACACCGCTTACCAGGACAAATCGGATGCGGAATCCCTCTACGAACTTCTTGAGAAAGAAGTGGTTCCACTTTTCTTCGACAGAGGGCCAGACAGCCTCCCCCACGGCTGGATCGAAATGATGAAACAGAGTTTGGCTGAAATCTGCGGGAGATTCAATTCTCACCGGATGATTGAAGAGTATATGGACGGTTACTACATTCAGGCTGGGCTTGCACACCAGATCCTCGGCGTGAACCGCCTGGCCAGGGCAAGAGAACTCAGAGATTGGAAGCAAAAGGTCAGGTCTCTGTGGAAAGACGTGGCGGTGCTGGACGTATCTCTTCCCCTGGGGGACAGGGTGGCTCTCGGGGGGGATCTCAATGTGACGGCCGCCATCAAGCTTGGCGGGCTGAGAGAGGACGAGGTGGTGGTGGATCTCTGCTACGGCTCGGTGGCTCGGGACTTGGACAAGATGCTCGATCGTGACGTCACAACCATGAGCAGCACCGGGACGTCATCGGACGGCATTCATGAGTTCACGGGGACCATTCCCTGCGACGAGACCGGCGTCTACGCTTACAGCATCCGCGTATTGCCGTTTCACCCTTACCTGTTCAATCCTCTTTCAATGAGCCTGGTGACTTGGGGCTGACCAATATAGTGATTCCTAAAAAAGTTCTCGACATGAAGTACACCGGTCGGAACTACGTATGGGGAGGCTTGGGGAGATGCATCTCCCCAAATCATTGCGCAGCGTGGCGCTCTTCATGCCCCTCTCCGAGGCGAAGCCACGGAGTGCCGACCGAAGCCCGGGACTTTCATGGTTCGTTGTGCCCGAAAATGGGCATGTGAGTTGCCAAGAATAATCTCCGATAGCGGCTGTGCCCTGGTAGGGCGGGCATCCTGCCCGCCATTCCCGGGCAGGCATCTTGCGTGCCCCACCGAAACTTGGCCAGGCAGGACGGTTTGGATCAGATGGTCTCCAGAGAAGCTTTCATCGCGCGATCCCTCGCCCAAGCCTCTATCTTCTGGATCCGTTCCCTCATGGTACGTGACAGCGGGACAATATTACGCAAGCAATTAGCAAGTATATGTTCAGATATTTCCACGTTCTGAGAGCTTGCCTCATATATGGCCGAAATAACGCCCTGTTCTATTTCGGCGCCATTTAAACCCTCCGTGGACTCTGCCAGATATGCCATGTCAAAACGCGATTGATCAACGTTCCTTTTCTTGAGGTGTATGGCGAGTATCTGCTTTCGTTCTTCCTTTCCGGGAAGACCCATGAAGAAGAGCTCGTCGAAGCGCCCCTTGCGGAGTATCTCCGGAGGCAGGACCTCGACCTCGTTGGCGGTTGCTCCAACGAATACCGGTGAGGTCCTCTCCTGCATCCAGGTGAGAAACAGAGCCAAGACCCGCGCTTCTTTGCCGCCGGCCTGTTTTTGGACTTGGTTTGCTATCCCGGCCTCGATTTCGTCAATCCACAGGACACACGGCGCCAGGGCCTCCGCGGTCTTGATAGCCTTGCGCATGGCGTCTTCCGGGGGGCCGGCCAAACCGTCGTAGAGCCTTCCCATGTCCAGGCGCAGGAGCGGGAGCCTCCAGAATGACGCTATAGCCTTTATGCAAAGGCTCTTGCCGCAGCCGCTCACGCCCATGACCAGGATGCCCTTGGGGGTCAATCCACGCCGCGCCGCCTCGGTGGAGAAGGCAGCACCCCTCTCTTTGAGCCACTTCTTGAGGTTAAGCAGACCGCCTATCTCCCATGAGCCCGCCTGCCCACTAACGAATTCCAGAACGCCGCTCTTGCGGACCAGCGCTTGTTTTTCTTCCAGCACCTGATCTACGGTCTTGATCGTAATCGCCGTGCCGTTCAGGAGCGCACCGTAGTAAGCATCTATGGCCTCGTTCGCTGTGAATCCCTGGGCCGCGCGGGTCAGTTTCTCCCTCAGGTCGTTAGTCAACGACTTGCGCAGCGATGCAGCGTTGGCTGATTTATCAATGCACGCGTCCAGAAGCTTCGACAGTTCCTCCCTTGTGGGCAAAGGCAGATCTTCCACTCTGAAGATCGGGAAAAGCTCTTCGGGAATATTAAGATAAGGGGATACGAAGAAGACCTTGTTCCGGCCGGAACGCATGATCCGCGAGCATTCCCTCAACTGTCTGATCAGAGTAGGATTACTGTCCAGGAAAAGGTGCAGATCCTTGAATATCAGGACAGCAGGCTCCTTGACCCCCAAGAAGCGCCTCAGTCCCATAACAGGATCTGTGGCGGAATCAACTCCTTGGGTGCCCTTGGTCAGCCCGTCGAGGCAGGACCAGCAGTAGACTTCCATAGCGCCCGCGGCCGTCTTATGGGCCGCAGCGATTATGAATTTCTCCACACGCTCTTCTTCGTCGGAAACCAGGTAGATGAGCGGAGTCCTTGAGGCAAGGCATTTCTGGATTTTCTTCAGGATCATGGAACCGCGCCCGAATGCTACTAATGATACAATTGCAGGAGAGTGCCGACGGAATATTTTTCTCGAACAATTATACCGGAGTCGGCCCCTAACTTGGAAGAGCGGGACGAAGAATCTTCTTCCATTCTCACCGGCCGTAAACGTGTCGCCCAAGAGCCTTCAAGCTCGCCGCCAAGCCGTATCAGGCCGTGATTCCTTCGGTATAAGCACCCTTGAGGATGTCGCCGCTGCGTACTATGACCCAGTCGAATATTTCGCGTTCACTTATGTTGACTTTGCTGCCCTTCTGGAGATCCTTCCTCAAAATGGGGGAATTCTGGATTCGGCCTTCCAGGGTTTCACCCTGCCAAACGTCCAGAGAAACCCACATCCATTCGTAGTCGCCCCCCTGGGCGCGGAACCCCACCTTTACCGCGTGCACGTGACCTTCCGCGTTGCGGATCTGACGAAAGCTCTGCCTGAAAAGAGGCAAATCGGTTTTGGCTTTCCGGTGTGCATCCAGCAACTTTTCTCGGGCCAATGCAGTTTTCCCGTCGTTCTCGCAAGCCGTACGAGACGGTTCCGACACGGCCTCACGCCCGGGCTTCGAAGCCGAGGCCGAGCTCAAGGCGCTCATGACTTTATCAACTGTGGCAGTATCTTCCGCTTCCCCTCCGATAATGCGAGGAACGACCACAAGGGTTCCAGCGGGAAAATGACTTTCAGGGTCCGGGGGCCTGGCTTCCAAGGCAATCCTGACGGGTGTTCCGGGAATTGCGAGACCCGATGCCACAGCGTGCCTCCTGTCCTTTGCCGCGAGGAGCAGTTTCCCCGTAAGAACCACCAGCCTCAGTGCTCCGGGAGCGTCCTCTGCCGACAGGTTCTCCATTTCCAGGTCAGGTAGGCCGAACTTCTGCATTCCGTGAGTGTGAATCCAGACCGAGTCTCCCTCGTCCAGCACTTCGAAGCGGATTTGGGATTCCGCCATGTTCTCCGAAGGTTTTTCCACGCTCAGCCGCCATTGCTCAGCGCCCCAGAGAGTGTGTGAGATGGCGTCCTGAACAACCCCTCCAGTCAATTTCCGCACACTCTCGACAAAGCGTGTCATAAAACTGAGAGGGCCGCGGCCCGTGTCATCTCTGACCGCAAGGCGCATTCGGACAATCATCCGGGCTTCCAGGACGGTCCTTCGGTCTTCTTCGCTCAGGTCCCTTGCGTTACGGAGGAAGAGATCCTCGGGATAATGAAACAGTTCCTCGGCGTCCTTTCGAAGTATATAGTCAATGCTGAGCAGATTGCCCTCAATGAGTGAATCGAGGATTTTAAAGGTACGCTCTCGTTCCTCATTTCCAGGGAACTGCTCCGCCAGGTTGCTCCTCACCTCGTCCCAACCCGGGATGACCGCTTCGGGGGCATAGATCCAATATTCCATGACTACAGGCAGATGCGAAGGGTTTGGCCGTTGAGTGCCTTTTTCCCCCACGTCGGCGGGCTGAACACCCCGCTTCACTGATGTACCTGCGCGGCGTGGCTCCACGGAAACAGATCCCATTAGGTCTCTCGCTTTCCGGGTCAGGGATTTGATGCCGTCGCGACCGCCGGAACTCAGAAATCTCTGCAAGGGTCCCGCCCCTTTGAGCAACGCGGCCAGACGACCGCCCGTGACGCGACTCAATTCCTTGCGCGCTTGCTTTACTAGGGGGTTCCGGTGATCCAGATTAGGGTATGATTCCAGGAGCTCTTCCGCTTCGTAGATTCTCTCGGAGCCTATTAGCGACAGAACTGTCCTTGCCACGTCATCGTCGTTGACGCGTTGACCCAGGAGATCCATGATTCTCCTTCCAACCGCGGTAGCCTGAAGACATTTGTCCTGTCCAAGGAGCGCTTCCTGCAGAGACCGCAGTACATCAGCATCTTCAGGGGTTTTCTTGTGAGCCTGAATAAGAAATTCTTCGGCCTTTCTCCATTCGCCGAGGCCGGTGTATCCAATGCCAAGAGCCTTGTCGCTCTCTTCCGTAGGTCCGTAGCGCCGGACCAGAGCCTCCAGGGCGAGCACCATTTCGGGGCCGACGTCGCCGCCGTTGAGTATCCTCCGCGAAAAGGCGAGTATTTTGTGGCGCTGTTCCTCAGGGATTGTCTCGGACTCGGACGGGGACCAATGCTTTGGAACTCGGGCGTGACAATGCGGACAGTTGAGAAAATCTTCGGATATGGTTAAGAATCTCTCTTCGGAGAGAGTCTGGAGGTATCCGCATTCCGGGCAACGCACCTGAACCATGATATGGCTCCTCACGGTGGGCAATGATGCCGTGTTGCCGTAGAGTGTTACGGCTGCCGGCGAGAGAGCACTTTCATAAAGCGGGACAAATGTCAAGAAGAACGAGTATAAATCGTGCAACCATTCACTTGCTCATGGAAGAATCCCCCCTATCCCCCTTTGACAAAGGGGGGAACGACTTGTACCCCCCTTTCATGAAGGGGGGCAGGGGGGATTTCAGAATTTCCCCGTTCGTAAGTGAAAGGCTACTAACTCATTATGTCAGTCATGGTGTGGCTTGCCGTAAAACAATTCCATGCAAGGGAAAGAATAGCCAATGTGCGGCATTTGCGGGATAGCCGATTTCGAAACGAATCCGGAGGCCCGTGTGGTGTCGGAGATGACCGAAGGCCTCAAGCATCGGGGCCCCGACATGGGCGGTGTATGCTCATTCCAGTGCTGCGTTCTGGGGCATCGCAGGCTTTCCATAATTGATCTTGCGGATGCCGCCGGCCAGCCCATGCTGTCCTCGGACGGGACGGTAGCGCTGGTGTTCAACGGGGAGATCTACAATTTCCAGGACCTGAAGAGGACTCTGGAGGCCAAGGGGCACGTCTTCCGGACCCGTTCGGACACCGAGGTGCTGTTGGAACTCTACCTGGAGAAGGGCGAGGCCATGCTTGAAGATCTCAACGGCATGTTTGCCTTCGCTGTCTGGGATGAGCCCAAGCGAAGGCTCGTGCTGGCACGGGATCGTGTGGGAAAGAAGCCGCTGTACTACTGCCTTCGGGGGGGCCGACTGAGTTTCTCGTCCGAGCTGTTCTCACTCATCCTGGATGGCAGAGTACCACGGGACATCTGTCAACAATCGGTATTCGAGTATTTTCTCTACGATTTCGTGCCCGCACCCCATACGATCTTTCAGGGGGTCAGCAAACTTCCGGCCGGAAATTATGCGGTCTTCGACGAGACCGGGCTAAAGGTACGGCGGTACTGGGCTCCTCCGCTGCCGGAGGCCTCTGCGGATTACGACCGGAAGAAGTCCGAGCTTCAGGAACTGCTTTCCGATGCCGTTTCTAAGCGATTGGTGGCGGATGTGCCTCTCGGGTCTTTTTTGAGCGGCGGGATTGATTCTACCCTGGTTACTTCACTGATGCGGGGGGGAGCTTCCGGCAAGGTGAAGACGTTCAGCATATCGTTCCCCGGCGCCAGCCATGACGAATCGGCATGGTCTTCCCTGGCCGCGTCTTTCCTTGGCACCGACCATCGAGCATATCCCGTGGAGTACGACGTACAAAACGTCTTTGCGAAAATGATCAGCCATTTTGGTGAGCCTTTCGGGGACTCCTCGGCTATACCCACCTGGCATCTTTGCCGCCACACAAGACGGCACGTCACGGTTGCCCTTTCAGGTGATGGTGGAGACGAGCTGTTCGCCGGGTACGAGCGATACCTGGCGCGGAGGTTTCAGATTCTGTACGATCTGTTACCTTCCGCGCTGCGGGATCGCATCATCGAACCATTGATCGAGCGCCTTCCCGCAACCACCGATTACTACGGCACGAGTCTCTCGAAGAAGCTGAAGCTCTTTACGGCAGCGGCAAGGAGGATCCGGCAGAACCCGCTGGCCGTCATACCCCGGACCTTCACCCTTGATGAGGCGATGAAGCTTCTGGGAGGCAGTTACAGCCCCGAAGCCGATCCCGTGCTGGAAGTGGCCCGTCAGTGGACCGGTCTCGATCCTGTCACGACGATGATGTTCAACGATGTTCAGACTTATCTCGCAGAAGATATCCTGACCAAGGTGGACAGGATGAGCATGGCCCACGCCCTTGAGGTGCGCAGTCCCCTGCTGGATCACAGGGTGGTTGAGCTTGCGTGCAGACTACCCCTGGGCTTCAAAATAAGAGGCAGGACCACCAAACGCATTCTCAGGGACGTGGCCCGACCCCACGTGCCTCCGCCCATACTGCAACGTTCCAAGTACGGTTTTCAGGCCCCTTTGGGGGCTTGGTTCAAGTCTGAACTCAGAGCGTGGGCTGAAAGTAGACTGATGGAGAATACCCACGGGCTGCTGGACCGAAAATCAGTGGAAGCCCTGTGGCGGCAGCACCAGGAGGGCAGGGCGGATCACGCCCACAGGATTTGGCTCATTATGATCTTCAACGAATGGTACGATCAGACGACAGGGCGGCCAAGCCTTCATGAATAGCGCCTGCCGACAATTCTGACCGATTCCGATGTCCGAAACGGTTGGCAATGTCGAGCCAAGGGTTGGCGGGGAAGGCCTCCTGTCTGCTCAGGAATGGCAGGCAAGATAAGACTGTCTCAGAGTTTCCAGAAGGGCCAAGATCGTAGCACGATGTCCTGTAGGGGCGGGGTTTATCCCCGCTCATTGTTCCAGGGTTGATCAGACGGGCGGGGATAAACCCCGCCCCTACACCAGGTTTCTTGTCCATACCACAACGCCGGCATAGCCGAGTCCTATGGTTTATCACCGGTCTGACGTAGCCGTCGTGCCACGATCTAGGTGAACCTCGGAATTCTGAGAAGTCTCAGATGCCCGCCCCACCAGGTCACAGCCATTACAGGACGCTGCTTCCTGCAATTGCAGCAGGGCCTGCTACCCCTTGCATTTCCTCGTCTCTACTAATCTTCCATCAACCGGCCGGAAATTTCGGCAAATATCTTCAGGGCTTCAGCCAGGGCCCGGAGTATTACAAAGACGATCAGGGACGTCACTACCGCGGGGAGTCCCAGAGCAATCAAGACGAGCAGTATCTCGACAAGGGAAAGCGAAGCTGGAGGGCCCGAGATCGAGAACACTGCAAACACTGCAATTATGGCTATCGCGTAAGAACTCAGAGCCGCTATTCCAAGCACTCGACAGTGACTCACCAGCCGTGAGAACTCCGACGTCGTTACGGCTAGCGTGTCCCCGGCTTCCCCTTCTGCAGCCGACACAGCCCCCGCGCCCCCCGTTGCGGCTAGCGTTCTTGCCGCTCCCTTTCCCTTCTTTGCGCCCTTCTTGGCTTCAGCCTCTTCCTTTGCCTTCCGGAGCGACGGCGGCACAAATCCGCAGCGCGGACACTCGTCAAATCCCTTGTCCTGGATGTTCCCGCACGCAGGGCATACATACAGCCCGAGATCCACGGTCCGTTCGGTGGCCGGGATCCGCTCATCCAGCTCCGCTTCGGTGATCACCCCCGCCCTCAACAGTTTGCCGAACACGCTTTGGAGTGCCTGTGCCGAGAGCTTGTACTTCTTCATCAGGGTCTGATCGTCGGCGCCTGCTCGAAGGTCTTTGACCATGTCCCGAGCTGTTATCTTTCGCTTGTCCATGCAGTTCCCCGCGCTAAGGGACGCTAGTCCCCTCGGTTTCAGGGATCAAGGTCCAGCAGCCGCGCTCTCTACGCCAGAGCATAAACGTGGCCGTCGTCGCTTCCAAAGTAGATTACTCCATCAACTATGGTGGGAGAAGAGTAAACAGGTCCGCCTGTTTTGAATCGCCAGGCCTCTCTGCCGTTGGCAGCATCCAGCGCGTAGACGTTCCGGTCGCCGCTCCCGAAATAGACCATGGCCCCGGTTGCCGCGGGTGAGGAGTAAACCGAACTACCGGTCTGGAAGCGCCACTTCTCAGTCCCGGATCTCACATCTAGGGCATACAGATGCCTGTCCGCGCTGCCGATCAGCACGATGTCACCGTTCACCGTGGGGCTGGAAGTAACCTTGTCTCCGCACCGGAAGCTCCACTGCATGCGGCCGTCCGCGGCTTCCACCGCGTACAAAAAGCCGTCGCCGCTGCCGAAATAAATCACTCCATTGTGGATGGCCGCTGCTGTCGTTACCGGCCCGCGTGTCCTGAATTTCCAGATCTCTTTGCCTTTCGAGCCGTCCACTGCGTACATATTCCCGTCCAGGCTCCCGAAGTAGACCACTCCGTCACTCAGCGAAGGGGAAGAATAGAGCGGTCCGCCGGTTCTGAACTTCCATTTGGGCGCCTGAAGCTTGACGTCAACCGCATGGAACTGCCCGTCCAGACTCCCGAAAAATACCCTCTGGTCAAGAACCGCAGGAGAAGAGTAAACAGGGCCCGCTGTGGCATACTTGAATTGTAGTTCACCCGATTCCAGTCCCACAGCATAAAGATTTCCGTCCAGACTTCCGAAAAAAGCGGACGACTCAGCGACCGCGCATGAAGAATAGATCGAGCTACCTGTGGCAAACCTCCACTTCTCCAAGCCCGTTTGTTCGTCCACCATGTAGAGGTTGCCGTCCAGGCTGCCGAAGCACACGCCGTATTCCACCACGGAAGGCGAAGATGACACCCACCCGCCGGTCTTGAACTTCCATTTCAGCTCGCTCAATTCCACTATGGAAGGGCTGTTGTAGCATCCCGTCCGCGCAAGGTCCCCCCGGTAGACGGAATCGGGTCTCGGAACCTTGCCTTCAGGTCGCGGACGGGTTTCGGGGCCTTGAAGGGGCTGCCTCACGAATTCCGGAGGCTTTATTCCTTTTTCCCTGAGCTTGGAAAGCACTACTCCGCAGCGGGGGCACTCGTCGAACTCCACGAACTGAGACATCCCGCAGGCCGGACACCTGAAGATGGCTATATCAACGCTCTGGACGCTCAGGGGCTGCCTCTGGTCAATCTCCTGACGGCTCACTATGCCGGTTTCCACGAGCTTGTTGAAAAGACTCTCCAGGCCTTTTGCCGAGAGCTTGTACTTGTCCATCATGACCGAATCCGGTATTCCGGCCCTGATGTCCTCGATGGCCTGCTTGGCATCTATCTTCATTTTTGGCATTGACGAACTCCAAAGCCTAAGGATAGGAGGGTGTGTCGGTTCGAGACCTGCGGTCACGATGGCTTCGGAACCATATTCCTCAAGGGGGCCACAGGAAAGGATCCGGTTCAGGCCATGCGGCGAGCCGCGAGCGCCAGCTGCTGATGCCGAGGGGCTTCGGAGGCATAAGGCGGAACCGGGCATCCGATGAACTAAATTAAGTTAACATATTCAATGCGTTATGTCAACCAGCCAATCAAGAATAGCTCATGTCAGGCAAGTCATCTCCTCAGCCCGCTCGTAACCCTTGAGTCATGCAGGGGAACGACCGCCATTGTGAGCGAAGCGCAGCGATCTCCTGGCCGGTCATACCGCGATTCCTTGGTCGTTTCACTCCTCGCAACGACAGAGGTACTGTTATGCCCCCGGATTGCTTAATGCTTTGGCCCGGTCCAAGAATTCGCTTGCCAATAATTGAGGCTACGCTATCTTGTGGTCCCTTGAGAGGGACCACTTATATCTGGTGGCAGCCCGGAAACCTCGTGGAAGTCTTTGCAGTCAATGGCACCTGTGCAGCTCTCCAAAATGTCACGCTCCAGCGGCCCGGAAGACGTGTCGCTCAGGCAAGAAGTCGAGAATCGTTACTTGGCGTACGCGCTGTCCACCATAGTGGCGCGGGCGCTTCCCGACGTAAGGGACGGACTCAAGCCAGTTCACCGTCGCATCCTGTACGCCATGCACGCCATGAGGCTGAACGACGCGTCAAGGATGAGGAAATCCGCGGCTGTGGTGGGCGAGGTCATAGGAAAATACCATCCCCACGGCGATCAGGCAGCCTACGACGCGCTGGTCAGGATGGCTCAGGATTTCAGCCTGAGGTATCCCCTGGTGGATGGTTCCGGGAACTTCGGCTCCGTGGACGGGGATTCTCCCGCTGCCATGCGATACACTGAGACCAGGCTCAGCGGTTTTGCGGGCCTCTTACTGAGGGAGATCGAACAGGGGACGACGGAATTCCAACTAACCTACGACGCGATGGGCGAAGAACCCCTGGTCCTGCCTGCGGTGGTGCCGAATCTTCTTCTGAATGGGTCTTCGGGGATCGCTGTGGGCATGAGTTGCTCGTTCCCCCCTCACAATCTGGTGGAAGTCATGGCCGCGTGTAGGGCGGCGATCCGTGATCCAGGCCTCGACACCCAGGGAATGCTCAAGCACATCAAGGGGCCCGATTTTCCCACTTTCGGCGAGATACTGGACGATCCGGACGGACTTCGGGATATATACTCGACGGGGCACGGTTCCATCAGGGTCCGCGGGACCTACGAAACAGAGGACGCGGGACGCGGCCGTACGAATCTCATAATTACGTCAATTCCATATTCAGTAAATAAATCCAGGCTGATAGAGCGAATAGCACTACTCATCAAAGACAGGAAACTCAAGTACGTCCCTGACATCCGGGACGAGAGCACCACCGATGTCCGCATAGTCCTGGAGCTGAGAGGCGGCGACGTCCGGCCGGAATCGGTAATGGCGTTCCTTTACAAGCACACCGACCTGCAGATCAACTTCCCGGTCAACCTCATCGCCATAACCCCGCTGGGAGTGCCCGACAGGCTTCCGCTGGACAGAATCATAAGATATTTCCTGGAGTTCAGATACGAGAGAACCGTCCTGCGCCTCCAGCACAGGTTGGACATACTCTGGAAAAGGATTCATGTCCTGGAGGGCTTCGACATCCTTTTCAGCGATCTGGACAAAGCCCTGAGAATCATCCGTTCGGCCAGAAGTCGCCAGGAAGCCGAAAACGGGCTCAAAGCCAACTTTGCCCTGGATGACCAACAGGTGGAGTCCATCCTGGAGATGCGGCTGTACAGGCTGGTGGGGATGGAGATAGGCAAGCTCCTGGACGAACTGGCGGCCAAGAGAAAAGAGGCCGACGAGATTTCTCGGGATCTGGCTAGCCCCGAACGGCTATGGAAAATCATAGACAAGGAACTGGCGGACGTGTCCTCCAAATTCGGGGACCCGCGGCGGACGCGGATCGTTACGGAAAAAGAAGCTCCGGCCCTGGAATACAACCCCGAGGAATTCGTTGAACACGAGGATGCAACCGTCATCCTGTCGCGCCAGGGCTGGATACGCCGCATGAAGAGCGAGGTGGAAGACCTCTCTTTGCTTAAATTCAGGGAAGGAGACGGACCGTTCGGCTGTGCGCGAGTTAACACGGGCCGCAGTGTGGCTATTTTCTCCAATCTTGGGAAGATTTACGTGGCGCGGGTCCTGGACGTCCCTGCAACCACGGGGTTTGGCGAGCCCATCGGAAATCTTTTTAGCCTGGGCGACGGGGAATCCGTAGTCGGATTTCTGGCGCCGGTCATGGTGGAACCAAAATGCCCGGGAGATACGGGCTGCTCCGATGAAGAGAGCGGGCTGGGCGAAACTTCGGAAGCTCCCTTCCAGCCCGACCTGTTCGATGAACCTGAAACCTCCCGGACAGAAGAACCTCTGCCGGTTCAGGCCCCTACCAGGGGGATCCTGGTGACCCGTGAGGGCAAGGGCTTTCGCTTCGATTACTCGATACTGAGAGAGCCGTCCAAAAGAGCTGGGAGACGGCTCGTGGTGCTCGCGGAGAGTGACGAGGTGGTGACGGTCAAGGCTGAGCAGGGCGATCTCGTGGCGGTGGCCTCCGATGCCGGCAATCTGCTGGTTTTTTCCGTGGATCAAGTGCCCGTACTCAACGGTCCGGGACAGGGTGTCCGAATGATGAGGCTCAAAGGTGATGCTCGAGTGATAGGGCTCGAATCGGTCGGCACAGGCCACGTGCTGCGAACCGTGTCAAAAAGAGGAAAAGAAAGGAAATTCCCATTGGCTGATTTGCCTGCGGCCAACCGCGGCGGCGGGGGAAAGAACGTCGCGAAAGCGCTGCAACTAATGGAGAGCTTCCCGTCAGAGGAGGAGCATTCGCAATGAGCGCTTCTTACACGGCCAAAGACATACAGGTGCTCAAAGGACTCGAGGCCGTCAGGAAGCGGCCCGGAATGTATATAGGCGGTACGGGAACCGAAGGACTTCACCAGCTTGTGTGGGAGGTTCTGGACAACAGTGTTGACGAGGCTCTGAATGGACATTGCAGCATCATCAAGGTGACCCTTGGAACAGAAGGCGACATCTCGGTGGCGGACAACGGCCGTGGCATCCCTGTGGAAAAACATCCCACGACCGGAAAAAATACTGTCGAGACAATATTCTGTAATCTCCACGCGGGCGGAAAATTCGACGACGACGCCTACAAAGTGGCCGGCGGCCTCCACGGGGTGGGCGCCTCGGTGGTAAACGCTCTCAGCGATAAGATGACGGCAGAGGTTACGCGGGACGGATTCACCTATGTGCAGGACTTCCGGCGGGGAAAGGCCGTGTCGGCCCTCCGCAAGGACCCGGCCGCGGAAGAGACCGGAACCCGGGTCACTTTCCATCCCGATCCTGAAATCTTTGCCGGTCGAACATTTTCCGTGGAGATTATCCGGGAACGGCTTGAAATAAAAGCCTTCCTGGTGGCCGGCCTGGAGATACGGCTACTGGATGAGGCCCAGGGCACTGAGGAGACCTTTCACTATCCCGGCGGCATAACCGATTTCCTGAACAAGCTGGTTCAGGAGCGCTCCGTGATCGAGGCTCAACCGTTTCACTTCAGGCACGACAATGATATCCGGGTTGAAGTGGTAATGACCTGGACCACCGAGACCACCAGCCGGATACTCTCCTTTGTCAACTGCATCCCCACTACCGCGGGAGGCACCCACGAGGCAGCCTTCCGAAACGCAGTGACACGAGCGCTGAGGGGTTACATAGAAAAACGTAACGGTCTGCCCAAAGGTGTCAAGGGCGTCAGTGGAGAAGACGTGCGGGAAGGCATGGTAGCCGTCCTGTCGGTATATCTCCACGGCAATCTGGAGTTCCAGGGCCAGACGAAGGAGCGCCTGAACAGTGGAGCGGTGCAACAACTTGACCCTCTTGTGAGGGCTGCGTTCGAAACTTGGCTCCACCAGAATCCCACCCAGGCGACTTCCGTGGTGAACAGGGTCGTCCTTGCCGCACAGGCCAGGGTCGCCTCCAGGGCAGCCCGTGATGAGGTCAACCGCAAGGCCGCGACCCGGAGGCTGACTCTGCCCGGCAAGTTGGCCGATTGCTCCTCACCTTCCAGGGACGATACCGAACTGTTCATAGTCGAGGGAGACAGCGCCGGCGGCTCCTCCAAACAGGCCAGGGATCGCCGATTTCAGGCGGTCCTGCCCATCCGGGGGAAGATACTGAACGTGGAACAGGCCTCCGGCGAAAAAATGAAAGCCAACAGAGAGATCCAGAACCTCGTGCAGAGCATCGGCACAGGAATCGGCAAGTCCTTTGACTATTCCCGCCTGAGATACGGCAAGATCATAATCAACACGGACGCGGACGTGGACGGCCATCACATAGCCACCCTGCTCCTGACCTTTTTCTATCGCCACCTTCAGCAACTGATCGAGCAGGGACACATTTATCTGGCCATGCCGCCTCTGTACCGCATCAGAATAGGATCCGGCAAGAAGACCTCGATACGGTACGTATTCACCGATGGTGAAAAAGACAAGATACTTAAGAGCCGAAACGGGAAGGAAATAGAGGTTCAGCGGTTCAAAGGCCTCGGTGAGATGGACTCGGCAACCCTGAAATCCACCACTATGGACCCTGACACTCGAACCATTCTCAGAGTGAAGATTGACGACAACCAAAAAACCGACGATACCTTCGATACCCTCATGGGAAAGGACGTCCGCAGACGCTTCCTGTTCATCAAGGAGCACGCGACCGAGATCAGCGACCTGGATATATAAACCTTACGGTCTTGCGGTGTTCCTGTCGGTCTTTTCGGCCTTTTCCCGGTTTGTTCTGGCCGTTCCCTCGTTCAGGCTTTTCAGAATCGAAGCCATTGTTCGCTTGGTGCCTTCATGTTGTTCTTCTTCGTGGGCCTTTTTCAACAACTCGGTCACCTTGTCGGGGTAATCCTGGAACAGTTGCTTCAGAGCCGTTGCCGCGGTTATCCTCACTCGGAAATCCTTATCCTGGAGTGATTTTTCCACGGCAGGCAGAACCTCGGGAGGGGTGGGCCTGAAACTCGCTATGACGGGCACCACGGCATTTCGCACCCGCATGTCGGGGTCGTCCGTGAGAGCTATCAGATCAGGTAATCCCTTCAAGGAATCCTGACCCAATGCTTTCACCAGATTCACGGCAATCAGACGATTTGCAGGATCCTCGTCCTTCAGGACTCCCAGAACAGGATCGAGCATAAGATCAGGTCTCGGTCTAAAGCGCATCATCCCTATGAGGGCCTCTTTGCGGTCACGCACATCAGGTTCCTTGAGCGCCTTGATCATCACCCCCAGAGCATATTCACCCTTCTTGTCCACCGCCAGGACCGTATCCACTATGTCCCGGCGGGTTTGGACATCCGCCCCGTCGTAAAGGGCTACCACCCTGGGCAGGGACGGCGCCGCCAGAGTCCTCATGTTTCTGAGCACTCTCAGAGCATTGCCTGCGAGGGGTGCCTCATTCTTGTCTAGGGCTTCCATCACGGAGGGAAGCACCTTTTGCGGCTCTTTGAGTCCTATGTCGGCCAGAACACGGCCCGCTGCCTTTGCGGTGGCTTCTTCGCCGCTCTCAAGAGCCTGGATGAGCAGCGGCAATGCGGAATCGTCCACCTTTCCCAGTAAGGCAAGAGCAACTGCCGCGTTGAGTTTCACAACGGAATCGGAATCGTCCGCCAACTTCTTAAGAGCGTCTTCCACCGCGGCGTTGTTGCGGCCCAGCTTTCCCAACGAAAGTATAGCCGAGCTTCTCACCTGTGGGCTGTCGTCCTTGAGTCGCTCCAGAAGGATGGGTACAGTTTTTTCGGACTCTCGTGGAAAAAAGCCGAGCGATTCAGCAGCATTGCGGCGAACCTTCCATTCCGGATCCTTCATGGCTTCGACGAGAGGCGGAACCGCCCTCGCAGGCTTGTTTCAGCCGCAACCAAGCTCATAGGCTGCGTTTGCCCGGATCTCCGGATCTTGTGACTTAAGATCCTTAATATGAACATCAATGGAGGATTCTTCGGCCGGCGCCGCCCCCACGAGGGTGAACAGCAGAACCGCCGCGACCGCAAGCACACGTCTGTACATTTTACTGCCTCTTGTTGCTCATAAGTTCCTTTTGTTTCTGCCGGAAGTAATCACTGTCAACACTGAAGTGGCCCTTCTTTCCGAATAGAATGAACCTCAGCCACTCGCTGGCAAAGAAAAGCAGTGCCAGATCTTCTTCACGTATCCTCTGCTGGATGTCCTCATCAACCTTGAATTTCCTGAGAAACGTGCTTTCAAAGATGAACTCCCGGAACCTGTCCGGATCGTACAAGGACATCAGGACCATGTCCTGCATTCTGGGGTCCGCGATCTTTTCTTCCCACAATTGATCAGGATTCATGACATCCTTGAGGTCATGATCCAAATCGTCGTAATCGTACAGCCCCTGATCCTTTCGCCACTCCTCCACGGTCCATTGATCCTGTTCCAGCAGGCCGTGGCAAAAGCCGGAATCCACAATGAACCTGTACTCCACTCCCTGGTCCGTGTCCAGAGGATACAGACGGCAGGGATAGGGCCTGCTATTGTAGATGCTGCACCCCTGGTCGGTAACGAAGGGGCATCGTTTGTCCTGATCTTCCTGCATCCTCAGGGACACCGCCGGCATTCCGTTTATCTGGGAAATTAGCCGGTGAGTGTACTTCTCAAGGAAATCGCTGGAATGAATTCCCAGAGCCTTGCGCATCCGGCTCGCATCCAGGGGGTTGAGAAATATGGTCACGTCGCGGCAACAGGAATTGAAGCAGTCTATTCCGCGGTAACAGTGGAATCCGAAGGTATCGTCCCAGGTCATGGTTCGTTCCTGACCGCAGGACTCATTCTTGTACTTCATCTGGTTTCCTTTCGGTCTTTTTCGCCAGGATCATTTCTCGATTTTGCCGCGAATCCGTTCTATGTTGTCTTTTGCCTGCTTATTTTCAGGATCGAGTTCGAGAGTTCTTTCCCAGCACCGCACCGCGGCTTGCGCATCCCCCAGGAGTTCGTAAGCAACCCCTCTCTGATGGTGAGCGCCTACGTATTCGGGACGAATCGCGGCAGCCCGGTCAAAATAGTTCAGGGCCAAAGAGAAATCTTTCTTCTTGATGAGACAGATCTGCCCCATGTTATACCAGGCTTGGACGAATTTCGGTTCCAGTTCAACCGTTCTCCGGAAATGTTCCATCGCCCGGTCCTCTTCTTTCAAGAAAGTACAGACAACGCCCAGGTTATAAAAGATCGCGGAATTTTCCGGATCCAAACCGGAAAGTTTCCCCAAACGAGCCGCGGCTTCCTCGTAGCGCTCCGTTTCCATGTCCGAGAATGCTCTCTGGAGCTGGACCTGCACGAGCAGAGAGGCCGGATTCTTCTCACCGGCTTCCATCAGATCCAGGTGATCGAGAATCCGTTGGAGCTGGGCTTTCTTTTCGGCGTTTGCCGCCAATTCCATGCAATCGGCAAAGGCTTCCCTCGCCTTCTGGATCCTCTGGGCGCAGGCTCGGGAGACTCCCAAAAGATAATAGAGATCTCCATGCTGAGATTCGGGGCAGACAGCGATGGCCTTCTCGTAAAATTCCGCGGCCCTAAGGTAGTCTTCCTGGCCGTCGTAACACGCTGCCAGCGCGGCCAGGACCGTGCATTGATTCGCTGGGAGGCTGAGAAGGGACCTGAAAATGCTTGCGGCCTGGTCCCATTGCCGGTCAGCCATGAGTTTGTAGGCACGTGCGAGTTGAGCCGTGGTTTCCTCGGATTGATCGGGGGTGTCTTTTTTTTCGAGGAGGCAACATTTTTTATATTTTAGTCCGCTTCCGCAGGGGCAGGGGTCATTGCGGGCAATGGAGTTCATGGGAGGCTCCTTATTTGGTCCTGTTCCGGAATCCTATAATTTAACAGAGATGATGCTCTTCCGCAAGCTGATTTCTTAACGGTTTGGATGAAAAATTAGGCCCTTCCAGCCAAATATTTCTTGACATTCACCTATGGATCTGATTAAATTCAGTATTCTTTTTAGAGCGGCCCATCTAAAGTGGCCGCCACGGAATCCGAAGTAAACATTGCGAAAGATAGCAGATACCATCACGGGTTGGGATGGTAAGATTTTTGGAGGTGTTCACGATTGCGGCCCCTAACGGGAACCCGCTGTTGACGCGGGACGGTTCCGTCGCTTGGGGGGCGGGACGATCACCATGCTTTTATACCGCTGCGTTCCGGAAAACGATCCGGCGCATACGGTTCCGCTGGCGGCTGCAGCGACCATATAGAAAGGAGGAGGCTCACAACACCGGGCGTCTGACGACGCGACGTGACACCAAGGTACGATCACTCTCGTAACAAGTTCAAACTAATCAGGAGGTTGGTTCATGCCAAGCTATGTGATCATGGAAAAATGTGATGGATGCAAGGGTCAGGACAAGACCGCGTGCATGTACATCTGCCCGAACGATTTGATGGTCCTGGACAAAGAGAAGATGAAGGCTTTCAACAGGGCTCCCGAAATGTGCTGGGAGTGCTACAACTGCGTAAAGATCTGCCCGCAGCAGGCTGTGGACGTCAGGGGCTATGCCGACTTCGTCCCCATGGGCGCGTCCGTTGTTCCTCTGAGAGGCTCCGAGGACATTATGTGGACCGTGAAGTTCCGCAACGGCATGCTCAAAAGGTTCAAGTTCCCCATCCGGACCACTCAGGAAGGTTCGGCTGTCCCCGATGGCGGCTTCGGCGAAGTCACCACCGATCTGGCAAGCCAGTGCCTGTACAACGAGCCGGCCGCTCTGAAGCTCGACAAGCTGCCCACGAAGTAATCCTCAGGAGGAATAAGATATGGCCAATTTCGAGACAGTCGAAGTCACCACTGACATACTTATATGTGGCGGTGGTATGGCGGCGTGCGGCGCCGCGGTGGAAGCCACCTACTGGGCCAAAAAAAATGGACTGAAAGTCACCCTGGTTGATAAGGCCGCTATGGATCGTTCCGGCGCGGTGGCCATGGGTCTTTCCGCCATTAACGAGTATGTGGACATTAACAGCGGAAACAACACCTGCGAGGACTATGTCCGTTACGTCCGCAACGACCTCATGGGCATCACCCGTGAGGACCTGGTCTATGATATCGCTCGTCACGTTGATTCCTCCGTTCACCTGTTCGAAAAGTGGGGACTCCCCATCTGGGTGGACGCGGACGGCAAGTATGTGCATGAAGGCCGCTGGCAGCTCATGATCAACGGCGAGTCCTACAAGGTGATCGTGGCCGAGGCCGCCAAGAACGCCCTCACCCAGAGGGGCGGCGAGTACTTCGAGCGCGTGTTCATCACCAATCCCCTCATGGATGGAGACCGGGTTGCCGGTGCGGTTGGTTTCAGCACCCGTGAAGAGAAATTCTATGTGTTCAAGGCCAAAGCGGTCCTGGCAGCTATGGGCGGCGCGGTTCACGTGTTCAAGCCCAGAAGCGCAGGTGAAGGTCTCGGCCGTGCATGGTATCCGCCCTGGAACAGCGGCTCCAGCCTGTACTTCACCCTGATCGCAGGCGCTGAGCAGACCTGCCAGGAAGTGCGCTTCATCCCGGTCCGTTTCAAGGATGGCTACGGCCCGGTTGGCGCATGGTTCCTCCTGTTCA
>Ga0172375_10004741_pt1 | contig 19939 bp, 26 predicted proteins | sample LakKiv1m_FD_114537 | JGI IMG/M metagenome (GOLD analysis project Ga0172375, IMG submission 114537) | Freshwater microbial communities from Kabuno Bay, South-Kivu, Congo - kab_092012_11.1m | ecosystem: Environmental > Aquatic > Freshwater > Lake | place: Democratic Republic of the Congo...
ACGCCCGCGGTTTGCACGATTTTTTTTACAATCGATGGGTTTGTGAGAAAGTTTTGGCCGAGAGATTTTTTTGGTGGAGGAAGAGGCATGGAATTGATTGTTACCGTTGTGGCTGATCGTACTTAATCCGTGATTTTTATGAGTTTTATTCGGTCTGTTTTGCCGCTGATTATTGAAAAATTTTCTTTTGGAACGCTGAAATGTTTTGAAAGAAACTTTATCAGTTCTTCGTTTGCTTTTCCTTTTTCCGGAGCCGCTTTCAGGCGAATGCGATAGGTTGAAACTTCTTTCCCGTCGATGTTTTCTTTTGTGATTTCGATGAGTTCGGTTTTGGTGCTTTTTGGAGTTACTTTTACACGGATGTACATCATTGTTCTTTAATTTTTATGAAAGTTTTTCTTATTTCTTCCACTGCCAAAATTATCGCCGATGAAATAAATACGAGTGTCCATTCAGAGCTTGTGAGAGGGGTCAGTTTTAAGTATGTTTTAAAGATCGAGATTTCTGTTACAGCGAAGAGAATCGCGAATGAGGCTATCACGCTTAATATGATGTAAGGGTTCTTAAAGAATCCGAGTCTCAGGATCGATCGGTTGTGGCTGCGCGCGTTGTACGCGTTGAAAAATTGGATGGCTACGAGGGTCGCGAATGCCATTGTCGCTGACTTCATGTACGCGATCGTATTTGTGTCTATGCTTTCGCCCCACATCCAGCCGTAGCGGTAGAGATTCCAGATGAAAATTCCTGTTACTATTGTTCCGATAATGATTCCTATGTACGCGAATCTTAGTATGAATAGCGGGGACATTATTGGTTTTGAAATTTTGCGCGGAGGATGAGACATGATGCTTTTGTTTGGTGGTTCCGCCGCAAGCGCCAATGCGGGGAAAATATCCGTGCCGATGTTTACGCAGAGAATTAAAATTGCCGTTAACGGAGCGGGGATGTTTAATATAATCGCTGTGAATATCGTTGCCAGTTCACCAATGTTTCCGGAGAAAATATAGAATATAAATTTTTTCATGTTTTGGTAGACCGTGCGGCCTTCTTCTATCGCTTTTACTATTGAGTGAAAGCTGTCGTCCGCCAAAACCATGTTTGCCGTTTCTTTTGAAACGTCGGTGCCTTTTAAGCCCATCGCTATGCCGATGTCCGCGCGTTTTAGCGCCGGGGCGTCGTTGACGCCGTCTCCGGTGACCGCAACTACTTCACCCATCTCTTTTAATATGTTTGCCAATTTAAGTTTGTGCTGGGGGCTTACTCTTGCGAAAACGTAATCTTTTGTTTTATCGGAGAGCATTTTTTTGAGCTTTGAGTCGGAAATTTTACCGAGGTCTTCGCCGGTTATTATTTCGTAGTTCTTGTCGTCTATGAGCTCTATTTGTTTTGCGATTGCGTATGCGGTGAAGCCGTCATCGCCGGTTACCACGTATGTTTTTATGCCTGCTTCTTTTGTCATCGCTATCGCTTCGCGGGTTTCTTTTCTTGGCGGGTCCATCATTCCCGCGAGGCCGAGGAACGTTAAGTTGTTTTCCGTTACAGCTTCGGTGTAATTTTCTCTTTCTTTTTTTGGCATTTCTTTGTACGCGAAGGCGATGACTCTTAGTGCGTTTTTTGCCATTTCTTCATTGTTTTTTAGAATTTTTGCGCGGGTTTCTTTGTCCAAGTCCACTTTTTTTCCGTCTACAAAAATTCCGGTGCATTTGTCCAAGATGGCTTGCGGAGCGCCTTTTGTGAGAACCAATATTTCGCTTGTGTGCAAGTGTTTTACAACCGCCGACATCATTTTTCTTGATGAGTCGAAAGGCAATTTTGCGAGAAATGAATATTTGTTTTCAAAGTCTTCAAAATTAAATCCGGCTTTTTTGATCATTGTGAGAATCGCGCCTTCGGTGGGATCTCCTACAAGGGAGTGAGTGCCGTCTTCTTCTTCTACCAGTTTTGCTTCGCTGCAGAGTGTTCCTGTGAGAGCGATGAGTTTTAGTGGAGCGAAAATATCTCTGTTGTGTTTTTCAAGTGTTTCTAGCGGCGGGGGAGTTGTTGCCGACGGGTTGTTGTTTTTACCGATTATGATCGGTTCTATGTTTGGTCTGGAAATTTCTATTTCGCCGATTGGCTCGTAGCCGATGCCTTTTATTTCCGCGAAGGTATCTTTGTTGAAATGCAATTCTCTTACCGTCATTTCATTTTTTGTGAGTGTTCCTGTTTTGTCTGAGAGGATTACCGTTGTGCAGCCGAGAGTTTCCACCGATGACAGTTGTTTTATTATCGCTTTCTTTTTTGCCAGCGCTTTTACGCCGAATGCGAGGGCTATTGTTATTATCGTAGGGAGTCCCTCCGGTACCGCCGCGACTGCGACAGAGGCTGTGAATAACAGGTTGTCCACTATGTTTTTTTCTTGGATAAAGTAGCCTGCAAGGAGGAGCAATATTGAAAGGACAAGGGTTGTTATCGCCACGAATATTCCTATTTTTTTGAGTTCTTTTTGAAGAGGGGATTGGTCTTGTTTTGTTGTTGAGGTAAGTGTCGCGATTTTCCCGAATTCCGTTTTGTCGCCTGTGGCGAACACAATCGCTTTGCCGGTTCCGTGAGTTATGATTGTCCCTGTGAAAACCGAATTACTGTGTTCTATTTTTGGAAGATTTTTGCCTCTGAGAGTGAGGGTGTTTTTTTTAACCGGGATCGATTCGCCTGTTAGAATAGCTTCGTTGCACTCCAGTTGGTTGGCTTCTACAAGCCTTGCGTCAGCTGGGATGCGATCACCTTCGTGGAGGATTATTATGTCGCCGGGAACAAGAAACGCCGCGTCGATTTCCAGTTGTCTTCCTTCGCGGAGGACTTTCGCGTGGGGGCTTACCATTTTTTTAAGCGCGGCTACTGCGTTTTCGGCTTGGTATTCTTGAATGAAACCTATTGTCGCATTGATAATTATTACTATTGTTATTACCACTGTGTCTGTTTTTTCGCCGAAGAAGTATGTGAGAAGGGCCGCCGCGACCAGGATTCCCGCCATCAAATCCATAAATTGCTTGAAGAAAATTTCCAGCCAAGATTTCTTTTCTTTGGTGGTAATGACGTTTGGGCCGTATTTGTTCAGATATTCTTGGGCTTGGATGATATTGAGCCCGTTTGGGTTTGAATTAAATTCTCCGTAGATTTTTTCGATGCTTTTTCTATGCATGTTTTTTTGTGGAGACGCCTTTGGCGTCCGTTACTTTAATTTGTTTATGCGCCATTCTTTAATTTTTTCGTGATGGCCGGAAGTGAGGATGTCCGGGACTTTTTTTCCCATGAATTCCGCCGGGCGGGTGTAGTGCGGGTATTCTTTTTTGCCTTTTAATGCTGATGAAAAACTTTCTTCTTCGCTGGATTCGTTGTCGCCGAGTACGCCCGGGACTAATCGTGCAAGTGTGTCGAGGATCACCATTGCCGGCAATTCTCCTCCTGTTAACACGTATTTCCCGATTGACCATTCTTCGTCGACTATGTAGTCGCGAATTCTTTGATCGACTCCTTCGTAGCGGCCGCAGAGAAGGATTATTCCGGTTTGAGGTTTGCCTTGCTTGTCTTTTGCGGCGGATTTGGTGAGTTTTTTCATTGTCTTTTCCGCGAGTTTTTGCGAAAAGATTTTTCCGTCCGGTGCAAGATAAATGACAGGCCCTTTATTGAATTTTTTTGCGTGAAAGACCGCGTCGTATATCGGCTGTGGGGTCATCAGCATCCCCGGTCCGCCTCCAAAAGGTCTGTCATCCACTTTTTTGTGTTTGTCGGCGGAGAATTTTCTTATGTCGTGGACGTAAATGTCTATCAATCTGTTTTTTCGCGCACGTTTGATAATGCTTTCATTAAAATATGAATCGAAAATTTGAGGAAAAATTGTGAGAATGTCGAATCGCATGTGGGAATTATATATGAAAAAATGTATTGAGTCATCTTTCGTTACACGGGGTTGACTTTTTTGCGAAAGCGTTTATAATTTCAGTCTAAATTTTAAAAAATTATCTCATGGAAAAAAAGAACGTGTTAGGAGATGCAAAAACTTGTTTGGTTGACTCTTTGGTAAGTATGAATTTGGGTCTGGATATTGAAGGGGAAATAAGGGGGTATTTGCAGGCTTTTTGGGGCAAAAAACTTGAAGATTCGAATGTAAAGGATCCTGCTTTGCAGGAAAAGATGCATGGAATTTTGCAGATGATGTTTGACGGTGGGCACAAGGCTGAAGCTGAAGCTATTTATAATACGCACAGAGTTTTGACTGAATATAGAGGGTATGGGGCGAATGAAAAAGCGAGCGAGGATGTTGAGGCGTGTTTTGGCGATAAATTTGAAATTCCTGAGCAGGGCGCTATTGTTGTCGATACTTTTGTCACGAGAAATTTGCCTGCGATTGTGAAAATTTGTGAAAGAAGAGGGATTGATTTGAAAAGAATAAAAGTTCGATGTCCGAAAATTGTTCTTGCGGCTCAATTGATGCGTATGGACGATGCTAAGAAAACTGAAATGGAAGAGGTTTTTGCGAAATTGGATGAGTCGCAATTTTTGACAGACAGCAACGGAAGTCCACATGACATAAATCTTCCTGAGGGTGAACAAATCGCTGTTCATTTTACTCCGAGGACTTTGCCTTATAGATTTGAGTGGCATGTTGATGGGAATGAGATGGACACTGCTAGACTTTATATGGATTGGGTTCGCGGTGAAGTTGCCCGAGTTGTCCCTGGCGGGCGTGTTTTTATGAACATTACTACTGTTCCTGATTTTGAAAAATTGGAATCAAGGATGGATACTTCCGGGAAGAGACCTTTGGTGAAGCCGGTTCAGCAGATCACCGATAAAGTTGTAAAGGCGATTATGACGACGTTACGCGGTCTTGGTGTTGAAGTTTTGGATGGAGAAAAATTCGGACCGATTGAAGGCTATGATCATAAAAAAGTTGTGCAGGGGTTGCATGTGAGAAAAAATAATAATTCTTAAATACTATGGAACGATCTGATGCAGATATTTTGTGCTCAGATATAAGCCAGGCTTTGGTTGATGGGGATAAGGCTGCTTTTTTGGCTGGGTGCGGGAAATTGTATGGTCTGAAAGGTGAGGGGGTTTTTGACGGGTGGATTGCTTATTGGGAACAGGCTTTTGATGGTTTGCGGTTTGGCAATGGATACAAATATTCAAATGCTCTTGGTCCGTATGTTGGGGATGGGGATCTTGTTATTACTCGCTTGTCGGGTGTTTTTCGGGTTCGTATTGTGGAAGATATTGTAGAGGACAGATTAATATAATCATGGCGATTTCACCAAATACATTGTTGGGTGCTGGTTTGGATGTTGAGAGGTTTAAAGTTTCGGACTCTGTGGTTTTGGAGACGCTGGAAAGGCAAAATCGGAGTGATGTTTCGAGGGATGGGCTGGTTCGGGAAATTCGTAAGACTGAAGCTAGAGTTGATGAAGCTTTGTTAGCAAAAGGAATTGGAAATAGTGATTATTTTGTTGTTCAGCTTTCCGGCGTTTTGCAAATGTGTGCGGCTATTACGGTTGGACGGATTGGGGTGAGGTTCGGTATGTTGGATTACCTGGGTATGGGTATTGTCTTTTGTTGGCAAAGAGCGGTGTTGAAGTTACAGCTAATAATTGTAAGTTGATAAAAGATGCAACTAGGGATGGAGTTTTGCTGACTTTAAATCAATCTACCGATTCCAAATAGCACTTTTCGCAGAAGATTGTGTATGGGCTTTTTGGAGGGTAGGTGGTCTTGATTGGTTTTTTGCAGTTGTCGCAAGTTCTGTCATATAGAGCGTATTCGCCTCGTGCTTGAAATCTTTCTTTGTGGCGGCAGGACGGGCAGGATGTTGGAGTTGGGATGTTCATTTGTTTGTAGAATTTTAATTCTTGCGGAATTAATTTGTAGATTTTTCCGCATTTTTCACATGCTGAAACATCTTTTGAATTGGCGGTTTTTGATTCTTTTTTGTCTTCTTCCAGCCAGCGGAATCCTAATTTTTCCGCTTCTTCTTTTGTTAATGGGAAAAAGTCTTGTGCGCCGGTTTCGTTGTATGCAAAAGGGGAGAGTGATGGTGGAAAAAATCGTCCCCATTCACTTGTTTGCCCTGCTCTGCGCGATTTTGTCATGTGCTCGATGATTTTTGTTTTCAATTTTTCGTACTCTGCTTTTGAGTATTGTTTGTTCAAAATGCAATATTCTTTGTGTTGAAGGCCGATGCAGCCAAAGCAGTTTTTGCATGAAATACAGCTGTCGCAGTATCTTAGTCCGGCTCCAAAAAATGTATACGTGCAGAACGCGCAGTCTTGTGAGCCGCGTGTCACACAACAGTTGTACAAAACTTCACAGCCCGGCCAGCCGGCGGAGTAGATATTATAAACATCTTTTGAATGATCTATTGAAACAAGGTTGTAGCAGTCTTCGCCGTCGTTTCCGTCATAGCATTCGATGCAGTTTTTTGCGTTATACAAATGGTCGCCCGTGCAATTTTCGCATTTCAAATTATGCAAATGTCTGTGCGGAGTTTTTTTGAGTAATTCTTCATATTCTTTTTTGGCTTTCTCCAGGTTTTTATTGGTTTCGTCCAGTCTTTGTGCTTTTAATTCTTCGAATTTTTCTTTTGTGCAGGGCTTGTTGAACGCGTAATAGCTTTTGTTTGCCAAATTGCTGCAAAAAATACAGTGGTTGCAGCCGCGGAGTTGGTATGAAAAAAAGCAATCGCTGCAGTCTACGGATTCTCTTAAATATATGCAGTTAAAACAGTGGTTTACATCGCTGCACCAGTAGCAGAGTGTTGAGTAATTTGTATACATGCAGTCGACGATGTCTTTGTTTTCGACTATCCAATATGAATAAAGGGCGTCTTCGCATTTTGCCACCAATGAGTTGAGATAGCAGTTTTTTGAATTTCTTATGTGGCTGTTGTACTCGCAGTTTTCGCAGTTGAAAATTGTTGTTCCCTCGCGTGGGACTTCTTTTTGAAGGGATGCGAATTGTTCGAAAAATGGTTTTGAAAAATCAAAATCTCTGCCATATTCTAGTGCGTCCCAAGAGTCGCCCCACCAGATTGGATTGTCGTATACTTTGAATCCGCAGTTTGGGTGATACGCGGAGAGAATTTCTTTGCCGGTTTTGTCGCATTTTCTTTTATATAATTTCCATTCGTTGCGTGTGGCAAAAAGTTTTCTTAATCGTTCTTTTGGGTGGATTTCCGGCGTAGGGAAGCCCATTCTTTTGCAAAAAATTTCTTCTTGGGGAAGGATTTGGAAGGGGTTGTGGGAGATGGGGCAGGTTTTTTGCATTGACGCGGGTGTTACACTTATGTTACACTTAGTCTGGTTGATAAATTAACCGAAATTACTATGCCTACTCTTAAGAAACGTGTCAACATTACTCTGTCTGAAGATTTTATTAAGATTTTAAGGATGCTTGCTGAAAGGGATAACGTTCCTGTTGCTACAAAAGCGAGCGAACTTATAAAAATTGCTATAGAGATAGATGAAGATGATATTCTTAATGCTGTTGCTGAGGAAAGAGATGTGAAGGGTGCTAAATATTTATCTCATGAGAAAGCATGGTCATGACGTATGTTTTGCAATATCACGAGGTTGTTATTCGAAGGGATATTCCAAAATTGGACAAGAGCGATCGTGAGCGTATAAAAAAGAGTATTGAGACAAAACTTGTGAATAATCCGGAGACTTTTGGTAAACCTTTGAGAAGATCATTTAAGGGGTATAGGAGATTGAGGGTTGGTGATTTTCGGGTTGTTTTTAGGATTGAGGGTAAAAATGTTAATATTTTGGCGATTAAGCACAGATCGAAGGTTTATGAGGAATTCACGAATATCGAATTGTAATTTTCAATCTTTCCATTTGTACCCCTGTTCTAGCGCTTGTTCTTTTGTTAGAGGGAAATAGGTGTTTGCTGTGGACTCGTTGTATGCGAAACAGGAGAGATATGGTGGGAAGAATTGGCCGTATTCTTTTGTTTCTTTCATGTGAGCGATCAGTTTTGCGCGGAGGCGTTCAAAATCTTCTTTTGAATATTGTTTATTGAGGATGCAATATTTTTTGTGACGGAGGCCGATACAGCCGAAGAGATTTGATGAGTTTAGGCTGAAGTCGCAATATTCGATGTCGTGGCTTTCGATTACAAAGTTTGAATGTTTCACGTTGAATGACTTCAAAATCGAGATGCAGTTGTAGCAAAGTTGGCATTTGTCTCCGAGCAAACTGCAGTCCAAGCAGTCTTTGCAGTTCATGGCGAAGATGGTGTTTTGCAGGTCTTCACTCCCTGAAGCGTCGAAGCAGTTGAAGCAATTTTTGCAGTTTTTGAGATAGTCGCCCGTGCAGTTTTCGCATGAAACCAAATGCGCGAATTTTACGATTCTTTTTTCGCGCAGGTCGAGGAATTTTTCGTATGCTTTTTGGTGGCCTTCGGTTATGTTGATTTTAAGTTCCGTTTTGACTTTTTCAAATTCTTCTTTTGAGAGTTGTTTGTTTTCGATGCGATATGATTGATTTATCAAGTTTGTGCAGAGAATGCAGTTTTGACAGCCGACGCAATCGGAAATGTAGGAGCAGTCCGAGCATGAATTTGAGTCCATTGCGTAGTTGGTGTTGTAACATCCTTTGCAGTCCTGGATTTCGTAGCAGAGTTCGCAGTCGTAGCTGTAGTCGCATTCTGCTACATCTTTGTTCCGCATGCATAAGACTCCATACATTGAATCTTCGTTGTAATCTCCGCCGAAGAGCAGATAGCAATTTTTGTTAAAGAATGTCATGTTACAGTATTCACTGTTCGTGTTTTTGTTATTTGAGAGTGCGAGGCGGGGGACTTTGAGCTGGAGCTCTTTGAATTGTTCGAAAAACGGTCTTGAAAAATCAATGTCTTGGCCGTAGTCCAGCGTGTCCCATTTGTCACTGTACCAATAGTCTGATTTGTAGACTTTGTATGGTTTGTCGGGAGAGTAAATTGAAATGATTTCTTCGCCGGTTGCGTCGCATTTTCTTCTGTATAACGAGCGTTCGTTGCGAAAACAAAGTCTGCGTTTTTGCGTGTCTTCAAAGCAAAGATCCTGCGGCTCTTCACCGAATTTTTGATAGAGTTTTAAGTCTTCGTCGGTGAGAGTGAAGGGTTGGTGGCAGATTTTGCAGGTTTTGATCATTTTTCCGGATAATGGATTAGTTCGTACAAGTCTTCAATTCCTTTTTCTCTGAGCTCTTTTTTGTGCTCTTCAATTAATTTTTCGTACTCGGGTTTTTCGTATTGTTTGTTGAGGATTTGGTATTTTTTATTTTTTGCGTAGACACAGCCAAAACAATATTGAGAATCCCAGAGATTACTGCACCAGTGGCAATCGGCGAGGTAGTCGGCCCAAAAGATATGCGTGCAGTTGTTTAAAAAGCCTACATAGCAGCAGTCATGGCATTGTTCGAGAGTGTTTGCTATTGGGCCGCAGTCGCAACAGTCTTTACAGCCGTGTTCCAGGAGGGCTTCGGTGATGTAAAAGCTATCTTCGCAGTCTCTTGAGTCGAAAATCCAGTAGCAGTTTTTGCTGGAAATCACGTAATCGCCGCAGCAATTTTCCGCGTGGTTTTGGTTCATGTACATGCGCGGGTGTTTGAGTTTTAATTTTTCAAATTCTTCTTGGATTTTGCCGCCGATTTCTTTTGATTTTTTTAAATATTCTTCTTTTGTGAGCTGTTCGTTGAGGATGCAATATTCTTTGTGGTAAAGATTCACGCAGCCGATGCAGTTGTTTAGCGATTTGCATCCGTAGCAATAATCGCAATCGGTTAAATTTTCGCTCCATTCAAGGTAATTGCAGTTGTAGCATCGGAGACAGTCCACGCATTCGTAGCAGAGGTTGCATTTTTGGCAAAACATAAGCCCGTTGCAGTCGTAATTATTGTTTGACGAGTAACAATAATGGCAATTTTCCAGATTCGAACTGTTGAAACAGAGAAAGCAATTTTTTGATACGACGATAATATCTCCGTAGTCGCAATTTTCGCTTTGTCTCGTCCAGTTTTGGACTTGCGGAGTTGACCAGTAGAGTTTTTGGAAGTCGGCGATGAAAGACATGGGGCTATTTTATCATGAATTGTACTCTATTTGGAGTACGGTTGTACTACAGGGTGAATTGGGAAATACAAATTCGCTACTGTTTCTTCGTACTTGAATGGCGAGAGTTCGGCTGGGAAGAATTCGCCGTATTCGCCGGTTTCTTTCATGTGGTCGATGAGTTTTTGGCTTAGGTTTTCATATTCCTTTTCGCTGTATTGTTTATTTAGGATGCAGTGTTTTGCTTTTTTTGTGCCGACACAGCCAAATTGTTCGCGGCCGCCGTCGACGAAGGCGCAGTATGTCATGTCGCGGCCGCCGTTCACGATCATGTTGCAGTAGCGCATGTTGTATGCGGGGAGGCCGACGCAGGCGCATTCAATGGAGAGTTGGAGCTGTGCGCAGCCGGAGATGTCGTATGAATCCTTGGTATCGCCTGGAAAGTTGTCGACCCATTTCAGGTCTTCGCCGTCGTAGCCTTCGAAGCAGACTTCACAGTTTTTGCAGTTTTTGATTGCGTTGCCGGTGCAGTTTTCGCATCTTAGGAGGCGGGCGTATTCGCGAGGGTGAGCGAGGTCGAGCTTGTCGAATTCTTTTTGGATTTGGGCGAGGATTTCCGGATTTTTCAGGGCTTCCTTTTTACGTTTTTCGTAGGCGTTTTTGTCGAGTGGTTTGTTTAGGAAATGGTGATTTGCGTTTCTTAGCCCTACACATGCAAAACAGTTTTGGCAATTTTTTAGGTCATAGCCGAGGTGGCAGTCGGAGCAGCCTTGGCTGTTTGTGAGGTAGTTGCAATTGTATACGCGGTCGCAGTCCGTGCATTCATAGCAAAGTTCTAAGCCGGTTCCGTTACTGCAGTCGACGGAATCTTTTGATTCCCAAATGTAATCGCTGTGCATGCAGTCCTCGAGGAAGTTAGCCGCAAAAACTAAATAGCAGTTTTTTGCGTCGGTGGCGTAGTTGACGTATTCGCTGTTGACCATGTTGCGGCCGTTTATTAGGTTTAAAGTTGGGACTTTTTGAAAGAGGTCTTTCCATTGTTCGAAGAATGGTCTGCTCCAGTCTATGTCCTGGCCGTATTTAAACGGATCCCATTTGTCTCCCCACCAGCAGTCGTGGCAATAAACCGTCATCGGGTTGGTTTCCGGAAAGAGAGCGATGATTGGTTTGTGGCAGAGCTTGCATGTGTTTTTGTAGAGGTGGCGTTCGTTTCGCCATGCTAGTCTTCGTTGAAGCCGGCAGTCCGGGCAGTGTGTCGGTGGAGGCGCCTGCATTTTTTTATAAAATTCGAGGTCTTGGGGAGTGATCTCGAAGGGGGAGTGGCAGTTTTTACAAAGGGAATTAACCATTTATTATCTTCCGGTTTTTTTTAAATACTCCTTTAACAAATTCCAGATATTCTTCTTGAAGCGTCATATAATTTTAATTATTTGTTTTGAGAATACATGTTTAATTAACGGGTCTCTTTCCAGTTTTTTTCTTTCTAATTCTTCTCTTGTCATGTCTATTATATTTATCTCTCTCCCTATGGTTTTTTGGAGAGGAATAATCGCTTTCTCTGCGTCCAGCGATTTGTGGCTTCCAATTATAAGCAAATCTATGTCGCTTAGTACATCTAGTTTGTTATTCGCATAAGAGCCGAATATGTAGGTTTCTTCTAGTCCTTTTACTCTTTGTAGTATGTTTTTCAGTTGATATTCGAGTCCGATTGTTTTGTTAAATATTTGTTTGTATTCATTGAGTAATGGGAAATTTTTGTTTAAAAAATAATATTTTTGTTTTCCTCTAAATTCGCTTTTAAAAATACCTTCTTTTTCCAGTTCTTTCAGCTTTTTGTCTAGATTTTTCGGATCTACGTTGAGAAGTCTGGCTAATTCGTTTATGTAAAATTCTTTCGTTTTGTTTAAAAGGAAGTAGGTTAGTAGTTTTTGCGTTATAGATGATCTAAATGAAATCATTTTGTTATGGTAAAAATATACCATAACCATGGTAACATTTTACCATAATCAAGTCAATGGGTAGTAATCCATCGCCGGAGTTTCTTCGTAGCTGAAAGGGGAAATTGAAATGGGGAAGAATTCGCCGTATTCGCCTGACTTTTTCATGTGTTCAATTATTTTTGGCACTAATTTTTCGTATTCTTCCTTTGTGTACTGTTTGTTCAATATGCAATATTTGGCTCGGTATAGCGAAATACAGCCAAAACAGTGTTCGCTTGCGCGGCAGAGGTGGCAGTAGTCGAGGTAGCTGGAATTTACCCAACAGGAACTAGAAAATCTTGTGTTGTAACAGCTTGGACAGGCGACGCATTCGTACAAAAGTTCGCAGGATGGTGCGCCGTTTAAGTCCATGCAGTCTTTTGATTTTATTCCGTATGTTACAAAGCGGCAGTCCTGCGATTCTATGAGGTCGAAGCACATATAACAGTCTTTGCAGTTGTTTAAATTGTTGCCGATGCAGTCTTCGCATTTACTCATGTGGATCGCTTTTATCGGCTCTTTTAATCTTAACTTTTCGAATTCTTCGGTGATTTTTTGAGGATTTTGTAAGAGTTTTTCTTTTTCATTTTTAAATTCTTCTACGGTTAATTTTTTATTAAATATACAATTCTTTTGGCTTCTTAAATTTATACATCCGATGCAATCGTTGCAGCCGATGCAATCATCGCAGGAAAAACAGTCTGTGCAGGTTTTGCATTGTTTGCAGAAATTGCAATTGTAGCTTTTGTCACAGTCCACGCATTCGTAGCAAAGCTCACAGCTGTCACTGAAAAAACAGTCGCTTGAATCGCGGCAATTCCAGATGTGGCTTGAGTAAAAACAATCTTCGTTTACGTCCGCGGCCATTACCATGTAGCAGTTTTTGTTGCACCAAGAATAGTTTGTGTATGTGGAATTTTCACATTCGCCGATGAGCAGTGGGATGTGTGGCACGGTTTCCAATAATTCGCGAAATTGTTCAAAAAAAGGGCGGTTGAAATCAAATTCTTTTCCATCGTCGCGCGCGTCCCATTTGTCACTCATCCAGAGGTCGAAATTAAAGACTTTTATCGGTTTATCGGGCGAGATGTAGGAAATAATCGTTTCGCCTGTTCTATCGCATTTTCTTTTGTATAATCGGCTCTCGTTGCGCCAAGCAAGTCTGCGTTGTTCGCGGCATTGCGGACAAATGGTGGGGGACGGGACTTCGGTTTTTTTGTAAAAAGCTTCGTCATCCTTTGTTATTTCGAATTGTTTTGAGCAGTTTTTGCAATTTTTGTGCATCGGAGGGCAAGTTTATCAAAATCGTTGGACAAATGGAATTGGTTTTAGTAGTTTCTTTGCATGAAATTTGAAGAAGGGTGCTCACAAATAGCGGAGGGGTTTGAGGCGACGAGCGGGCTAAGAATTGAGCCTGAAAGGGTCGTGGAAAGTGTTAAAAGGGCTCTTCTTAGGGTGGGGGTTGTGGCTGAAGAAACCGGTTGGGAAGTTGGGTTGAGAGTTCTTCCCGGGAGGTCTGTTTATGACAGAACTTTGAGAAAAACAGTTATGAGAAGACGTAATCACGATATGAATGGGCGTCCTTTTTGGGCGGAGATTGTGAATGTGACTCTGACTACGAATGGCAGGGTTAGGGCGGTGTGTGTAATGAGAGAGTATTAATCCGTAATTTCAAATCCAAACTCCAAGAGCTTTGCTCGAACGGTGGTAGCTATGTTTGCCGGCATACTGGCTTGGACGCCTTCAGGAATTTCCGTTACATGCAAGACGGGGATGTTTCCTTCTGTGGGGAGGGCGAGTAATACTGCAGCAGTTGATGGGGGTCTTGTGGACGTCCCTTTAGTCACCGAAAATGTGTCTATTGTATTCTTCATTTTTTAACGTTTGCTGAATTGTGGACCGCGGCGTGCTCTCTTGAGACCGAATTTCTTTCTTTCTTTTGCGCGAGAGTCGCGTGTTAGGAGACCTTGCTGTTTGATTGTCGGGCGGAGTAGGGGATCTGAGATTGCCAAGGCTTTTGAAATGCCGTGGCGGACTGCTTCGGCCTGTGAATTTACGCCGCCGCCTGTGACCAAAACAGTGACATTAAATCTGTTTAGGGCTCCTGTTAATTTGAGAGGATATTTAATAGTTTCTTCCAAGAGTTTTGTCTGGCAAAATTTACCGATTGATTTGCCGTTGATTGTGATTTCGCCTTCGCCTTTATAAAGTCTTACTCTCGCGACAGAACATTTTCTTTTGCCGTTTGCATAATAATATTTGCCTGAAGGAGCTCCTGTACTGATTTTCTTTGATTCGGAAGCTTTTAATTCTTGTTTAAGAACTTTTTCAGGTGTTGGTTCTGCTTTTTTTGTTCTCTTTGTTGTCGATTTTTTGGTCTTAGTTGGCATCTTAAGTTAAGGTTATTGGTTTTTGAGCTTCATGCGGATGTTTTTCTCCCGCATATATTTTTAACTTTTTCATGAATACTTTTTTGAGTTTGTTGTTTGGAAGCATGCTTTTTACAGCTTCTTCCATGATTTTTCTTGGCTTCTCGATGAAAAGTTTTTTTGCCGATGCCGATTTGATTCCGCCTTTGAAACCCGAGTGCCAATAATAGACTTTTTTCTCCGGTTTTGAACCTGTTAATTTCACTTTGTCGGCGTTGACAATTATTACGAAATCTCCGCAGTCAACGTGTGGAGCGAAGATCGGTTTATTTTTCCCTCTCAGTACATTTGCGATTTTTACAGCTAAGTGTCCCAAAACTTTGTCAGTTGCATCGACGATGTACCATTTTGGAGTCAAGTCTGATTTTTTTGGCATGTATGTTTTTTGCATTTTCTAGTGGTTTAAACGAATTCAAGTTGTACTACAGGAGCGTTATCGCCATTTCTATATCCCAAGCGTGTCGTTTTTAGACAGCTTCCCTTGGTGTCTTTATATTTTGGAGCGTAAACTTCCAATAGTTTTTTTGAGCTGTTTTTGTGCTGGAGAATCTCTTCAATTAATCTGATCGCTTCTCTTTTTTCTTTTGTTTTTGCGATTGTTACCAAGTGATCAACAAATGGTTTTATCGCCTTTGCTTTCGCTTCAGTTGTTTTTATCTTTTCATAGATTATTACGGACATTGCGAGATTGCGGATTAACGCGGTTCGGTGAGCCTTATCTTTGACTAGTTTTACTTTTTTTTGTAGATGTCTCATTGTAGTAAATTGTGATTAACTGTGTGTTTAGGGTTGCGGACTTGAGGGTGACGCTTTCGGTGTCTTGCTGCGGGGCTCGAGAGCTCAAGGGCTCAGAGTGAAAGCTCGAACAGGTTCGGGCTTTCACTACTCCTCAGCTAGCTTTAAACCTTTCTTCTCGAGAGCTGTGGCGACTTCCGTGAGAGCCTTTTTGCCAAATCCTCTTAAGTTAGAAAGTTTGTTTTCGGTGCATTTTGTCAGTTGTTCAATTGAGCCGATTCCGCCGTTTATCAAAGCGTTTAAAGTGCGCGGAGAGAAGCCCAAAATTTCGATTGGCGTGTATGATTCCTGTGTCGGTTTTTTGGATTCTTCTTCTTTTTCTTTTTGGACGATTGATTGAATGTCGCTCATAAATTCTTCTTCGACCATGATGTTTTCTATGTTGAATAAATTGAAGTATGATTTGAGAATATTTGAAGAGAATTTAAGCGCGTCTTCCGGAGAAATCGCTCCGTTTGTGAGAATTTCGATTGTTAATTTGTCGAGATCCGTCATTTGGCCGACACGAGCGGCTTCGACTTCGTAGCGAACCTTTTTTACAGGGGTGTATACGGCGTCTACGACGATCATGTTTGAGTCCGTTTCTTCCTTTTGCTTTTGTGCCGCCGGGACGTAGCCGACTCCTTTTTCTACTCTCAATTCCATGTCTAATTTTGCGCCTTTTTCGAGTGTTGTGATGTACAAATCTTTGTTCAAAATTTCAACATCCGCTGGGCATTCGATGTCTTTTGCTGTGATTTTTCCCGCTTTTGATGTGTGAAGTTTTAATTTTGCCGGTTCTTTTGAGGTTTTTTTGATATCCAACATTTTGAGATTCAAGAGAATGTCGAGAACACTGTCTTTTGCTCCTTTAATCGTTGAGTATTCGTGGCTTACTCCGGTAATTTTTACTCCAGTCACCGCCGCTCCCGGTATTGAAGAAAGAAGAACCCTTCTAAGTGAGTTTCCCAGTGTTACACCGTACCCAGTTGGAAGAGGGCTCACTATGAAGATTACGTGGTTAGGGCTAATCACGTCTGTTTTGATCTTCGGGATTCCAATTTCTTCTTGGATTATATGCATGTTTTATTGGGTTATTTAGAATAAGATTCGACTATGAGTTGAGTTTCCAAAGACCTCTCCATGTCGTCTTTTTCCGGAAGAGCTGTTACTTCCGCTTCACCCTTTTTCAGGTCTACTTTAAGCCATTTTGGCGATACGTCTTTTTCTTTTGCCAATCTCTCAAATAATTTTGATCCTTTGCGAGATTCTTTGATCGTTATTTTGTCGCCGATTTTTACCTGCTGTGATGGAGCCGTGCATTTTCTCCCGTTTATACTGATAAGCCCATGTGCAACTGCTTGACGGGCTTGTTTTCTTGAAACTGTGAATCCGCATCTGTAAATTGCGTTGTCGAGTCTCCTTTCGATCATCTGTTGCATGATGGTTCCTGTAACTCCTTTTTTGCTTACCGCTTTTTTATAGTAGTTTTTGAATTGAATTTCCGCTATTTGATAAACTCTTTTCGCTTTTTGCTTGGCTCTCAGTTGACGGCCATACTCGGAAAGTTTTTTGAAAGATTTTTTCCCGCCGTGTTGTCCTGGGATATAATTCTTTTTTAATAATGGACATTTTTGAGATAGACATTTATCTCCTTTTAAAAAGAGTTTTTCTCCTTCTTTTCGGCATAGTCTGCATGATGGACCTGTGTATTTCATCTAAGTTTAAGTTAAATTGTTATACTCTCCTTGCCTTTTTCTTTCTGCAGCCATTGTGAGGGACGGCGGTCGTGTCGGTAATGGAAAGGATATCTATTTGGTTTAACGAAATTCCTCTTAAAGCCTGTTCGCGGCCGTTTCCTACTCCTTTTACAAAGACATTGGCTCTTTCGAGTCCGTAGATTTTCGCCTTTTGGACTGCGTTTTCGGCTGCCACTTGAGCCGCGTACGGAGTGGCTTTTCTTGCGCCTTTGAACCCCGAAGATCCCGCGGAACTCCATGATACGGTGTTTCCGTTTGGTTCGGCCACTGTAATAATAGTGTTATTGAATGATGCGTCGATGTAGATATTTCCTTCTACGATGCTTCTTCTTTTGCTCTTTTTCTTTTTCTCAACTTTAATCTCGCCTTTTGGGGCTTCAGTAGCGCTTTCTGATTTTGATTGTTGGTCTGCCTTGGGTTTGTGAGCTACTGGCTCAGCGCCTTCGGCGTGACTAGCCTTGTTGGTCTGTTCTTCAGCCATTTTATTATTTGGTTACTGCTTTTTTGTTAGCGACGGTCTTTCTTTTGCCCTTTCTTGTTCTCGCGTTGTATTTCGTGCTTTGACCCCTGCATGGAAGTCCTTTTTTGTGGCGTGTGCCGCGATACGTTCCGGTTTCTTGAAGTCGTTTGATGTCCATTGCAACTTTTCTTCTCAGATCTCCTTCCGTGATGTATTTTGCAATCTCTTCTCTTATAGCGTTTTCGTCGGTTTCCGTGAGTTCGTGGACTCTTTTTCTTTTGTCTACGCCTGCTTTTTCCAAGATTTCGTTGCTTAGGCTGCGTCCGATTCCGTGTATTGCAGTCAAGCCTATCTCGATGATTTTTTCCTTTGGAAGATTTACTCCCGCTATTCTGGCCATTTTTTTTCTGTTAAGTTCTGGGCAGTCAGTATTCATGGGGGATGAATACCGACTGCTCAAAGTTTAACTTTGAGACTTATCCTTGGCGTTGCTTATGTTTTTTCTTTTGGCAAATTACGCGAATAACTCCTTTTCTTTTAATTACTTTACATTTTGCGCAAATCTTTTTTACCGGTGGTCTTACTTTCATTTTGTGTTGTGGTTACTTGCCCCTGTAGGTGATTCTGCCTTTTGTAGGGTCGTAAATAGATAATTCAACTGTTACCTTGTCCCCCGGAAGGATGCGAATGTAATTCATTTGCATTTTGCCCGATAGGTGAGCTGTGATTTCTTTGCCCTCCCAATTTTCTCCTTTTAGGGTCACTTTAAACTTTGCACCCGGGAGAGGTTCTGTCACCACTCCTTGAACTTCGATTTTGTCTTCCTTTGGCATAAGAAGAAAATAGCTCTTAAAAAAAGCGGTTGGATTTTACACAAGGGGATAGGGTTACGCAAGGGCTTTTTACAGGAAAGGAAGCAATTTCTCTCAAATCGAGCTAAATCGGCTTGATTTTTGAGCGGGAATATTGTGAATTAAGCTTTCGTGAGGATTTCGCAACCTGTATCGGTTATTAAGACGGTGTGTTCTATCTGGACGGCTGTTTTGTGGTCACGCGTGATTATTGTCCATTTGTCGCCTAACGTTGTGATTTCTCCTGATCCCATAGCGAAAATCGGCTCGATGGCTATGGTCATTCCTTTGCGGAGGAGTGGGGCGGTGTATTCTCTTTGATTTGTGACGACCGGTGGTTCGTGGAGCTTTCTTCCGATTCCGTGGCCTGTTAATTCTTCGATTACTTCGTAGCCGTTTCCCCTGATTGTTTCTTCGATCACTTCACTTAATTCGCCGAGATATACTCCGTTTTTTAGAAAGTCGATGGCTTTGGAAAGGGCTTCTTCGGCGGTTCTTATTATTCTTTGGTTTTCTTTTGAAATTTCGCCGATGCCGAGGAGGACGGTGGCGTCTGTATGGAATCCTTTATAAAAAAATCCGCAGTCAATGGAAAGGATGTCGCCTTCTTTGAGAATTTGCGTTTTGCTTGGAATTGCGTGGACGACTTGTTCGTTTACGCATGTGCAAAGGGTTGCCGGATAGCCGCTGTAGCCCTTGAAGGATGGCTTGCCGCCGTGTTTTATGAGAAATTTTTCTGCGAATTGGTCGAGAACTTCGGTTGAGATTCCTGGTTTTGCCAGTGCTTTTGTCTCTTGCAAGCATTGCGCGAGGATTTTCCCGCCTTCACGCATTACTGCAATTTCTTCCGGTGTTTTTATTGGGATGTGTGGGGACATGTGTTTAGTTAATTAAGTGGGGAGAGAGTGTTTTTACTCGGGTTTTCGGTGATTTTTTCGTTCAGTTTCAAGCGAATAGGGGAGAGAGTGTTTTTATTGTATCTTCTGCGACTTCTTCGATTGTTGGTTCACCGTTGATTTTGATTAAAACGTCTTTGTAAATTTCGATTGCCGGCATTGTTTCTTTTTTGAAAGCTTCGATTCTTGTTTTGATTGCATCGGGGACGTCGTCTGATCTGGTCACGAGCTCTCCCCCGCATTTTTCACATACGTCTTTTGTGTATATGGCCGGATAAACTTCTTTGCATTTTGAGCAAATTTTTCTGGTTGTTAGTCTTCTTAGAGCTGTTTCTTCGGATATTTCGAGGAGTACCGCTTTGTATGCGCGGTCGTATTTTTTTAGGATTTCGTTTAGTGAATTTGCTTGTTCCACTTTGCGGGGGATTCCGTCAAAAAGGACATTTTCGCCTGGGGTTAAGGTTTTCATGAAATTTTCTACGATTTCCATTACGACTTCATTTGAAACCAAATGTCCGGCTTCGATAATTTCTTTTACTTTTTTGCCGAGGTCTGAGGGTTCTGCGGCAAGTCTGCGAAGCTCTGCTCCTGTTTCAAAAACTTTGAGGTTAAACTTTTCGGCTATGCGTTTGCCGACCGTGCCTTTGCCTGCGCCTTGCATTCCGAAGAAGATGATATCCATGGTGAAAGTATGTTAAAAATACGGAAGGATTCTAGATTGGAAA
>Ga0172375_10004744_pt1 | contig 19932 bp, 16 predicted proteins | sample LakKiv1m_FD_114537 | JGI IMG/M metagenome (GOLD analysis project Ga0172375, IMG submission 114537) | Freshwater microbial communities from Kabuno Bay, South-Kivu, Congo - kab_092012_11.1m | ecosystem: Environmental > Aquatic > Freshwater > Lake | place: Democratic Republic of the Congo...
ATGTCTGTTTTTGGAGGATACTGGAATTATTGGACAATACTTTTTTATGCCCTGTTAGCTATATTCTTGTTCAATATAAAATCTTTTAGCAGGAAGGAACTATCTATTTTTGTGTTAATCTGCATATATTTTGTTCACTTCTTTCTTAACGCTTTCAACAAATTTGCCTTTTGGGAGCTTTTTCTGGTTAGCGGGCATAGTATCCTAACTAAACTTCAATTTATTATGCAGTTAGCCGGCGGGTTGTTCGTAGGGATAGTATTCAATAAATTTTTGTCGGTTTCTTGGGCCCGTAATATCAAAAATATCGGCATAGCAAAGGCTGTAACGTATCTTTTTATGCTAATCTACGGTTTTATTAGTTTTTGTTTCCTGTCCGGGGTGTTGGTTAATATTATCTCAAGAAATAAATTAGAAATATGGGCGCAAAAGCTTCTTTCGTTTTTAGTTACGCGTTTTTCGGTACTTAGTAGTTTTAATGATAAATACAAAGAGAGGATCGGTGAGGCTATTTACAGTATATCCCATACGCTGTTAAATCATTTTTTTAATTCTGAGTTTACTGTTAAGTATCTCCTGATATTTATCTCGCGGCTTGGGATTATTATTCTTTTTTATGCTTTAATAAGAATACTGATAAAAAGGGCTTGGCAGCAGCGTAAAGTATACATAATAATTTCCGCTATATTGATGTTATTTGTCGCGGAGAGAATAAGCATATTGAAACTCTATTGCCCGTTTAATCAGGATGCTCCGAAGAATTTTTCTGAGGATTATAAGGAAGTATCCTTCCTTAAGAAAAATTCGGTTAATCTTGAAAGGTTTGTTATTATTTCTCACAGCCCTGAGGAACTCAGTGAATATGTGATGAAGAAATCTGGCATACAAGGGAGCAATGAGTCTGCTTTATCCTGGTTAAATAAAGAAATATTTTACGATACGTGGAAAGACTTTCCCGAAAGCGGCAGAAACGGAATGCCACTTTACTCGGTTTTAAACCTGCCGAGCGGGATATCTAATCTAAATCATCTTTATCCAACTGTGCCTTCTGATATCTGGATGGTTTATAACCAGATGAACTCCCGGTCGGTTTATTATAAAGAATCCATCGGGAAAAATAAAAGGGTTCCGATTCAAGGTTTTAATTTTGACATTTACAGTATAACGTCTCCGTTAATCGATATGCTGGGAGCCAGATATGTTTTATCCACTATGCCGTTAGATGCGGGAAAAATATCGCTTTTGTTTAAAGGAGATAGGTATTATCTATACGAAAACAGGCAAGCATATCCCCGGGTATGGGTGGTGGATAATTATTATGTAGAGCGCGACAGAGCTAAAGTCCTTTCTATGATAGATAACGAGACAGTTGATTTAAAAAAGAATGCCCTTGTGGAACAAGATATTCCGGATTGGTATCCTTTAAAAGATAATACTAAGCTAGCTTATACAACTAACATCTTAACTTACAAGCCTAATTATTTAAAGATAATTGCCGAGGTGAATAAGAAGTCCCTGCTTGTGCTCTCCGATACGTATTTTAAATATTGGTGTCTTTCTGTGGACGGAAAAAAGGCAAAAATTGAAAGAGTTAATTTTCTCTTAAGAGGCGCGCTTTTGGAGCCGGGAATACATGTCCTCATTTTTAATTTTAGGCCCACTGCATTCTTTTGTTCTCTTGCACTTTCAGGAATTGCCTTTGCGGTTGTATTGGGATATTTTATTTTTATTATGGCAAGCAGGCATAAAATACAAACTAATTGAGGTAGCCAGGAATGAAAACAATCGTGATTACAACTTCTTCTTTTGCTGAATTTGACCAAGAGCCACTTAAAGGGCTTAAGGAAAATGGCATAAATTTTGTAATGAACCCTTATGGCCGCAAGCTTTCTGCTGCGGAAGTAATCAAATTAGCGGCCCGGGCAGATGGGCTCATAGCTGGAACAGAGTCTTTGGATAGCGGCGTTCTTGAAAATTTAAAGAATCTAAAAGTCATTTCCCGTTGCGGGGCAGGTTTGGATAATGTAGATCTGCCCAAGGCAAAGGAATTAAACATAAAGGTTTTCTCTACCCCCGATGCTCCCACTCTTGCGGTGGCCGAACTTACAGTGGGGCTGATCTTCTGCGCATTGCGCAGGATATCATTTATGGATAGGCAATTAAGGCTGGGAAAATGGGACAAGGTTATGGGTAATCTATTAGCGGGAAAGTGCGTCGGGGTTATAGGCATGGGCAAGATTGGCCTGAAAGTAGCCAAGCTCCTCCAGCCATTTTCTGCGGAGTTGTATTTTACCGACCCGTATGTTTCTCAGGATTCCTGCCCATTGGCCAAGAAAGTTTCTTTATCGGAACTCCTCTCATTAGCAGATATCGTGACTATCCATGTGCCCTACCGCAGAGAGAACGAATATATTATAGACGCGGAACAGCTTTCCTTTATGAAGAAATCAAGTATCTTAGTCAATTGCTCAAGGGGGAAGATCGTTGATGAAAAAGCATTATACTGTGCTTTGAAAGAAGGAAGGATTGCGTTTGCTGCCGTAGATGTCTTTGAAAATGAGCCCTATGCCGGAGAGCTTATATCATTGGATAATGTTATCCTTACGCCGCATATCGGAAGCTATGCCGTTGAAGCAAGGGTTGCTATGGAGAAGGAAGCTGTAAAAAATTTACTACGGGGATTCGGAGTACAGAATTAAGATGAAAAAAGATTTTAAGATACTTTTTGTATATCCTAACGAGGCCTTTCTCAATCCTCCTCCTATCGCTATAGGAGTTTTGAATTCGCTATTAATTGCGGAAGGGTTTAAAACGGATATTTTTGATAACACTTTCTATGAGCCTAAAGATTTGACTTCAGATAAGGCGAAAGAGGAAAATCTGCAGGTTAGGCCTTTTAACTTTGCGGAACGCGGGATTTGTACTGATAAAACAGATATACAGGTGGACATTAGAAAAAAAATAAATAGTTTTAAGCCCGATCTTATTGCCTTTTCCGTTTTAGAAGGGACATATCCTGTTTCGCTAGATTTGCTGAATGCGATTAAGGATTACAAAGTCCCGGTAATTTTCGGGGGGGTATTTCCGACGATGGCCCCGGAAATTGTTTTAAGGCATCCCCAGGTAACCTTTGTTTGCTGCGGCGAAGGAGAGAAGGCAATTGTTGAGTTGTGCAAGGCATTGGCAGAAGGAAGAGATGCCTCCCGGATCGATAATCTTTGGGCAAAGGATAATGGCCGAGTCATAAAAAATGCGATTTCGAAAGTCGTAGATCTTGATGATTTGCCGGTTCCCGATTACTCAATTTTCGATGAGCGCAGGTTTTATAGGCCAATGGCCGGACATGTATACAGGACCGTCCCCATTGAAACAAACAGAGGCTGTCCTTTTCAGTGCACCTTCTGTAATTCTCCTACGACGGCAAAGCTGTATAGTCAGAATAACGTCAAAAACTTTTTTCGCAAAAAAAGCATTAAAAAAATATATTCGGAATTAAAAACATTAATTAAAAAGCATAACGCTGAATACGTATATTTTGCTTCGGATACCTTCTTGAGCATGTCGAACAAGGAATTTGATGAGTTTATTGAGATGTATTCTGAATTCAGGTTGCCATTTTGGATCCAGACAAGAACGGAAACGGTGACTTTAGAGAAGATGGAAAGACTAAAAGAGGTAGGTTGCCATCGTATGTCCACAGGCTTAGAGCATGGAAATGAAGCATTTAGAAAGTCGATACTCAAAAAACAATTCAAAAACAACGATTTTATCAAAGCAGCCGGAGAAATTTATGAGGCAGGCATACCGCTTACTGTCAATAACATTATAGGTTTTCCCCACGAGAACAGAGACTTGGTCTTTGACACTATAAGATTAAACCGCAAGATAAAATTTGACAGTTGCAATGCTTATGCCTTTTATCCTTTTATGGGTACCCCATTATACGATCTATGCCTTAGAGAAGGTTTTTTGAATGATGTCGATACGACAAAAGGCTGTCTTACAAAAGGCTCTCGCCTGAATATGCCGGGCCTGTCAAACGAAGAGATAAGAGGGCTTATGAGGACCTTTGTTTTATACGTAAAGTTGCCGCTTGAGATGTGGCCAGAAATAAAGATTGCAGAAAAATTCGACGAAGAAGGAAATGCCAAGTTTAGGGAATTAAGGGAGATCTATCTTAAAAAATTTCTCCAGAAAGTGTAAATTATGTATCCAGCGAAAGATTACTTAAAAAAGATTGAGCGGTTCGGCAACCCAAAGGAAGATCGCCTTAAATATTTACGTTTGGATAAGAACGAGAATATCGTTACCATAGATAATAAGTTTATTGGGCTTCTGCGTAAGGAAATTACCTCTGATTTTCTTACGGCTTACCCTCAGATATACCCGCTTTATGAAAAAATTGCCCACTGGTTAGGATGCAAAGAAGACCAGGTTTATATCACCAGTGGTTCCGATGCTGCTATAAAGGCTGTTTTTGAAACGACAATCGAACCCGGAGACAGTGTTTTATTGTTAAATCCTACTTATGCCATGTTTAATGTTTACGTCAAACTGTTTAGGGCAAAACTACTGGAGGTAAACTATAAATCCGGCCTTTCCTTGTCGGTTGATGAAATTGTTAAGAAAATAAAAGCCCGCAAACCCAAGCTGGTTTGTATAGCCAATCCCGACAGCCCTACCGGTACCGTCTTAAAACCGCAAGATTTAGAGAAGATAATAGAATGCACGGATGAATATGGGGGAGCTTTTTTACTGGATGAGGCCTATTATTTATTTTATTCAAAGACGGCTATGGCATTAATCCCAAAATACCAAAACCTTGTTATTACGCGCACTTTCTCCAAGGCAATGGGGCTGGCCTCTGCGCGCTTAGGTTATATTATTTCCAATAAATCGGTAATTGGTCATCTTAAGAAAGCAAGGCCCATGTATGAAACAAATGCCTTTGCGGCTAAATTTGGGGAATTGGTGCTGGATAATTACCAAATCGTGAAAAATAGTGTGGGAAAAATAATGACAGGAAAAAATTATCTGGAAGATGGCCTAAATAAGCTTAATTTTAAATATTATAACAGTTATACAAATTTTATCCTGATTGATATGGGCAGCGCGGAAAAAAGCAAGAGGATAGGGGAATCGCTGAAGAAAAAAGGGATCTTAGTAAAATATGGGCTTGGTGGAGTTATTGGGCATTGTATCAGGGTGACTATTGGTGAACGCTGGCAAATGGAAACTTTTCTTACGGTGCTTAAGGGGGTCATTTCGCTTTAATGGATAATCTAATATTCCTTTCGCATGAAATTAAACAAAACATGCCTTCATACGGAGATAATAACTTCAAAATTAAATTTATTCAAATGAAGAGCTTAAAAAGAGGCGATTCCTGTAACAAATTTTCATTTCGTGCCGAAAGTCATTTAGGTACCCATGTCGATGCCCCTGCGCATTTTTTTGATAAAGGGAAAAAAGTGATTGATTATCCTCCGGGATACTGGCATTTTGCCAAGCCGTTTTTATTAGAACTGTCTTTAAAAGAAAATCAGGTTGTAGAAATCAATGATATCAAAAGGATTCCCCCTCAGGCCGATATCCTTCTAATTAAAAGTAGTTTCCAGAGGTTCCGAGGGAAAATAAAGTATAGCTTTAATAATCCCGGCATATCACCTTCGGTGGCAATATGGCTGAGAAAAAAACATCCTAAGATAAGAGCATTGGGAATTGATTTTATATCGGTTTCCCCTTATCAAGACCGCGCATTGGGGAGGGAATGCCACAGGGCTTTTCTTGACCCAAAAGGAGAAAACGAGCCAATACTAATCTTGGAAGATTTGAACCTGGCGAAAGTAAATAGGCGTCTGGCGTATGTCTGGGTATCCCCTTTAAGGGTTGAATTCTTTGATAGTGCGCCTTGCACCGTAATGGGAAGGATAGGAGTTTAATTATGAAGTATATGCTGAGAAAAATGATGCAAAAGGAAAAATTAGCCAAAATTTTTTACGAAAGGCTCACCGAACCTTTTCATCTTAATTTATTATCTGTTTTTGTAGCCTTATTCGGCTCTTTTGAGCAGAAGGTCGAGTTTGATTTGATTGTGAGGCAGCAATTTGCCTTTTGCCTTAATGAAGCGGCAGTTTGGGCGCGGCGTATAGGGCTTAAGTCCGTAACTGCCATCGAATTCGGAACCGGTTCAGGAATGGGGTTATTGAATATGTGCGGAATAGCAAAGAGAGTAACCATGAGTACGGGGGTAAGTTTCGAGATAGTGGGTTTTGATCTGGGGAGCGGATTGCCCCAACCGCGAGATTACAGGGACCATCCGGAGATCTTTGGCACCGGCTCTTACCCTCTCCTGAATAAAGAAAAGCTTTTAACGATTTTGCCGGACAATGCAAGGCTGATACTAGGAGATGTGGCAGTTACGGTTCCCGAATTCGCCAAAATCATCTCTAATCAATCTCCCGTTGGTTTTGTATCCGTAGATGTCGATTATTATTCATCTGCAAGAGAATGTTTGAGGGTTTTTGAAGGGGATGCGGATAAATATTTGCCTTTTACCTTGGTTTACCTGGATGATGCGGTTGATTTTATCAATTACAGTCCCTGGACAGGAGAACTTCTTGCTGTGGAAGAATTTAACGCCAGGAATGAATACCGTAAAATCTCTCCCTATGCCGGATTACGAGGTAGGAGGATTTTTAAGCGTGTGAACTGGATTGACAAAGTATTTATAATGCACGCCCTCGACCATCAATGGCGCAGTATAAAGAATCCGGGGGAAAAAGTTGTTGAAAAAAATCTTTATTTGTAATTATGGGAAATATTATTGAAAGGAGCTTCATATGAAAATAATTATATTTGGGGGTTCGGGATTTCTAGGAAGCCATGTTGCCGACTATCTTTCTGAACACAACCATGAGGTTACTATTTTTGATATTAAAGCATCACCATATTTAAAAGCCGCTCAGGAAATGGTGATTGGGGATATACTGGATGCTGATGCGGTAAATAAAATAACCAAAGGCGCGGATGCGGTTTATCATTTTGCCGGCATAGCTGATATTGACCAGACAAAGGACATCCCTTATCAAACCATCCAGACGAATATTCTTGGGACAGCCAATGTGCTTGAGGCCTGCCGCATCAATAACGTAAAGCGCTTTATTTTCGCAAGTACAGTATACGTTTATAGCGAAGCAGGCTCTTTTTACCGGGCAACGAAACAAGCCTGTGAATTGTTAATCGAATGTTACCATAAGAAGTATAATCTCGATTTCACTATTCTCAGGTATGGCTCTCTTTACGGGCCCAGGTCGGATAAATCCAACTGGATTTATGAAATATTGGCTCAGGCGTTAATTGAAAAAAAGATTATCCGTAAAGGCGACGGAAACGAGCTCAGGGAATATATCCACGTATATGATGCTGCACGCCTGAGCGTGAAAATAATATCCGAGGAGTTTAAGAACCAGTATGTCATTATTACTGGCCAACAGAGTATTCAGGTTAAGAATCTTATGGTGATGATTAAGGAGATGCTCAACAACGAAATAGATTTGGTATTTGTAAAAAAAGAGGACGATTCGCATTACGAAATAACCCCGTATAATTTCAGGCCAAAATTAGCCAAGCGTATTATTGATTCCAGCTATGTGGACCTAGGCCAGGGGATCCTGGATTTGCTTAATGAATTGCATGACAAAAAAATAAGGTAAACCAAAAGACGCGAGCGGTTTTGAGAGGTCTTTCTGATGGCTAAGAATATCCTAATAGTTGTTTCCGGTAAAGAGAAGGAAAGCGAGATCATAAAGAGGGTCATGCAGGAAGATGCTGCAAAAGTTTTTCTCTCTCCCTTAGATTATGAAGCTGTCGGAAAAGCTGAATCATTGTCGGTTTCAATAAGAGAAAAATCTTCGGTATGGTGTGAGGTTATAAACTTTGTATCCTTTTTTAACAAAAAATGTTTTGAACTTAAAGAAGGGTACCTAAAATTTATTTACGAAACAGGTGAAAAAGAATTTATTAACGGTTCTAATTTAAAACAATATTTCAAATATCCCGGTTCTAATTTTTCACTATGGTGGTTTTCACTTATCGCGGAGAAGAACCCATATAAAAGCGATGCCTTTACTGTATTCTCTAAGAGCATCTCATTGCTCCACCTTAAAAAGGAATACAATTGCGAAGAGGTTTGGGTGGGTAAAGAAAGCAGGGCAATTTATGAGGTTTTTAGCTCCATAAAGGAAAACGGGGTTATCTTGCTTTCTAAAAAGCGGCGTAATTACCAAGGATTTATGGAACTGAAGCTAAAATCTATAGAAATATTGCGTGTCTGCAGGTTTATTTTGGAATTAGCTAAAAAATTATTTGATGCCAAGAAGATGAGCGGCAGATTTAAGGATGATAAGAAGCGTATTTTTAATTGCAATATGGCAATTGTGACCATGTTCCCTTTCTTGGATGAAGACGAATTAAGAAAGGGAAGATTTGTTAATCTTGCCTATGGAATATTGCAGGAGGGTATAGAGTCCTGCTATAAAAAAGAGATAGCTTGGTTGGGGATGTATTCACCGATAGGCTCCTCGAAATGGCCCGATGCATTACGTCTGGCCGGAAAGTTAAAGAAAACACAGATTTTCTATCTTTTAGAGGAATGGGCAAGCTTTAAAGATTTATGGAACATAATCTTAACATACGCCCGGGTTTCACTGAAGGCGTTAAAGACCATGCATAGATACAGAGAACATTTTATCTACCGGGATTCTTTTACCGGGCTCAGGATAAATCTGGCAGTGGTTTTCAGAAAGGATTTTATTTCATCGTTTTTTGGAAAAGTTCTGATTCAGGGGATAACAAATTACGCTATTTTCTTTAACATCGTTAACTCTTTTTCTCAAAAAGCAACAGTAATCTATTTTGCGGAAATGCATGCTTGGGAGAAGGCTTTGGATATAGCCTGTGAGCAAAGGGAAGAGGTTGTCTCTGTAGGGATACAGCATACAATAGTGCCTCTGTTACTCCTTAATTATTTTAATCATCCCGATGATTTAAGGGGCAGTGATTATGAAAAATACTTTCCCCTCCCTGATTATTTGGGCTGTGTGGGGGGGATTACTAAACGCCTCTTCATTGAGAATGGTTGGCCCAGAGAGAAAGTATTTATTTCAGGGGCTTTCAGGTTCCAGGGTATTGCCGATAACAAAGTAATTTCAGTGACACGGGAAAATAAGATTACCGTAGCTTTTTCCATTTCTCCTATTGAAAACCAGGAAATATTGGATTTGCTTTATCGGGCCTTTAATGATAAGGCGTTGGATTTAGTCATTGAGCTTAAAAGTCATCCCTGCGCACCAATTAAAAATATACTGAGAAAAAAAAGGATTTATTTAAACGAGAAAATATTCAGGCTTAGCGAAGAACCGTTGCCGGAGCTTGTGGCGAGGTCTAAAGCGATGATTGTTAAGGAATCTTCCTCTCTTTTTTGGGCGCTGCACAATAAGATTCCTGTACTTGTCCCCAATCTTTATAATACCGTTGACCTTTGTCCTCTGTCGCATATTAATAATCTGGCGATTTATGTAGATACCCCGGATGATTTATTCCGCATAACGATGGAGATAATGCATGACAAGATCAAGGTAGACTACGGCGATTACAAGCGATGCTTAGATGATTATTTAGAGTTTTACAGCGATGATAAGGCATATTATAAGAACCTGGTTTCTCAGGTGCTAGAATCTAATTTATCATAGAAAGCAAGGGGGCTAGTGGAAGAAAAATTCTTGATTATCGGGGTTAACGGTTTAATAGGCAGCGCAGTAGCAGCCGAATTTGCAAGAAACTTCCGCTGGCAGGGCACGTATTATAGCAGGACAGTTGACGGTTGCCTTCGCTGCGACATAACAGACTACAAGAATGCCGAAGAGATCTTTAGTCTCGTGAGGCCAACCTGCGTGATTCATGCAGCCAATCTTGAAGGCGGATTCAATATCTGCGAAAATAATCCCGGCTTAGCAAGGAAATTCCATTTTGAGGGTACCGTGAATATCGGAAGACTTTGCCAGCAGTACAATTGCAAATTTATCTTCCTTTCATCAGAATGTGTTTTTGACGGGAAAAAAGAACATTATAAAGAGGAGGATATTACCTCTCCGCTTAGTAAATACGGGCGGTATAAGGTGGAAAGCGAAGCGTGGATACAGGCGTTTCTTAAGGACTATGTTATCGTCAGGACAATGACGGTATTCGGCTGGGATCCTTTAACTGAAACTCCTAATGCTGTAATGAAAGTATATTTTTCCGTTTCCAGAGGGCAGAAATGTCATGTCCCTGTTTTGCGCTGGGGGACACCGACCTATGTGGGAGATTTAGCAAAATCAATTGCTGAACTTGCTTTATCCGCTGAAACGGGCATATTCCATGTCGCGGGATTAAGTTTTGTTAACCGCTACGCATGGCTCAAGGAAACCTGCCAATTCCTTGGTTGGGATTCCTCTCTGGTAATTCCTCAGGATGGAATTATTGAAGATGCCGCTTTGCGTCCTTTCAGGATAGGGCTGGATACGGAAAAATTCCGCAGTAAATTTAATACCAGGCTTCATAACGTAAATGAATCTATGGAGTTATTGAAGGAAGATATGTTAAGACGGAATCAATTTTCCTTGGATAGATGAATAATCCCGAGATTAGCGTCGTAATGACTGTTTTTAATGGCGAAAAATTCATTCAAGAAGCGATTGAGAGCATCTTAAACCAGACATTCGGAAACCTTGAATTTATTATTGTTGATAATGCGAGTACCGATAAGACTGTTAAGCAAATTAATTCTTATCGTGACCCAAGAGTAGTTCTTATCAGGAATAGAGAGAATTTAGGGCAGACAAAAGCCCTTAATATCGGGCTCCGCAATGCAAAAGGAAGGTTTATCGCTAGGATGGATGCTGACGATATCTCTTTACCCGAGCGCCTGCGGCTACAATATGAATACCTTTCAAATCATGATGAAATCGCGGTTTTAGGCAGTTGGTATCTGGAGATAGACGAAGGGGGCACGGCTCTCCGTAAATGCAGATTGCCTTGTGATCCGCTGGAGATTAAATGTTATTTAACCGGGTCAAGCTATTTATCTTACCATTGTATTTCTCATCCCATGGTTTTAATGCGCAAATCTGCGTTATTCGAAGCAGGGTTATATAATGAAAGGTATATAGCACAGGATTATGATCTTTGGGTGAGGTTGTCGTCCAAATATTATTTAGCTAATATTAAGGATATATTATATAAATATAGAATACATAAAAATTCGCAAACTGCGGCGCTATCCAAAGTTTTTGAAAAAGAGACAAGGGAGGTAATAGAGAATAATATAAAGTTTTACTGCCCTGAATTAGAGGATCGCGATAAGAAGATCCTATCGCGAATGTTAAATTTTCTGCCTCAGGAATCATACGGGCAGGGTAAAAAAGCCCTTGTTCTTTTTGACCGGTACTTTAACAGTGCTTTAGCACAATCCATTGATGATAAAAGAATAGGAAAAATAAAAAACAAGTTGAAAATGTATTATCTTCCATTGCTTTTTAGATCCAATAAATGGTTGTGTGTTAGAATTGCTTTAAGGATAATAAGGGCATACCCGGGCTTACTACTAGAAAAAAAATTTTATACAAAAATAATAAAGTCGTTTTTTAGAAACAGGGCACTTACGAGAGGATATGCATATGGAAAAAAGTAAACTTTTTGTATTTGACAAAATAATAGCTTTTGCCCTGTTTTACTTAATCGGGACGACATGCTTGCTGTACTCTATTTTTTCAAGATACTTTGCAGAGCTCAACATTCAATTTCAGTTTTTAGATTTTCCGGTATTCATCGGAGAAATTGTCTTAATGATCAGCTTGGCATTAAGCTTGATGCGTTGGCGTAAGCCTAAGGAAATACGCTTGAGTAGCTGGCAGGTTTTTCTTTTTATTTATATTGTTTTTATGCTCGGTAAAGCTTTTTTAGGATATCAGCGCTACGGCCCCTTGGCCCTTAGACATGCGGCAATGTTCTACTATCCTTTATTCGCTTTAATAACTTATTCTATATGCAAAAAAGAAATATTTATTTCCCAGATACGCTTTTTTCTATTTATGGTAATTTTTTTTCTGCTGGTGAATTTTAAACTTCACTTTTTTACCTATGAATACATGATGTTAGGATTGGTTCTTGCCGGGGCTTTTAAAAACAGGATTATCCGTTATCTCTGTTTTATTTTTGTTTTGTCAGTAGTTCCATATGTCCAGTTATTCCATGGAGCGCGAGCAATGTTGGTTGCAAGTTTATTTTCATTTTTATCGCTCTGCCTGATGTTTTTAATAATAGTTAAATTAAGCAGAAAAATCAAGCTCCTTATTTTATGCCTTTTTATTTTTATTATAACGTTAATTACTTTACAATTAGCCCCTAGGGGAGCAATTATCTCACTCACCAATCCAAAGATTTTTATGGAAGATTTGAAAACAACTGATAAAACCGTAAGGCTGCATAGGAGTGAATTTAAGTTTATAGCGATAAGGCCTGTTTTATATAATCCTGAAGAGAAGCTCTCAGTACAGAAAAACAGCACCCGGGCCTTAAAAATTTCTCAGAGTGAGCCTAAGGCAAATACAGGAAATATAGGCAAAGTCGGTGATTCTGGTCTTAAGACCAGCAATAGACCTGTTCCTACTGTCAGTCAGACAGGCAATAGAGCTCCCTTCGACGCGGAAAAGAGAATCAATGAAGCATCCGGTTCGCAAGAGCAGGCAATAATCCAGCTAGTTACAAAACCTAAAAGAGTAATTGAAAAAACAAACAAAAAAGAAGATTTATCCGTAACCGAGATAAAAACAGGGACAATGCTTTTCAGGTTCTATGTTTTTCTTGACGCGGTTGTTCAGCTATTTTCAGAAAAATCAATCTTGGGGTTGCCTTTTGGCAGGCCTTTTAGGTCTATGCGCTGCGAGATTGTCGGAAGCGCTTACGGAGAATGGAGCAGGGACGGGTGGCTTTCCATGCACGATAGTTTTTTGGATATTATCTATCGCACCGGCTTGATAGGTTTCATTTTGATAGCTGTTCTATTATTTAGTATTGCGCGAACTACGGGTTTATTCTTAAAATTAAAAGCGGTTAAAGGGATTATTTTGATTAGCGTTATATTTTTCTGGCTGGTGGTTTGTTTTTTTAATGAGACCCTCGAGTTACCCTATTATGCAATTCCGTTTTGGAGTTTATTCGGGATGATTTTTGCTTATGCCAATCAGTTGAGGGCAAAGAAAATTTCATAAAAAATAATGAAAATAGAAAAAACTGGTTCTGAAGAAAAAAATAAAGCTGAACGCGTAAAGAGTCCTATCCCGGTGGGAAGTTATCGTGATGTTTATTATGTTTACAATAAATATTCACCAGAGAATAAATTTCAATACGTAGGTAATTATAGGCATGATTATTTTAGGGAGATACCATTTGTCAGCCTCAAAAAAACTCTTGCCAGAAACAAGGTGGATTTGAACGGAAAAAAGGTCCTTATAGCAAGTTCCGGTAATGGAATCGACGGTTATTATTTGAAGAAGATGTATAGCTCTATAAAATTATTTTTTTCAGATATTAATTTTGCGGGAATGGAGAAATTGCGCTCAAACTTTCAGGTTGAGCCGGCAGTATTAACGGATAATTTATGCCTGAGTTTTAAAGATGGCTCTTTTGATTACGTCTTTATTGCGGCATCTTTGCATCATTTAAATGAACCTGTGGGGGGTCTTTATGAATTATTGCGCGTTGCAAAATCGGGAGTAATTGTTATAGAGCCGAATGACTCTTGGCTTGCAAGACTTTTTGGAAAACTTGGCTTAGCGCATGAATATGAAATACCCCATTCTAATTATGTTTACCGTTTTAGTAAAAGGGAAGTTGAAAAAATAAGTAATGCGTTATTTTTAAAGCATAAAGTAAAGTGCTTATTTGCTGTTCATCGCGTAGCAAAAACAAAAACAGAATTTTTGTTCCTAAGGTTATTGAACATGTTAGCTAATCTATTCTGTCCTAACCAGGGTAATTATATCATCTTTTTGATTAAGAAAGAAAAAGATATTCCAAGATGTTTTAAATATGCGGATATTGATCATACATAATCGTTATAAATTTGAATCAGGGGAAGAGGCCGTAGTCCTTGCTGAATCGGAGTTACTAAGAAGGAATGGGCACCAAGTTTTAAGTTTTGAGCTCAGTAATTCTTTACTCGATAAATTAAATATTTTTCAGAAGATATCTCTGCCTGCTAGGTGCGTGTGGTCTGCCAGCGCCTATGAAAAGGTAAGGCAGATTATAAAAAAAGAGAAACCCGATATTGCCCATATACATAATACCTTTTTTCTTATATCGCCTTCAATTTATTATGCGTGCAGGAAGGAGGGCGTGCCTGTAGTCCAAACGCTCCACAATTATCGTTTTATTTGTCCTCTCGCGACTCTCTACAGGGATGGAGCGATATGCAGGGAATGCCTGGATAAAGGTTTAATTATGAGCTTAAGGCATAAATGCGGCAAAAAATCTTTGATGTGGACCGCGACGATGTGCTCCACACTTAAATTCCACCATCTAAAAGGTACCTTTAAAAGCTTAATTGATACCTATATAGCATTAAGCAATTTTAGCAGGAAGCGTTTCATTGAAGCAGGGTATGACCCCGAAAAAATTAAAATTAAGCCTAATTTTATAAATTTTGACCCGGGGGTTGCCTCAAAAAGAGGAAATTTCGCGCTCTACGTCGGCAGATGCAGTCCCGAGAAAGGAGTGGATACGCTGATGGAGGCCTGGAAGAAGATTGATTATCTGCCCCTTAAGATCATCGGCTCAGGAGACCAGTTTAATGAATACAGGGATTACGCATTAAGGCGTAATCTGAATATAGAATTTCTCGGTCAAAAGGCTAATAGCGAGGTAATTAATTATATTAAAGATTCATTGTTCGTAATAATACCTTCAAAGTGCAATGAGAATTTTCCCCGTACCATTGTCGAAGCCTTTGCCTGTGGAGTTCCGCTGTTAGTCAGCAAACGGGGGGCATTAACGGAAATTGTGGAAGATAATAAAACGGGATTGCTTTTTGAGCCGGAGGATATTCCCGATTTATTGAACAAGATTCGCTTTCTATACGAAAATATGGATTTGGCAAAGGCCATGGGACAGAATGCAAGAAAAGAGTTTGAAGCTAAATATACGGCAGAGGAAAATTATAAAATTCTGATGAACATCTATGAAGAGACACTATCAAGGATTGAGGTAATTTGATGCAAGTCCAAACTAAAGACCATTATAATTTTAAAGAATACTTTACGCTTAACCGTTGGATAAGTTTTTATGAACAAATATCAGCGATTCTGAATTGTTCCCCGACTAATATTCTGGAAATCGGGTTAGGGCCAAGATTGATTTATGCCTATTTGAAGGAATCGGGATTTAAAGTTACCGGATTTGATATTGAAAAAGACCTTAATCCCGACGTGGTCGGTGACGTGAGAAATCTAAGCGGGTCTTTTAGCGATAATCAATTTGATCTTGTGTGTTGCTTTCAGGTTTTAGAGCATCTGCCTTTCGAAGAGTTTGAGAATTCTGTCAGAAATATCGCCAGACTAACTTCCAGGCATGTTGTTATTTCCCTGCCTTTTGCAGGATATGGCATAAGTTTTGCCTTGAGGATAAGCAAAGTAGGCGAGAGGAAAGCAGGGTTTGCTTGGAGGATCCCCCGTTTTTGGGAAAAACATAAATACGACGGCATGCATTATTGGGAAATAGGTAAACGCGGCTATCCATTGAGCAAAATAACAAAAATTTTGTCTACCTATTTTAAAATAAAAGAGGCTAAGTTTGTGATGCCGAATAAAGGGAGTATTATTTTTGTTCTGGATAAAAAGTGAAAAAAGCCACGTACGTTAAACATGATATAGCAACAGCAAACCTGATCAGGCTGGTTGCAAAAGGCGGGTTTATAGTCTTGGCTGGTACTATTGCAGGCAAAGTTCTGAGGTTTATTCTTCACGTTATACTTGCGAGAGTATTAGGAGTTGTTTCCTATGGCCTTTATTCATTAGGCCAAAGCATCAATGACAGCTTCCTATATGTTGCCTCTCTGGGAGACGGGAAGGCAATAATCAGATTCGGGCCTGTTTATTTAAGCAGGCATGATACGCAGCGCTTAAAGGGCTTAATTCTCGGATTTTTGTTTATTTCTTTAGCTTTAACCATCCTTATAGTAATATGCTTCCTTACCTTTTCAGGATTTATAGCCATTCATATTTTTCACAATCCAGCGTTAGAGCGAGTTTTTAAAATATTTTCCATAAGCCTGCCTTTTTCCGTTATTGCAATGACCGCAGTTGCCGTTGGAATTGCTTTCAATAAAGCCAGGTATAAAGTAATTATTCAGGATATTGGGCAGACTGGCGCAAATATCTTGTTGATAATAGCAATATTTTCTTTGAAAGGCGGCTTAGGTGGGGCTATCTTCGGGTACGTGATTTCATTATTAATAAGCTCTCTTTGTGGTATTTTTCTGGTTATAAAAAACTTCCCCGTGATAGCAGCCAGAACTCCGGTTATTTTCGAATTCAGGAAGATCATTGCCTATTCATTACCGATACTGTTTATCGTATCGAGCTATTATTTGATTTTTGAAATTGACAGGATTTTACTGGGTATTTTTTTATCAGTAAGGGAAGTGGGGACCTATACGGTCGCCAGCAGCGTCGCTATTAATATTTTATTGTTTTCTGCGATTTTTTTAGCAAGTTTTTCTCCCGTGATAGCGCAGCTTTATCACAATAATAAAGTTATACAACTCAAGAAAATGTATAAACTTGTTAGTATCTGGGGAGTATGGTTGACTTTTGTTCCTAGTATCTGTTTCGTAATCTTTTCTCACGAGATTCTCTCTCTGTTCGGAAGCGGATTTAGTGAGGCTAAGCCCGTGTTAATCATTTTATCTGTCGCTTTTCTACTCGAGAGCATTGCTATTCAGGCCAAAGAGTTGCTGCAACTGTGCGGCAGGCAGAATATCGAGGTAATTAACTCTATATTTTGTATTGTGCTCAATATTGTGCTCAATATTGTTTTGATTCCTCATTTCGGGATGGTCGGAGCCGCTATTGCGACCAGCTTTTCTTTATTATTTGTTTCTTTTATCCGCATTATAGAAATCAAGAGTATTTTTGGGTTTTTAGCATTTACGCCAAGATTTATAAAATTCTTAATCTTCGCGGCGTGCGTAATTATAACTTGCATTGCCTGGTTAATCGACCAGGGATTACCGATAAGGCTATTGGGAAGCATAGTAATAATAAGTTGTTTTGTTTTGTTCTACTATTTTTTTAAGGCAAATGAAGATGTATTAGTATGGAGCGCTTTTAAACGCAGAGTTTTATTGGTTTCTTAAGAGGTATTTATGTGCGGTATTTTAGGAATTTACAATTTTAATAGAGAAAAAATCGTAGATAAGGAGCATCTCTGTCAACGATTGCATATGCTTTCGCATAGGGGGCCTGATGATTGGGGGATATATCTTGATAAAAATATAGGAATGGGGTTTAGGCGGTTAAGCATTATTGATTTATCCCCCAGTGGGCATCAGCCGATGAGTAACAAAGACGGTTCACTTTGGCTTATATTTAACGGGGAGTTGTATAATTATATTGAACTAAAAGAAGCCCTTCAAGCTAAAGGACATACCTTTAAATCAAAATCAGACTCGGAAGTTCTGCTCCATGCCTATGAAGAGTACGGTGAGGAATGCGTTAATTTATTCAATGGGATGTGGGCATTCGTAATTTGGGATAAAGCCAAAAGAACGCTTTTTGCCTCTCGGGATAGATTCGGCATAAAACCGTTTTACTATTTCACGGACAAGGAAAATTTTATTTGGGCCTCCGAAATAAAAGCCCTACTTGCCTTTAACGAGATTCCTGTTGCAGAAAATCCGGGCAAAGTTTATGAATATATCGCTTACGGCGCACTCGACCGTTCAGAGCAAACGATGTTTAAAGGCATATATCAGATAAAACCCGGGCATAATCTTGTTGTTAAAGAAAGATCTGTCCATGTCTACCGTTATTGGCATTTGGTAGATTCACTTAATAATTACGATGAGGGCCTTAGCGATAAAGAAACCCTCTATAGAAAGTTTAGGGAATTATTTTTTAGTGCAGTAAAATTGCATAGACGTAGTGATGTGGAAGTATGGACGCTTTTAAGCGGAGGCCTAGATTCTTCCGCGGTAGCAAGCGCACAAAAGAAGATGAAAATTTACGGGGAAATAAGCTCTGTGATAAAAACCATTTCACTTGTGCATAAAAGAAAAGAAATAAATGAATATGAGTATGTTGAAGAACTGGTTGACGGTTCCCACCTGACTAATCAGGTAGTCACCTGTAATGAGGATGATTTCATGGGAGCCCTAGAAAAAGTTGCATATATTCAGGACGAGCCATTTCCGCAAATGACGCCTTTTAACCATTATTTCCTGATGAAAAGTCTCGCTCAAGAGAACATAAAAGTAGTATTAAGCGGTGAAGGCTCGGATGAGTGTTTATGCGGTTATCTGCCTTTGTCGCTTAGTTATTATCTTGCGGATTTGCTGAAATCAGCGAGGTTTCTAAGGTTGGGACGGGAACTGTGGCATTATGCGCAGAGATACGAGGTCAATAAGGATTTTCACTCCGCAGGTTCTCTTATCGCACAATTGTTTAAGGCGTTTTTACCGCGACAATCAACCATGGATTTTAAAGCAAGGTACTTTGAGAAATCACTAGATTTGATTTCAGAAAATTATCGAAAACAGCCTGAAAAAAGCTCTTTATTTAATGAATATAATCGCAACTACAGTATCTTGAATAACCATCTGCTGCGTATGCTGATGAGCGATACGCTGCCGCTTATTTTGCATATGGAAGATCGCAACTCCATGGCTTTTTCCATAGAACAAAGGGTTCCTTTTTTAGATTATCGCCTGGTTGAATTTATTTTCTCGCTTTCTAATACCCAGAAAATAGAAAACTGTGTGACAAAGAAGATTTTACGCGAAAGCCTGAAGGGTATATTGCCCGAAAAGATAAGGACAAGGGTTTCGAAACTAAGTTTTAATGCGCCTGAAGCCGAGTGGGTTAAGTCAGAGAAACTATATTCTTATCTGAATGATATTAATTATCGGCGTTACTTATCAACAGGCATAGTTAATTTAAGGGGCTTTGAGCGTGCCTTTGCGGATTTTAGAAAAAATAACCATCCATATCGTTTAGCCTTTTGGCGTGTCATAAATTATATTACTTGGAAAAAAATTTTTAATGTTAACTGATATAAAAAATGCCTAATCAATTTGTTGAAATATTTGCCTGTCCGGATTGCCATTCGGGAATTTCTTTAATTACGCATAATGACTCAGTTATTGGGTTATTTTGTGAAAATTGTAAAGTTGTTTTCTCTGTAAAAGACGGTATTTTTATACTCCTACCTTCCCAAGCAAGGAATTATGAGTTGGAATTGCCGTTACTAGAAGAAATAAGGAGCATAGCCATAAAGTCTGCAAATCGCAGTTTGCTTTCGTATGTGGAAAATACAATTAAATTAGTTTCTTCTATGAGGAACAAAAAAGGATGGGAATGGGAAGACGAATCCTTTTGGAGCAAGAAATATTCCAGGTTATATAAAGATGATATTGATGTTAACTGGAACCTGAGATTATGGCAGCGCGAGTTCCTATTGAAGCAGTTACTGAGTAGGGTAGAAAACTTAAATAAGAAAATTAGGTAGATTGTAATCATAAGTGCGAAAGTTTAGGGCATAAAAAGCACACATAGCTCTAAAAACCTGTTATTTTGTAGGTGTTAAAGCCGGCAAAATAACAGGAGAGAGCCTATGGAG
>Ga0172375_10004745_pt1 | contig 19931 bp, 18 predicted proteins | sample LakKiv1m_FD_114537 | JGI IMG/M metagenome (GOLD analysis project Ga0172375, IMG submission 114537) | Freshwater microbial communities from Kabuno Bay, South-Kivu, Congo - kab_092012_11.1m | ecosystem: Environmental > Aquatic > Freshwater > Lake | place: Democratic Republic of the Congo...
CGATCGCGTCGGTCCCGGCCTTCACATCGTGACTCCGTTCACCGACTTGAAGACCATGTCGGTGCGCACCGACCAGTACACGATGGCGACGGGGGGTCGCGCCGCCGGTGGCGACGCCGACGACTCCGTAGATGTCCTGGGTCGCGACGGCGCGGCCGGCCGGGTGAACGCCACACTCCTCTACCGGATCGATCGTTCAACGGCTACGACCCTCTACCGCGAGATCGGCACCGGCTACAAGGACAAGGTGATCCGCCCGTCTGCACGCGCGTGCATCCGCAGCGCCTTCACGCACTTCGACATGGTCGAAGCGGCCACGACCTCCTGGGCAGGCGTCGCGGCCGGCATCACCACGTGCCTGACCGACAAGCTCGAGCAGCGCGGGATCATCGTCGAGGACTTCCAGCTCCGGGAGCTCGACCTCGACAACCAGGTGCAGAAGGCCATCGACGCCAAGGTCGCCGCTCAGCAGAACGCCGAAAGGCAGCAGTTCGAGCTCGCGAAGGCCGGGCAGCAGGCCAACATCAAGCGTGTCGAAGCGCTCGCTACCGCCGATGCACAGGAGATCCTCGCCTGCGGTGGGCACGAGCAGGCGGTCGAGCGTGACGGGCGGAGCGTCAACGTCGTTGTGCCGAACTCGTCCGACGAGTGCTCTCAGGCGCAGCTGACGCCGCAGTACCTACAGTTCACGTACATCCAGACCTTGAACGAGCTGGTCAACTCTCCGAACAACACGGCGATCATCCTGCCATTCGACCAGAACCTCACCCCGCTGCTCAACCTGCCGGGCGTGGGCACGTCACCGACCACCACTCCTTGACGGGGGCTGCGCGCGCGTCACCGCCGCAGCTCGTAGTAGGCGCACTGGTCGTCGACGCCGGCGGGCTCGAAGCCCGAGGCGAACAGGGTCTGGCCGACCGGGCCTTCGACCAGAGTCGGCCGTATGCAGGCTGCGTCGACGCCGAGGACGTCGAGCGCGTCACCTACCGCAGGCGCCTCTTCCGGCGCGATCCCCGTGTCGGCAGCACGTGAGAGCAGGATGCGCTCAGGAGCGTGGAACTTCTTCCGACCGTGGGCGTGCACGTACATGTCGCGTGGATTGACCGATCGAACGTCCACGTCGATGATCGCGAGCGCCCCTCCCACGGACTCGGGCGCCATCACCAGGTCACCGGGCGATGAGAGAGCGCGCAGGTGCTCGGCCGCAGTGAGGTCGCCGGCCGCGACGTCCCAAGCCGGGCGCCCCGACGTGACGCCGTTCGACGCCGACCAGACAGGTGTCCCGGCGGCAATCATCAGCAACGCCGCCGACGCGGGCAGCGCCGCGAGCAGCAGCGACCGGTAGGCACCACGCGGCAGTAGGGCCGGCGCTGTGAGGACGAGCCCTACTGCTGCCGGCACGGGTAGCACCCACACGATGCGCCACAAGATGTTGCGGGCGTCGGTCAGCTCGTCGAGAAGGCGCATGGACCCGGGGCTGCACAACGCCAGGAGCACCGCTCCCGGGGTGAGGGCGAGCGCGACCCGTGCCGAACGATCGCGTGTGGCGAGCCACGCGACCAGGACGGCTCCCGACGCGATCGCGAGCGCCGCGCCCCGCCCGAGCGCCGTGTACCAGGCGTCGGCCGGGTCGAGCCCGCCGACTCCGCCCAGCGGCGCCGGGGCCCCGACCTGCGCAACGAACGTGACCGCGCGACCCGCTGCGAGGCGCAGGTCGCCGAGCGCACCACCTACTGAGCCGCCACCGCTCGCTGCCACCACACCCGCTCCGAGCGGATACGCGAGCGCGCCGACGGCCGCGAGGATCCTCTTGCGCCGATCCGGCCCGAGCCCCGCTACTGCGGCGAGCAGCGTCACGGGGGGTGCGACCAGCACCGACGTCGTCGTCAGTCCCACACCCGCGATGTTGGCGACCGCCAGCCCTGCGAGTGCCCGGCCATCGCCGTCGCGTGACCATTGCAGAGCCCAGTGCCACAGCAGCGGCACCACGACGAGGAGAAACACCACCTTGCCCTGCCAGGCCCTTGCGAAGGACATGTTCCCGAACGACGTGTGCACCGCCCCGTCGAGCGCGAGGAACCCGGCTCCGACGATACATGCGAGTGCGGGCGCCGGAGCACGCAGCGTCCGCAGGAGTCGCCACAGCGCGAGGACTCCCAGAGCCGACGCCAGAGGGCCCAGGCCCAGGTACGCGACCGTCGGAGACTTCACGGGCAGGATCCTGGCCACCGCGCCGACCAGGGGCTCGATCGACGTCGGCGGACGCTCCGGCCGGTCCGCTCGGAACACCTCGTCGGAGAAGAGCGTGTCGCGTACGGGGAACTGCCCTCCCCGCTCCTCGACCCAGTTGGACCGATTCAGCAGGAAGACGTCGTCGGCGTCGGGCCGTGCAGTCGCCGCAGAAAGCGTCGCGAAGACGAGCGCCGCGCCAACTACCGCGAGCGCACCAGTAGGCGCTGTCCGGTGCGACCTCGCGCCGGCACGCGTCGAGCCGCGGAGCACGAGAGCGACGGCGCCCGCCGCGACGAGGATTCCTGTGGCCCAGAACGCGTACCACCCCGGCTCGTCGAGCACCCGCGCGCCGGCGACCGCGCCGGCCGCGATTCCCATGGTCGCGAGCACCGCTGCTCCCATTCTCGACGACGGCACGCAACCCGGCGCCGTACCCGCCCCGTCGCGCCGCGGCATGCGCGCCGCCACGGCACCCGCTGCGATCAACGCAACCGCCCATACCACGAGCGTCGCGTCAACCGTCAGATCGAGCAGGAGCGCCGCGTGGTAGCAGACCGTCCACGTGGCGACGGCGACCACGAATGCGCCGAGGAGGCCGTCGGCCGACGCCACTACCGAATCGCCCAGGCCCGGCGACCCGCTGCGCCCCTCACCCGGTCCGGTGGCGTCTCTCACCCGGCCCGCCGGCGGTGCTGCACACGCCTGACGGCGCGCGCGACCCGCAGGGCGACGCGCTCCACGCGCCCGATGTCGGCACCTCCCAGGGCGTCGCGCACCGCGGCCAGCGAAGCCCGCAGCGCAACTGCCTCCGCGTCGCGCTCTGCGAGCCCGTGCTCTGCCGACCCCAGCTCGCGTTCCAGACGGTCGATGACATCCGATGTCGGCGACGTCGCCTCCGCGCTTGCGGCCTCTCCCCGCGCGGCGAGAAGTGGTCCGACCCACGGCGTCTCGGGAGGAAGGGCCGCCGGAGCGAACGAAGCGTGCTCGCCGGCCAGCGCGTCGAAGCACGCGAAGATCTCCCGCTGAGCAGGAGACACCCGGCCGTCGCGATCCAAGTCGGCGCGCGTCCGGTGGGCGTGACGCAGATCGGGCCGCAGGAACGCTCTGACGGCTTCGAGGTCAAAGGGTGCTGCGGCGTCGAGCTGGCCGCGCGCTACCAGGAACTCCCGCATCTGCTGCGCCGAGGCGGTGGGGTCGTCGAGAGCATCGTCATAGCGCACGACGAGAGCGGGGAGCCCACCCGCGTCGCGGCTCAGCACCCGCATGTAGCGCTCCCAGAGCACCATGCCGTACGTGGTCGACATGCGGCTGCGGCGGTTGAGGGAGTGCGCGACGTCGAGCGGGTTCCTCAGCACGATCACGGCGACGTCGTTCGATCCTGTGAGCGGTCGCCAGAACCGGAGCAGCAGGCACGCGCGCGGGTCCTTCCACACCCAGCTCGCACCGGGGTGCGCTGCATGGAACAACCCTGCCGCACGCTCCCGCATCGCATCGAGCGCAGCGTCACGCTCCCATCCGGGCGGCGGGTCAGGAGGAGCGTCCCATGCTCCGCCGAGATGAGCGAGCAGGTCGTCGTTCATCTGCACGAGGGGAGCCACCTCCCAGAACCCCGCCGGGTTGTCGGGTTGTGGCGGCATCTGTGGCGCACCGACGGGCACGCCGAGCAGGTCGATGAGCCGCGTCACAGAGGACGTTCCCGAGCGATGCATGCCGAGGACGAAGACCCCCATAAGCATCTCAGCCTACCGGTACGGCGCTCGGGGCCCGCCGGTCGCATCACGCGCTAAGGGGCACGCATCGAGGCGATGCTAGGCGTCGCCTGATGGCGCGAGGAACCTCAGCCGGGCGCGCACCGGCCGGTGATCGCTGAGACCCGTAACGGGAAGCACCTCGCCGCCGATGATCTCGACTCCGCCGTGCACGAGAATGTGGTCTATCTGGCTGTGCGGCCTGTGCGCCGGGTACGTGGAGCCCCGCACGGCGCGCCGCCAGCCCGGGAGCAGAGCGACCACGCCGGGACCCCACAGGTTGCAGTCGCCGGCGATCACACTCGGGCGGTTACCGAGCAGAAGATGCCGGCGCAACGAGCAGAGATGGACGCCGGGACCTGCGTACCAGAGTCGGGAAGAAGCGTGCACGGCGACGAGCGCAACCTCGGTGCCTTCGACGTCGAGCGTCACCGCGATCGCAGCGCGCCGCCTCACCGGGTCGTGGAACACACGCGCGAGCGGGATGTCGCGCCTCTCCGAGATCGGGTACCGCGATAGGACTGCGAGCGACCACCACCCGTCACCGGGGACGTCGACCTCGGGCCTGGGAAGGAATCTCAGCGTCGCGAAAGGCCGCTCCTCGACGTGCCAGCCCTCGCCGGCAAGGATGTCGAGAGCGCACTCTCCCTCGTGCGGCCGCCACGCCTCGGGCAGCACCACTACGTCGGCACTCAGCGAGCGCACCGCCCCTGCGAGGTCATACGGGACCGAGCGCGAGCCACCGAAGCGGCCGACGCCCCAGTGTGCGTTGAACGAGGCGACTACGACGTCAGTCATCCACGAGGTCACTCATGTGAGAAGGCCGGCCGGTTGCACCGGCCGACCTTCGCAGCGTACCCGCGTGGACCTGTGTGCTGCGTCAGATGCCGATTCGTTGAGCAAGGAGCTCGCGGTGGTACGTGGCGTCGCCGAGGAGGATCTCCGAAGACTTCGCCCGCTTGAAGTAGAGGTGCGCGTCGTGCTCCCAGGTGAAGCCGATACCACCGTGGATCTGGATGTTCTCGGCCGCGCAGTGGAAGTAGGCGTCGGAGCAGTAGGCCTTCGCCAGGCTCGCGACCACGGGGAGCTCGTCGCTGTCTTCAGCCGCGGCCCACGCCGAGTAGTAGGCCGCCGACTTCGACGACTCGACCTCGAGCAGCATGTCCGCGCACTTGTGCTTGATCGCCTGGAACGAGCCGATCGGCCTACCGAACTGCACGCGAACCTTCGCGTACTCAACCGACATCTCGAGCACGAGCTGCGCACCGCCGACCATCTCGTTCGCGAGACCCACCGCGGCCTGGTCGAGCGTCTTGCTCAGCGCGGCCCAGCCCTTGCCCGGCTCTCCGAGCGCATCAGCCTGTACGTTCGAGAACTCGAGCTTGGCCTGCTTGCGGGTCAGGTCCATGGTGGACAGCGCCGTACGCGTGAGGCCCGAGGCGTCGCCCGTCACAGTGAAGAACGAGATCCCGTCCTCACCTGTCGTTCCCGCGAGGCGGGCAACGACGACGATCTTGTCGGCGACGTGGCCATCGATCACGAACATCTTCGTACCGTTGAGCACGTAGCCGTCACCCGACGGCTTCGCCTCCATCGTGATGCCCGAGGCGTCCCACTTTCCGTTCGGCTCGGTGAACGCGAGAGTCGCGATGCTCTCACCCGATGCGATGGAAGGCAGGTGGGCCTGCTTCTGCTCCTCGGTACCGGCGTTGAGGATCGCGTTCGCAGCCAGCACCACCGTCGAGTAGTAGGGGGCGCAGAGGAGCACGCGTCCCATCTCTTCGAGAACGATTCCGAGCTCGATGAACGAGAAGCCCTGGCCGCCGTACGCCTCCGGGATGTGGAGACCCTGCAGGCCGAGCTCCTGGCCCATCTGGTTCCACACGGCCTCGTCGTAGCCCTCGGCCGTCTCCATGAGACGGCGAACCTCGGGCGAAGACGACTTGGCTTCGAGGAACTGCCGGACGGTCCGCCGTAGCTCTTCCTGCTCATCCGAGAAGGCGAAGTTCACGGTTCTGCTCCTTTACCGAGGTTCGCGCGGGAGCCCTAGCACCCGCTCGCCGATGATGTTGCGCTGTATCTCGCTGGAACCCGCATAGATGGTCTCAGCCCTGCTTGCGAGGAAGCTGAGGCGCATCTCGTCGAGCACGTACTCGCCGGTACCCGGCGTCCCGCCTACGAGCATCGCCTCGGCACCGAGAACCCCCATGGCCGTCTCGCCGAGGTTCCGGTGCCAATTGCTCCAGTAGAGCTTCCCGATGCTCGCCTCCGGTCCCAGGATGCCCGTCTTCACAAGACTCGTGAGCATCCGCAGGCCGTTGTACTTCATGATCTGGAGTCCCACCCAGTGGCGGGCCAGAGCGTCGCGGACGACCGGATCGACGGTGGCACCGCGCTCGCGCGCTTCGTCGAGGATGTTCTCCATCTCTCGCTCGAACATGCGCTGCTGCGAGAGGAAGGCGGTGCCGCGCTCGAAGCCGAGCGTCGCCATCGCGACCTTCCACCCCTCGCCCACGGGGCCGAGCACGTTCTCTTTCGCCGTGTGCGCGTCGTCGAAGAAGACCTCGTTGAACTCCGCGCCACCGGTCATCTGCTTCAACGGCCGCACCTCGACACCCGGCTGGTCCATCGGAACGAGCAGGTACGAAAGCCCCTTGTGACCGTGCGACTCGGGATCGGTGCGCGTGACAACGAAGCACCAGTCGGCGTGGTGCGCGAGCGTCGTCCACACCTTCTGACCGTTGACGACCCACTCGTCGCCATCGAGGACGCCGCGTGTCTGCACGTTCGCGAGGTCGGAGCCGGCGTTCGGCTCCGAGAACCCCTGGCACCACAGCTCCTCGACCGCTTGGATCTTGGGTAGGAAGCGTCGCTTCTGCTCGTCGGTGCCGTACTGGATGAGGGTGGGAGCGAAGAGGCCCTCACCGAAGAAGGAGACTCGGGCCGGGGCGTTGGCCTTCGCGTACTCGTCGTGGAAGACGACCTGCTGGGCGAAGGATGCTCCGCGGCCTCCGTACTCGACCGGCCAGGAGAGGCCGACCCAACGGTCGGCGCCGAGCAGCTTCTCCCACTCGAGCCTGACTTCCCATCCGGTCTCGTCGGCCGGGCCGCCCTGGCCGCCGATCTCGGCGAACGCGCCGACGAGATGCTCTGCGAGCCAGTCGCGCACCTCCGCGCGAAACGCTGCCTCTTCAGGGGAGTCGGTGAAGTCCATGACGGTCGCGACGCTACTGGACCGACCGGTCAAGTTTCCAGGTGGGGCCGTTGCACCTGCTCCCGCCCACAGCACGGCGGCCCACCGAAGCATCGCCGCGCATCCAGGCGCCCGATCCTCCCGGCCGGACCGAGCCGGACTCCGCTCACCGGGCGGCCCGCAGGCATCGGCGGCGGTACGCTCGATGCCGATGAGACCTCGTGCGCACTTCGAGGCCGACGGCGTGCAGATCTACAAGATCGTCGTCGGCCCGAGCCGCAACAACGTCTACGTCCTCACCTGCACGCACACTGGCGAGTCGGTGCTCATCGATGCAGCGAACGAGCCGGAGGAGCTGATCGACCTGGCCAGGGAGACGGGCGTCACGCGGGTGCTCACCACGCACGGGCACTGGGACCACGTGCAGGCAGTCGAAGCGATGCACGCTGCGGGAATCCCGATCGGCGTCGGGGCGCAGGACATCCCGATGATGCCGCGTCACGACTTCACGATCGAAGACGGAGAGGTCATCGAAGTCGGCGATCTCCGCCTCCGCGCGATGCACACCCCCGGGCACACCCCGGGCGGCACATCGTTCGCCCTCGAAGGCCACCCGGTGCTCTTCTCGGGTGACACGCTCTTCCCCGGCGGACCCGGGGCCACGAACTTCCCGGGCGGCGACTTCGAAACCGTCATCGCGTCGATCCGCGACCGCCTGTTCACGCTCGCCGATGGCACTCTCGTCTTCCCGGGCCACGGCGACGACACAACCATCGGTGCCGAGCGACCGCACTTGCAGGAATGGATCGACCGCGGCTGGTAGCCGCGAACATCCCCATGGATGCACGAGACTCCATCCTCGACCGCTACCGAGGCGTGCGTGCTGTTACCGAGGCCTTGGCTGCACGCCTGCACGCCGAGGACCAGGTGGTGCAGTCGATGCCCGACGTCAGCCCGACCAAGTGGCACCGGGCGCACACGACATGGTTCTTCGAGACCTTCCTGCTCGCGGCCGCACAACAGCAATACCGGCCGTACCACCCCGAGTTCGCCTTCTTGTTCAACTCTTACTACGAGGCAGCGGGACCACGACACGCGCGGGTCGAGCGCGGGCTCCTGTCACGCCCCACCGTCGCCGAGGTGACCTCGTACCGAGCACATGTGGACCTCGCAATGGCGTCACTCATCTCCGACACCGGTGACCGCGACTGGCTCGGGCTGGCACCGCTCGTCGAGCTGGGATTGCACCATGAGCAGCAGCACCAGGAGCTGATGCTCATGGACATCAAGCACGTCTTCTCCGTCAACCCCCTCGATCCCACATACCACGATGCACCGTTTCCCGAGGCCGACTCGTCGCCCACTGGCTGGATCGACTACGAGGGCGGTCTCGTAGCCATCGGCCACGACACCTCGGACCCCACCTCGGGATTCGCGTTCGACAACGAGGGCCCTCGCCACAGCGTCTACCTGGAGCCGTTCCGCATCGCCGACCGCCTCGTCACGGCCGGCGAATGGACGCAGTTCATCGACGACGGCGGCTATGAGCAACCGGCGCTCTGGCTCTCCGACGGGTGGCACACCGCACGTTCACGCGGCTGGACTGCCCCGCTGTACTGGCGACGTGACGAAGGCGACTGGACCGTGTTCACTCTCTCGGGACGCCGCCCCCTCACATCCGCGGAGCCGGTCGTCCACGTCAGTCACTACGAGGCCGACGCGTTCGCTCGCTGGGCCGGTGCACGGCTGCCGACGGAGTTCGAGTGGGAGCACGCCGTAACGAACCTGCCTGTCGCCGGACACCTCCTCCCCGCGATGCCCGAGGACATCGCGCTCGCGCCGATGCACCCCACGGCCGCGCCTCCGCCCGAGCATCCCGGTAGGCAACGCCAGGCTTTCGGCGACGTCTGGCAGTGGACGGCCAGCGCCTACCTGCCTTACCCGCGATTCCAGGTAGCACAAGGCGCTGTCGGCGAGTACAACGGCAAGTTCATGAGCGGGCAGATGGTGCTGCGCGGCGGCGCATGCATCACACCGGCAGGCCATGTCCGCCCGACGTACCGGAACTTCTTCCCACCCGCCTCACGCTGGATGTTCGGCGGGCTCCGCCTGGCTGCGTCTGCCTGAGCACCTTCGATGATCCGCACTCGAATGCCGCTCGCCGTCTGCCCGACCGTACGCGGCAGGCACATCCCGGGCAGGCCTAAGTGACCCCCGCGAGCGAGCAGCTCACCGTCGATGTGCACCTGCACCCGTCCGACCTGGCCGGCGGTCTGCGCGCCGACGCGCTGCGGGGCCTCACTTCGACGCCGAAAGATCTCCCACCGAAGTGGCTGTACGACGAGCGCGGCAGCCTCCTCTTCGAGAGGATCACGCGGCTGACTGAGTACTACCCGACGCGTCGCGAGCGGTCCATCCTCGCCCGCCGAGCCTCGGCCGTCGCAACCTTGACGCGCGCCGACACGCTCGTCGAGCTCGGTTCGGGGACTTCCGACAAGACGCGCATTCTCCTGGACGCACTCTCGGCAGAGGGGACGCTCCGCCGGTTCGTTCCGTTCGACGTCAGCGAGCCGACCCTCCGTGCTAGTGCAGCCGCTGTGCAGAGCGAGTACCCGGGGCTGGCGGTGCACGCCGTCGTGGGCGACTTCGAGGAGCATCTCCGGCTCCTCCCACAAGGGGGAACCCGCCTCGTCGTGTTCCTCGGCGGAACCATCGGCAACCTGGCACCCGCGCCGCGCGCGCGATTCCTGGCGGATATCGCGGCGGGTCTCGGCACCGGCGACGCCTTCCTGCTCGGCACCGACCTGCTGAAGGATGTCGGGCGCCTCGTAGCGGCCTACGACGACCGGCTCGGCGTCACCGCCGAGTTCAACCGCAACGTCCTGCGCGTACTCAACCGCGAGCTCGGCGCCGACTTCGTTCCGGAGCGATTCGAGCACGTCGCCTGCTTCGACGAGAGAAATGAGTGGATCGAGATGCGACTGCGCTCCGTCGGCGACCAGACGGTCACTGTGCCTGCTCTCGATCTCCGCGCCGGATTCGACGATGGCGAGGAGATGCGCACCGAGATAAGCGCCAAGTTCCGACGTGAAGGCATCGCCGCCGAACTGGCCACCGCGGGTCTGCAACTCGCCCGGTGGTGGACCGACCCGGCCGGCGACTTCGCCCTCTCCCTCTCCTTCCCCGCCTAGCAGTCCGCCCGCATAGACCCGGTTCTTGCGTCAGTAACTCGCAAATATTGCGAGTTACTGACGCAAGAACCGGTTTTGGGGTGGGGGGCTCAGGTCGTGGGGACCCTGGGGGCTCGCACGATCGTGAGGCCTTCGGGGAGATCGACGACCTCCATCCGGTCGCGTTCGACCTCCACCGAGAGATGGCCGCCCATGATCGGGATCCGCTCCAGCCGCAGCAGCCCGATCCACTCCGGGATCGTCGGCGCGAGGTGCAGCTTCCCGTTTCGGATGTCGGGTTCGAAGCGCAGCATCGTGCGCAGGAACAGCAGCGGTGACGCCGCAGCCCACGCCTGCGGCGAGCACGAGGTCGGGTAGGCAACCGGGAAGCCGAAGCTGCGTCGGGGCAGGCCGGCGAAGAGCTCGGGGAGCAAGTCGCCGAACGACGGGGAAGCATCCACCATGGAGCGCATGATGCGATGCGCCTCCTCCGCGAACCCGTAGCGCATCAGCCCGGCGGCGATGATCGCGTTGTCGTGAGGCCAGACACTTCCGCAGTGATACGAGACGGGGTTGTAGCCCACCATCTCCTCGGACAGCGTGCGCACTCCCCATCCGCTGAACATCGCCTCCGACATCAGGCGTCGCGCGACCTGCGGGGCCTTGTCTTCGTCGACGATCCCGGTCCACAGACAGTGGCCCATGTTCGAAGCGACGACGTCGAGCGGGTTCTTGTCACGATCGAGCCCCATCGCGAAGTACCCACCGGCCGCGTCGTCTACCCAGAAGTCGCGATTGAACGACCGCTTCAGCTCTCTGGCGCGCCCCCTGAGACGTGCGGCGAGCACTTCGTCGCCCGACTCCGTCGCGCAGTGCGACCTGGCGATGAGCGCTGCGTACACATAGCCCTGGACCTCACATAGTGCAATCGGCGCCTCGCCGAGGCGGCCGTCGCTGAATCGGACGGAATCCCAGGAGTCCTTCCATCCCTGGTTCTGCAGACCCCGATCGGTGGTGCGCCGATACTCGACGTAGCCGTCGCCGTCGCGATCACCGAATTCGAAGATCCAGCTCAGAGCGCGGTCGGCCGCGGGCAGTAGGGCGTCGACCTCCTCCTGACGGTTGCCCCAACGAGAGAGCTCTCCGAGAAGCATCACGAACAGCGGCGTGGCATCCGCAGTGCCGTAGTAGACACGCCCGCCGCCGAGGGCGAGCGACGCCGTCTCACCGAAACGCATCTCGTGGAGGATGCGCCCGGGCTCTTCCTCGGTTCGTGGGTCGACGTCGGCGCCCTGGAAGCGGGCGAGCGTCTGCAGGGTGCCGAGCGCGAGGTCTGGGTCGACCATCATCGTCATCCACGACGTGATCAACGAGTCGCGCCCGAAGAGCGTCATGAACCAAGGAGCGCCTGCTGCTACAACGGCACGCTCGGGGTGCTCGGGGTCGAAGATGCGCAATGCCGCGAGGTCTTCGCTGGAGCGCTCCAACAGGGCCCGGAACTGGTCATGGCCGCAAGTGACCGAGGGCAGGCGCCGACGCCACTCCTCGAGGCGCTCGACGGGCGTGGAACGGTCAACCGGGTGACCGCACTGGTAGCGCGGAGCGATCACCTCCCCGTCGATCACGGGTGTGACCTGCAGGCAGGCCGACCACTCGCCCCGCGCCGGGACGATCACCTCGTACGACACGACGTTCTCCGCGACGCTCGCGCCGTTGCTACAGGTGACGCGTGTCTCGCGACGGAACGCCCCCCGCCGATATGTGAAGCTCACGCCGTCGGCATCCGCGCTCACCGCACCGACACCGATCTTCTCGACCCTCCCCTCCTTGACCTCGAAGAGATCGGCGAAGTCGCACGCGAGCTCGATCTCGACCGAGCAGCGCGCGTCTTCTTCGGAGTAGTTGTGGATCACGACGTCCTCGCGCATCCCGCGGCCCACGTAGCGGTATCGGAACACCATCAGGTGCGAGTCCGCGCGTCCGGGCAGGGGCCTGTCCCTCAGCACGAACACCCCGCTGAAAGGATCGATGATGTTCGCCGAGAGTGCTTCCGGCAGCGCCCCGTTCACTCTGAGCCGCAGGCCCGAGAGGAATCGGGTGTCGCGAAAGAAGAGCCCTTCGGGCAGGTCGGGGCGGATGTCGCCGGCCCGGCCCGAGATGCAGAACGCCGATCCTTCCACGAGGGTTATGAGGCCACCCGCACCGAGGCTCGTCGCTGCGTTCGTCGTCCACGGATCGGGCATCGAGATGACGCTACCCGCTCGGCCGGCGGGTGCCGGCTGCAGGAGCGGCGTTCTTCCCGGCGCGCCGACGACGAACCGGTAGCCTGCGGTCTCGTGCGGATCGGCATCGTCGCCCCAGTGTGGTTTCCGGTGCCTCCCCTCGGGTACGGCGGCATCGAGCTGGTGGTGGCCCTGCTGGCCGATGGGCTCGTCGACGCCGGCCACGACGTCACGCTGTTCGCAAGTGGGGGCTCGCGCACAAAGGCTCACCTCGTCTCACCGTTCACCACGCCTCCCGATCCCCGCCTGCTGGGGAGCGCCTGGTACGACGCCGCCCATGCCTTCGCGTCATACACGAACGGGGCGGAGCTCGATGTCATCCACGACCACGCCGGTGTGGTGGGACCTGTGCTCGGAGCGATGCTCGACGGTCGTCCGCCGGTAGTGCACACACTGCACGGCCCGTGGACCGAAGAGTCACGAATGCTCTACCGGCTCCTCGCGAACCGGGTTCACCTGGTTGCCATCAGCGAGGCGCAGCGAGCGAACAACCCCGACATCCGCTACGCCGGAGTCGTCCACAACGGCATCGACCTGGGCGCGTACCCGTTTCGCTCGAAGAAGGACGACTTCCTCGTGTACATCGGTCGGGCGAACCCCGACAAGGGGCCGGCGGAGGCGATCGAGATCGCGCGGCGTTCAGGCCTCCCGCTGAAGATGATCCTCAAGCGTGCCGAGCCCCCCGAGCACGCGTACTTCGAGGCCGAGGTGGAGCCGATGCTCGGCGACGACGTCGAGCTCTTCGAGAACGTCTCCCACAACGTGAAGGTCGATCTGCTCGGCCGCGCAAGGGCCATGATCTTCCCGATCCGCTGGCCGGAGCCGTTCGGACTCGTGATGGTCGAGGCGATGGCATGCGGCACGCCGGTGGTCACCACCAGCCGGGGAGCGGCCCCCGAGCTGGTCGATGACGGCGTGACCGGGTTCCGTCGCGACACCACCGACGACCTCGTTGCGGCGGTCTCCCACGTCACCGAGATCGACCCGGCCGCCTGCCGTTCACGCGTCGAGAAGCACTTCTCGGCAGAGTCGATGGTGCGGGATTACGAAGCGATCTTCCGGGTCGTGACGGGCTAGGCCGACCCCACGGGGCGGATTTACACTACGTGCGTAGTGATATTAGGATGGGCACCATGACCGACCAGGCCGCGCCGGCGCTCGAGATCGACGACCTGCACGTAGCCGTCGAGGACCGGGAGATCCTGCGTGGCGTCTCCCTCAGTGTTCGACCCGGTGAGGTCCACGCGCTCATGGGGCCCAACGGATCGGGGAAATCGACTCTCGCAGGCGCGCTCCTGGGCAGCCCCGCCTACGAGGTAACCGGCGGGCGCATCCTCCTCGCCGGCGAGGATGTCACTCCTCTGCCCACCGACGAGCGCGCCGGTCGCGGCATGTTCCTAGGCTTCCAGCACCCCGAGGAGATCCCCGGGGTCAGCGTGTTCAACTTTCTGCGCCAGGCCATAGCCGCCCGCAAGGGCATGAACGACTTCTCGATACTCGAAGTGCGCATGAGTCTCCTCGACTGGACGAAGCGACTCGGAATGGATGATCGCTTCGCTCAGCGATACCTGAACGAGGGGTTCTCCGGCGGGGAGAAGAAGCGCAACGAGGTGCTGCAGATGGCGCTGCTAGAGCCGAACGTCGCGGTTCTCGACGAGACCGACAGCGGCCTCGACATCGACGCTCTCCGAGTGGTGAGCCACGGCATCGGCGAGGTCCGCAAGGACCGGCCTCACCTGGCAATCCTCCTGATCACACACTACCGACGGATCCTGGAATACCTCGCGCCCGACTACGTGCACGTTCTCCTCGACGGGCGAATCGTCGCGTCGGGCGGCCCGGAACTCGCTCAGACGATCGAGACCGAGGGGTTCGACGCCTACCGCGGAGCCGAGGTCGGCTGACGTGGGTGCACTCGACGTCGCTCCGCTGAAGGGCGACTTCCCGATCCTGACCCGCCGCGTGCACGGAAAGCGTCTCGTCTTCCTCGATTCTGCGGCGTCGTCTCAGAAGCCGGTCGCTGTGCTCGACGCCATGGACCGATTTCAGCGTGAGCGATACGCGAACGTGCACAGGGGCGTCTACACGATCGCCGAAGAAGCTACGAGCGCTTTCGAAGACGCCCGCCGCAGGGTCGCCAGGTTCGTGAACGCCCGCGCCGTGCGCGAGGTCATCTTCACCCGCAACGCGACCGAGGCGATCAACCTCGTTGCACGTTCTTGGGGCTCTGCCAACCTTCACGAGGGCGATGTCGTCGTCCTCACCCACATGGAGCACCACGCCAACATCGTTCCTTGGCAGATGCTCGCCGCCGAGCGAGGCATAGTGATCCGTTGGATACCTCTCACCCCCGACTACCGACTCGACCTCGCCGACCTCGACCGCATCCTCGACGGCGCCTCGCTGCTCGCAGTCACGGCCATGTCGAACGTGCTCGGCACGATCAACAAGATCCGCCCACTCGCAGACGCCGCTCATGCCGCCGGAGCAAGAATTCTCGTCGATGCGTGCCAGCACGTCCCGCACGTCACCACCGACGTGCGAGATTGGGATGCCGACTTCGTAGCCTTCTCCGCCCACAAGATGCTCGGGCCGAGCGGCATCGGTGCCCTGTGGGGGCGAGAGTCACTTCTCGATGCGATGCCGCCGTTCCTCGGAGGCGGCGAGATGATCCTCGACGTCGATCTCGACGGCTTCACGACGAACGATCTGCCGCAGAAGTTCGAGGCGGGGACCCCTGCCATCACCGAGGCGATCGGCTTCGGCGCGGCCGTCGACTACCTCGCCGGCATCGGCATGGACGCCGTACGCTTGCACGAGAAGCGGGTGGCGCAGTACGCCATTGCGCTCCTCCGGGAGCGATTTCCCTCGACCCTCACCTTGTACGGACCCGACGACGTCGCGGATCGCGGTGCCGTGATCTCGTTCCTCTTCGACGGCATCCACGCCCACGACATCAGCCAGGTCCTCGACGAAGAGGGCGTGTGCGTGCGTGCCGGGCATCACTGTGCCAAGCCCCTGATGCGAATCCTCGGCGTACCGGCCACGAGCAGGGCCTCGTTCTACTTGTACAACGATGAAGCCGACGCCGATGCCCTCGCAGATGCCCTCGAGCGGGCCGCTCGCTTCTTCGCACTCTAGGATCGGAACGATGCCGGGCCTCGAAGACCTCTACCGGGAGATAATCCTCGACCACTACAGGGCTCCGCGCAATCGCGGCGAGCTCCCGGTTCCCCCGGCCCACAGCGCCGAGGGGTTCAACCCGCTCTGCGGCGACGAGGTCGTCGTCTACCTCGCGGTGGACGACGGCGTTGTCACCGACGTCAAGATCTCGGGTCAGGGCTGCTCTATCAGCCAGGCGTCGTCATCGATGATGAGCACCGCGGTGAAAGGCAAGACCGTCGCCGAAGCGCATGCACTCATCCGCGCATTCAAGGCGCTGATGTCCATCCACGGTTCGATGCTCGAGGGCGAGTCCGATGGATCCGACCTTGCAGCCGATCTCGAAGGTGTCCGCCTCGGCGACCTGGAGGCACTTCAGGGCGTCGTGAAGTTCCCGGTCCGCATCAAGTGCGCGACCCTCGCGTGGAACACGCTCGCCCAGGTCCTCGACGAGCTCGACACCTGAAACGATCAACTCGCTCCGATAGGTGTTCCCTACCGCCGCCTACTGGTCGGCGAAGAACATGGTCTGGCTCGCATGAGCGAGAAGCCGCCGATCACGCGACCAGAGCTGCATCTCGCCCGAGCCGTATCCGTGGGTCGCTCGGCGCATCCTCATGACCTGGAGGATCCACTCGTCGTCGGTCACGTCGAGGAAGTGGACTGTGAGGTCGAGTGTCGGAGCGATGAATCGCCGCTCCCCAGGGCCCACCCACTGCTGAGCCGCGCCCGGAATCACATCGACGAGCGGCAGATACGCGAGAGCGTCGATGCTGCCATCGGCGAGTCGGGGCGCCCGGCGGTAGCGCACCCAGCGAACACCTCGCGCCCTGCCACCTCGCCAGCCGGTCTCCCACGGGTAGTGGAACTCCACGTCGGCCGCCTGAATGCACCGCCAGAAGGGCACGTCGTAAATCGATGGTGCGGGCCGCTCCTCCGGGATGCCTGAGCAGTCCTCAGGAGGTGGAACCGCCGGCATGCGAAGCTCGGTGAACTCGAAGCCGGCAGCGCGCTCGCGGCCGAACACGGCGAGAGTGCGGTGCCCGGGGGCGACCTCGGCTGCCGCGCGCACCGTTCCCTGCACCTGCGACACAGATCGGCCGCGGCGGAGCACCTCGACGTCGATCTCCGCGTCGCCCGAGGAGACCATCGCGGCAAATACGGTGGTTGACGTGCGCAGCCGGTGCGAGTCGTTCGCGAGCTCGGCCGTCATCGCCCGCAGTGTCGTAGCGGCGACTACACCACCCTGAGGGGCGCGCGGCCCCGACCACATCCCGGAGAACGTCGCCGCGTAGCGTCCCGGCACCCCGGGAACGGGCTCTACCTCGGTCTCCTCGAGGAATGTGGGGGCATGCTGCGTCACGACGCCGCACGGTAGCGGCACGCCCCCCCCGATTCTCGGTTTCGCGGGGGCGACTGAGAACATCACCTCTGATAAGGCATCATCACAGTGCGGTGCGATCGGGTACCGTGGTCGGCACAGAGACGAAGCGAAGCGGAGGAGGGCCGATGGACCAGGTCGAGATCATCGGTGTGATCGACGAAGCACTGGAGCGGTTCTCTTCACGCGACGTCGTCCCTGCGACCGAGATCTGCGACTGGCTCCTCGACTTCCGCATCGCCGTCCTCGCCGCACCCGACGAGGCGCTGGCCCGACTCCTCGTCGAGGAGTCCGCTCCGGCCGCCGGCTGAGACCAGCGTTGACCGAGTCACTGCGCAAGGCCGGATACCGACCCCCGAGCCGCCGATGCGCGGGGGCGCTCCGCTAGCCTGGCGCCGAAGTCCCCGTCGGCCAGAGGCATCGTGCGAAAGCTCTTCCGTCCCACCCTGTGGATCGCTGCGGCCACCGTGGCGGCTGTCATCTCGGGCGGTGTCGCAGCTTTCGCGTACGTCTTCGGACTCGGAGGCAGCGCACGGAGCGACATCCCCTCGGCGCAGCCGGTAACAACCCTGCGGCCGACCAGCACAACTCGCCCTCGACCGACGACCACCACCCTCCCGCCCATCGAGCAACCCCCGATGACACAGATGCCGCCGCTACCGGCCGGCGGACTTGCACAGGGAGCCTCCGGCGACGTCGTGCTCGCGTACGAGTTCCGACTCAAGGGCTTGCGCTTCGACCCCGGTGAGGTCGACGGGGTCTTCGACGCAGAGACACGAACCGCCGTCGAGGCAGTGCAGAAGCTCTACGGGGTGGAACGAACGGGGCGCATCGACGAAGGAGTGCGCTTCGGGCTCTCCACCTTCAAGTGGCCCAAAGCGATGGTCAGACACCCCGAACCCGACCGCGCCGAGGTGGACCTGGACCGTCAGGTGATGGTCGTGTATCGCGACCGGGAAGTGCGACTCATCACGACCGTCTCGACAGGCAGCGGGAAGCGCTACTGCGGCGGCGACCAGGGTTGTCAATACGCGACTACGCCCGCAGGTCGCTTCGCGTTCACGTGGCACTACAACGGTTGGCGCACGAGCAAGCTCGGTCACCTCTACAACCCCTATTACTTCAACGGCGGCATCGCCGTGCACGGCTACTCGTCGGTGCCCGTGTACAACGCGTCGCACGGCTGCGTGCGCATCCCGATGCACGTAGCGGAGTACTTCCCGACGCTGGTGTTCAAGGACATGGCGATCTACGTGGTCGGCACCCCCGCGGGCCCATACGGCGCGGCGCCCGGCAACCCGCCGAGCGGCACGACCGCTCCGGTAACAACCACTCCGACGACGGCTCCGGCAACCGTAACGACTACCCCTGGCAGCACGGCGGCGCCTTCGACCACGGCAGCGTCGACCACCACGTCGTCACCGGCGACGACCGCCACCACCACGACACCGCCCACAACCGCGGCTCCCACCACGACCACGGCGGCGTCAACTACGACCACACCCCCCGGTCCATAGCGCCCCCACCTACGGCCGAAGAACCCCCTGTTTGGACGTCAGCGGTCGCGATAGCGACCGCTGACGTCCAAACAGGGGGTTCAGGCGAAGACGTCGTAGCCGGTGTCTTCGAGGCCGTCGGCGATCTCGGGGCCGCCGCTCGCGACTACACGGCCGTCGAGAAAGACGTGCACCCGATCGGGATGGAGCTCGGTGAGCAAGCGCGTGTAGTGGGTGATCGCCAGTACGCCGAGACCCCGCTCCGCGGTCATCGCCTGCACGCGCCGGGAGACGTCGCGGAGCGCATCGACGTCGAGACCCGAATCGATCTCGTCGAGGATCGCGAACTTCGGGTCCAGAACGGCGAGCTGCAGCGTCTCCACCCGCTTCTTCTCCCCGCCTGAGAACTCGACGTTCAGTCCTCTCTCCAGGAACTCGCTGCGAACATCGATCCGGCGAGCCTCTGCCGCGATCAGGGCGTCCAACTCACCGTTCGGCTCGTCGCCGCGCGCACGCTTGGCCGCTGCGACAAGATCCGCGAGGCGCACGCCGGGCACCTCGATCGGATACTGCATCGACAGGAAGAGACCTCTGGCCGCACGCTGCCATGTCGGTAGCCCGAGCAGATCTTCACCGTCGATCGTTGCCGCGCCGTCGGTCACCTCGTAGTCGGGATGCCCCATCAGCGCGTGGGACAGCGTCGACTTGCCCGAACCGTTCGGCCCCATGAGCGCGTGGACCTCCCCGGAGGTCACCTCGAGATCGACACCACGCAGGATCTCGTGGCCGGCCACCGAGACGCGCAGCCCGCTCACATTCAGCACGCTCATGACCGTCGACCTCCCTCGGCTTCGCCGGCCGCACCGACGACGAGATCGACAGAGTCGCCGGTCACACGCACTTCGTACACGGGGATCGGCGTCGTGGCCGGGAGCGCCTGGGGGTCACCCGTCAAGAGCGAGAAGGTAGATCCGTGCTTCGGGCACTCGATCGCGCGCTCGTCCGCCCAGATGTCGCCATCACTCAGCGAGTAGTCCTCGTGGGAGCAGATGTCACCGACCGCGTACCAGTCGTCGCCGATGCGTACGACCGCGACCCGACGGCCTTCGACGTCGAAGCACCTGCTCGTACCCGGCGCCACGTCACCCACCGAGCAGAGTCGCAGTACAACGGTACCGTCGCTCACCGGCCCCTCCGCTGGTCGGACCGCTGTTCGGATCGATGCTCGATCTTGTCGACGACTGCACGCCGTAGGCTCGCAGTGAGC
>Ga0172375_10004748_pt1 | contig 19927 bp, 18 predicted proteins | sample LakKiv1m_FD_114537 | JGI IMG/M metagenome (GOLD analysis project Ga0172375, IMG submission 114537) | Freshwater microbial communities from Kabuno Bay, South-Kivu, Congo - kab_092012_11.1m | ecosystem: Environmental > Aquatic > Freshwater > Lake | place: Democratic Republic of the Congo...
AAGGAGCAAGGCAATTGAGTCGGCAGCGGGATCGCAACAACCAAGGCATCAACATCCGGGACCTGTCCCTGGAGGAGATTGAGGCCCTCCTCGCGGACCTGGGCAAGGAGAAGTACCGCGCCCGGCAGATCATGAAGTGGCTCTACCAGCGGGGCGCAACCTCGTTTGCCGGGATGACCAACCTGGCGCGCGACTTCCGCAGCCGTCTGGAAGAGCTGTTCGCCATCGAGGAACCGGCGATAGACAGGATCCAGACATCCACCGACACGACGAAGAAGGCCCTCTTCCGCCTTGCCGACGGCCTCTCGGTCGAGAGCGTCCTCATCCCCGGCAGGAACCACTGGACCGCCTGCATCTCCACCCAGGCGGGCTGCGCGATGGGATGCACCTTCTGCCTGACCGGCCGCCAAGGGCTCAAGCGCAACCTCCTCCCTTCGGAGATCACGGGGCAGATGACGATGCTCAGATGTCAGGAAAAAGATATTCGGCGACAAATCGAAATGTAATCGGCGACAAAAAAACAGAATCGGCGACAACTTTTGTTCAGCTGTTCGCAGAGCGCACAAAGCCTATTGGACCGCGACTTAGGTCCAGTAGGCTGGCGCGCCTGGTCTGTTGTACCCCTAAATCTCCGCCACCGTGGTCGTCAATTAAACGTTAATCCACAGTAGGAAAACCCTGTTCTCTATTGCCCACATTGCCTCCAGTCCGAAGCATCATCCATACTCCAGCCTTGATTTTTCTGTCGTTGAAGAGCATAAAGAATTATCATTGAATTGGAAATGTAATAAAGTGAGAAAGCGTATACGACAAGTTGCATGCATTTGCTCGCTTGTAACCCTTCTTTCTTGTGGAGATTCTTCATCTACATTTCTGCCATTCTCCACTTCCGATTTCCAAGAGAAAAATATCCAGTACGTGCGTATACCAAATAACCATTACTCAGGGGCATGGGGAACTCTTGCTTTTCATGGAAATTTGGTTAACGTACACTTCTATACAGAATCTCCACTGTTCGAAGGAGGGGCGTGGAGTGTCAGTAATGGACAGCTCCATCTACCCTCAACCACCTTCTCTCTGTTGGATATTAACGAAAGAGAAGGCTATTTTATCGCCTTGCAGCATACAGATTATGAAAGATTCCAAGTACTCCTTTTCTTCGATCAGGATACAGGATGGACTCAATCGTTCTTGTATTTTATAGGTCAAAAGAGTGATGAATATCTTTCCAAGGGATTCTTGCCTTCTAGCGCTATTAGGCTCAGATAAATAAACAGGATGCTTTTTATAGTCTTCGCGCTTCCTATACCTCCGGCCATTCAAACTCTGGTATCTCAGCCAGCACTTCCGAAACCGTGGGTGTTGGGCGCAGACCTTCCGAAACCTCATCCATGATCGCATAATAGGTCGACCAAGCATTATCACGCCAGACTACTCCCGCTCGTCCCTCGGGACCGAATCGGGGATGACTCGAGGCGGCATAGGAGCACAGACTTAGTATCCCGTCGTAATCCCGTTCACGGGCCTTTATATCCAGCAGATTCTGTACCGCTACATGCACTGCTGCGATCAGCTCGGCCGCCTTGCGCGCCTGATATTCGGCTTCCTCCTCGGAGCTGAATTCAATGTCCTGGACGGTCCAGGACTGCTCGTAACAGCCATCGGCAGTTAGGACCGGCTCACCCTCAACACACTGCTGGCGGTCCGTATGTTCAGGCTTCGGGGTAAAAAAGTATAAATCGTAGCCATACTCTCCAATGATTTGCTGAGTTAAAAGAGCCGGAAATGCGGTGCTCGGGAAAGAGGCCCGAAACTCTCCTTCACGTTTCAGGACGCCGGTTGACCGCTCACGATATCGTACTGTCCCGTTTCGTATATCATCGCTGTTCATCATACAGTCTCCTATTGGTATTTGTAGCGGATAATCACGACGCCAGATCCGCCGGCCGTCCCGGCGCCACCTCCGCCTCCTTTGTTGGCGACCGGATCTTGCATACAAGCATTGCCGCCATTCCCGCCGCTTCCGTTGAGCCATCCACCCCCGCCGCCCGCATAATATTCGGACGTGCCGGTGATGCTGCTCGAAATCCCATGCCCGCCGCGTCCTCCAATGTGCTTATCCTGATCGCCAGTCTGGCCTGTTTCTTCGGCACCACCACCTCCGCCGCCGAACCATAAGTATCCTTCGGCACCGGAGTATCCTTGCGCTCCGCCGTAGCCCTGCCCGGAGGTTCCATTCCCACCACTCCCGTATGTATCCGTATCCGGATCAGATCCACCGCCGCCGCCGGAACCGCCGTCACCGCCGGATTTTTCGCTCAGTCTGGATCCGCCCCCCCCGCCGCCTATGGAGGTTTGTGAAAATGCGGCTGAGTTGCCGCCGTTGCTCCCTCTATGGCCCATATCTACACCCGTGGAACCTCCGGCACCGACAGTTATGGGGTAATCCCCAGCGGAGACGGTGTGACCACTGCTGGTCTTCACACCACCGGCCCCGCCACCACCGGATACATTATAACCATGTCCACCTCCTCCGCCTCCGGCAACGATCAGGTACGCCACCTGATCTCCGACGCCGGAAGGGCCTACAGCGGTGACTGAAAATGTCCCGCTGGCCGTAAACCTGTGGACCTTATAATCGCCGTCCGTAGTTATCGTTCCGCCGCTGGCAACGATAAAGTTCCCGCCATGCGGTGTATGCGCAGCAGCGAGAATGCTCAAGAGATCCATGATCACACCAGCTTGCCGTAGATTGTCGTTCCGGCGTCCCGCGTCCACAGAAGGATCATGTCGGTGCCGCTGGCCTGGAGGGCCGTCCTGCCGGTATTGGCTGCAAGGTACGTAGACCACGTCGTCGTGAGGGTACCGTCGGGCTTGATCCAGTTGACCGTGGGCATGGTCAATGTATAGGCGCCGAGATTCGTGCCGATCAGAAGGAGTTGCCCCAGGTTTCCGGTCGGCGGCCAGTTTGTCACACCGATCGTGTGGGCGCCGCCGTTGGTCCACGTCTGGACACTGCCGCTGGAATAGTCAAAATTGTAGGTCCCGGAACTTATCGTACCGGCATCGTAAACCGCCAAACCACAGTCCTTCGTCATTGCTCTGATGAGCGCATGATCGGACAATATCTGGTCGTCTGTGAAGGTATTCGCTCCAAGATTTGCGGGAGTTTCGGAAATCGTGGCGTCACCAGTGACCGTTAATGTTTTTGGCGTTGTACCGCCCGAGAGAGTGAACCCCACCGACTCGGCGGTCTGGGTCAGCAAGAGCCCGAGAATCTCCTTTACCTGCGCCGGGGTTTTCTTCACCCATGAAAATGGGGAAGGTCCTGCCAGGATGAAATCATTCTCCGCCGTGGCGGTCACGGCGTCCATCTTCCCACCGAGGGCTGTCAACCCAGCCAGGCCGCCGGCCGGCACGGGCAGTCCGTTTTTGAGGATCTTACTGTCGGCTCCGTTCCACTGCGGGATGTAATTATCCGTGTTGGCGGCAGGCCCGACGACATCGCCAGACCCTTCCCCGTCGATGCCTTTAGGACCAGATAGAGCGATATTCCAATCTGTATGCGCCCCCGAGCCGCCAATATTCGTAACGGTGACCGTGAGTGTGGTACCCGAGTAACTATAAATCTGTCCGTGCATGTAATTGGATGGATCTGCACTCGACGAAACGATCACGTACTGGCCCTCAGATAGCTCCATGCCGGATTGAGTCGTAAAAACCTTTGATCCGTTTTCTATCGTTATGGATGTGGTCGAGGTGCCGGCGAGGACGGGGGCGGGGCCAGTATTGCCTTGCGCCCCTTTGTAGTTTTTCCACAGGCCGGCGAAATCGCCGACTACGGGAGACGGGATCTCCGTATCCGTGCTCAGGATCGCGATGTAATCCAGGTCGGCATCGAACGTGAGGGTGAAATCCGTCCCGGAGGCGTCCGAGGCGTAGGCGATGTAGCAGTAGGCACTATCGCCGGGATCGCCTTGAGCGCCCTTGTAATTGAACCACAGGCCGGCGAAATCGCCGACTACGGGAGACGGGATCTCCGTGTCCGTGGCCAGGATCGCGATGTAATCCAGGTCGGCATCGAACGTGAGGGTGAAATCGGTCCCGGAGGCGTCCGAGGCGTAGGCGATGTAGCAATAGGCGCTGTCGCCGGCGTCGCCCTGCGGACCCTTGTAGTTGAACCATAGGCCCGCGAAATCGCCGACTACGGGAGACGGGATCTCCGTGTCCGTGGCCAGGATCGCGATATAGTCGAGGTCGGCATCAAATGTCAGGGTGAAATCGGTCCCGGAGGCGTCCGAGGCGTAGGCGATGTAGCAGTAGGCACTGTCGCCGGGATCGCCTTGAGCGCCCTTGTAATTGAACCACAGGCCGGCGAAATCGCTGGCCTCGGGCGTCTCGATCTCCTCGGCCACGCGGAGGATCGCGATATAGTCGAGGTCGGCATCAAATGTCAGGGTGAAATCGGTTCCGGAGGCGTCAGAGGCATAGGCGATGTAGGTGTAGCCGTTCAACAGCGCCATTTTGGCCGGGCAAGCGATCAGGACCTCCGTGCCGTCGGCGTCGGTGAAGGGGTAGCGGCCGTCGCTTTCAGGCCCGCCGTCGACAGTACCGTTATGCCAGGCGGACCACTCATCCTCGCGGGTATGCCAGCGATTCAGGAGGTCGGCGAGCCGGGCGGCCAGGAAAGCGCTCAGGGTGCTGGTAAAGTTCCGGATGATCGCATACGATTGCTCTTCCGCGGTGCTGCCCAAGAAGTTCGTCTTCAGCTCGATATGGGTGTCATCCGTGACGGTCTCAATCTCATAGAATTGATTTCCGTCCAGCGTGAACAGGTCCCCGGCCGATGCCTGAGTTGACCATAGCGTATCGGACCCCACGATGCTCTTGGAGCCGTTTTCGACGTCTACCGTGCCGCTGCGGTACCAGTAGCTCATGACCTACTCCTTTGCCGTCCCGATCTCCTTTTCCGCGAGCCTTTTCTCTAGCTCCGTGATCTTCTCATTTGCCTTCATCATTTCCGCATGCTGGTTCAGGATCATCACGTCCCGCTGGGCGATGATGTCCGCCATTGCCTGTTCGCGTCTGATGTCGTCGATCGTCACGGTGTGCCCTCCTTTCAGGGTTTTGCTTCAAGGGTCTCGACCCTTGAGATTAACTGCTGCATCCCCACCGTGAGGATCGAGATCATCGCGCCGAGGTCGCGCTCCTCACGGTCTACCGTGGAGACGGTTACTGTTTTGGGACAGTGGTAGAAGCGGCCGGTTTTTCTATCAAATTCTATGTCAGGTTTAAGCACCATCCTTTTTTTGCGGTTTTTCCGCACAGGACGTTCCCGCACTTCCCCGCTACGGGTCAGGATGTATTTCCCTTCAGCCTCGCAGACCGTATCAGTAAAATCCTGTAACGCATCTTCTCGTGCAATCCGCACCCGCTTGCCGAAAGTGACTTGCTCGCTGGCGATTTTCTTTACCCTCCGAGCAAATACGGGCAATGTGGAATGATCTATGCTTCCGGCCGTCCCCCGGATGGCCTTGATCTCTGACAGCGCATCCCCATCGTAATGGGGCGTGCGGTCCGTGAAGCTGGCAGCGGAACAATTATCGACTATGTAAAGATCACCGTCATCTGCCTCGATGGAGGCAGAGCCGATCACCACGCCGCCTGTTACGAACCAATGGTGAGCAGACTCGTATCTTATGCCTCCATAACTATCGTGATAATGTTTGCCGATACGGCTCTGTATTGTGGTATTGCCCCATTTTAGGGTGTCCCAGTTTGCACCACTGGGGAACGTATTATTGCCGTCGAAATATGCGTCCCCTAGCGCTTCCAGGGCAAATCCGGCGTTGCTATATCCAACGAGAGCGGTATTAAAATCGCTCCATCCCAGCACTCCTACGTCTGAAGCACTTATGCCAAATACAGCGATTCTACTGCTGTTCAGAGATCCAAAACGGCCGATGGCATAATCGGTGCCATCGGTGGTGATGCCGATTGCAGCCAATCGTTCAATGGTCCCGTCACCGCGATCGCCGTAGAAATACATCTCGTTTTCCGCGGCGGAGATATGCACCCCTTTATGCCCACCGGCGCCCACCTGCGCATGGGTCTTGAAGTCGAGGGCGGTCAGAGTGTCGGTCGCCAAATGCCTGGTCAGGATGGAGCCGTCGACTATAAGATCTCCGTCGATCCCCACCGTGGAATTTCCGTTGATGGTTCCCACCGTGAAGGGGTAATTGGTTTTTCCATTGTCGCTCGGGCTGACGATGTAAAATTTATCCGTCATGACCGCGAATTCCGAGGACGTGCCCGACGTCATCAGGCCAAAACCGACTACGCGACCGTTGGCGTTGAGTTTCAGGGTATAAGCCGCACTGACATATCCATCTATATCGGAAATGGCCTCCGCGTGTTCCTCGATTGAGGCTGTATGTCCATTCACCGTCGATTGCAGTGTCGTCACGCTCGACGATATCGCGGAGTCGGCGCTTGCCCGGGTGGAAATCTCGGAGGAGATCGCCGAGGTGTGCCCGCTCACGGTCGACGATAACGACGAGATACTCGATGCCAGCGAACTCTCTGCTGACACCCTCACCAGGCGCTCTTCGTAGATAATCCCTGACATTGTCCCGGTTCCATCCTCGCCCAGGATCGCCGCGGCCAGTTCAAGGCGGGAGGATGCCTCGGCAAACAGATCGGTCGAAAGCTCCTCCAGGGTGAATTCGGCCCTTGTCAGGCCGCCGCGGGTCTTGTCGCCTGTCAGCACCAGCTCCATGATGGATTCTGGGATTACCTTGTCGAGCAGGCCGATCTTTTCGTTCAGGTCGGCCACCAACTCGCTCTCGGATAGAGAGCCGGTGAGGACGTCCAGGTAGTCGGACGGGTCGGTCGACGTGACGCCGCCGATGCCGGCGGTAACATTCTCGGGGTACCAGGCGCCATAGGTCCCGTAGGTGTTGCGGATGCGGACCCAATAATAGCGGGAGTCGATAAGATCCAGCCCGGTATGCGTCCAGGTCGGCGCCGCAGATTCGCCGACCTTTACGGCATAATTGCGGAAATTTGTCTCTGCCGCCCAGATCTCCACCGCCGCGAACTCGGGACTGACCTCGAAGGTCATATCCAGGCGGATCGCGTAGGTCAGTCCCGTCGTGACGATCCCGGTAACCGCCGGCGTCTCTATCTCCGGATCGCCGGTGATCTCTTGGGTGATCGACGCCCAGGCGGAGGATACGCCGATCGTGTTGATCGACCGCACGCGGAAGTCATACATGCCGGGGGCGAGCTGGGGAATGGTGACCGAGGGTGTCCTGATATTGGCCACATGGAACCACGTCTCCGCCGACGATAACTTATATTCGACCTCGTACGAGGCGACGAACGCATCCGGAGGAGGTTCCCAGGTCAGAATTACGCGGTGCTGCAGCTCCTTGCCCGTGTTGTAAAATTCCTCCACGGCCTCGATGTTGAAGGGCGGGGCTATCGACGTCAGGGAGGGCAGGTTTGTGTTCGGGGCCGAATCATAGGCAAGAATCGTCCCGAAATCGTACACCGTTTCGGCATACTCCCGGGCGGTGACGATCACCTCGTCGTTGTTCTTGAGCGCGATGCCCAGGATCCGGAACTTTTTCGCCGACCAGCCGGGCGTGCCGTGGGTGATCGTGACGACATTGCCCACTTCGCAGCGCATGCCTGAGATGAACGCCGTGAACCGGCAGGCCGTCTGCTGCCGGGACTGATTGAGCTCTATGGTCGCGATCTGCTTTGCCGTACCTGCATCTGCCGTGAACGGGAGGGATATCTCCGTCTCGAGGACGAGCCCGTTATCCAGGGCCCGCAGCTCCGTGGATTCAACCGGCGCTATGTCTTCCTGCCAGGCCTTGTCCGGGTTGAAGAACTTCGCCCGGATTCGGTTGTATGTGTTTTTCTTATTGGCCAGGGGGATGCTCCACGACCCGGTGATATTGTCCTCAGTAAAATCGAAGGTTGAAACCTCGGGCTTGTCGATGATCAGCCGGTAAAGACCGCCGGAAAAGATGAGCAGCGCCCTGCAGGAGGAGAGCAGCTCCTTGGTATTGTTTAGGGTGCTGTTATTGACGTTGACCACGCCGTCGCAGGTATACCGGGCCTGTTCGCCGCCGCCGATCTCGACCGTCTCGTCGCAGTAGTTCGCCGCGGCGATGATATAGGAATCGGGGACGCGGTCCGCGGGGATCCCCCGGCCGTAGCGTGGGTTTGTCAGATAATCGCGGATATTGAGCGCCGGATTGTGCGAGAATGCGCTCGACGCGTCTCGAGGATCGTAGACCGTCTTCCCGTCGATGTCGGCGGTGATGACGGGCAGCCCCGTGGGGAAGGCGTCCTGGTTCCACCGCAGCCGGATATAGAGATAGGCGACGCCGCGGAGGCGATGGTCTGCCGTCCACTCAGGACAAGCGGCCATGAGGTCGGCATCGGCCCCCTGATCGTCGGCGCCGAGGTGTTTGTTGATGGTCACCAGGTCGGTGAAGCGCGCGTCCGTCGAGGGGACGTCATTGAAATACACCGTATTGATGGCAGAGATCGGTCCCTCGCAGAGCGCCAGGACGATATGGAGGTAGCCGTTTGTGCAGGCCGGGAATACACCCTCATAATGGCTGGTATCAATCCAGTCCATACCACTATCGCCATAATAGAACCAATAGCCGGACTCCACCCATTTCTGCTCGGCCGGGGCGTCGGTGACGGCGAGGTAGACCCGGGCCGCGCCGACGCGCCGGCTGCCGTACACGACCGGAATCGGCTCGGTGTTGCCGGCCTTATTGAGCAGGACTCCCCGGCCATAGTCGGCCGCGCTCAGGTCCGGATCAGGAGGCTTTTCGCCAAACAGGGCATTGCCGAAATAGGAGACGGCCATCGCCGTGCCGGCAAAGACCAGCCCGGCGCCGATGGAGCCGGCGGCGACAAGGGTGGCTCCGACCGCCCAGGCGGTGGCGGCATATCCGGCGGCCCATGCCGCGGCGGCGACGATTACCGGGGGCATGCGTACCTCCATACCCGATAGGGCTTATCCGCCATCATGGCCATCGGGAAGGTCCGTACGCCGTCGTCGGGGAATGCCGAAGCGGCTATGCTCCCGAGACATATATGGACCATCTCCCACTTGGGATCTTCAACGATCAGGAGGTCGCCGGTTTGTTGGAATCCCTTTTTCGCCTCTATGAAACCGGCTTCTTCGATCAGGGCGATGAAGGATCCCCAGGGCGAGCGCTTGCGGTACCGGACGGCGCCGAGGAGGGTGTTATATTGCCCCATGATCTTCCCGGCCAGGCAGGTGCCGTAGGCCGCATCCAGCGCCTCCAGGGCGAAGGTGTTGCAGTCGCACTGACCCCAGACGAAGGGCCGCCCCAGACTCGCCTCGATGAAATTCAAGAGGTTGATCTCGTTCCGTATATGCACCGCTATCGCCCCCAGGTTATCTCCGAGGTGACCTGACTGACGAACTCGAACCCCTTGTCGCCAGGAAAGAATATCTGCTGCTCGGCGTCGTTCGTGTGGCGTCCGCTGAGCCGCTCGAAATCCACCCAGGCGTTGGACGCCGATACCGTCACGACGCAGGATCCGTCCTCGGGATTTTCATCGATGACGGGGTTGTCCATCCGGCCCTCGAAGATCAGGACCGGATCGGCGATTACAGTCATCTCGTCATCGAGAAACGCCTTGCGGATTATCAGGGGGCGGTCGATGTAGTTCTCGCTCAGGACCGCGGAAACGACGCTCTGATCGACCCCGGAGAGCTGCGTCGTGAGGTTCGCGACCTGCAGCTCGCTCGTCTCCTCGATGTCGGAAAACCCGAGAAAATGACCCAGGGCGGTGTAGGTATGGCCGCCCCAGACGACGCTCCGCCATGCGTCGGTGATATAGATCGGCGTCGTATCGAACAGCACGTCGACCAGGTGGATCGGCTGGTTTTTGGCCTTCCCCAGCTCCAGGACAACCGCCTCGGTGGCGCCGCGATCGGCCATTAGAACACCTCCACAAATGACACCTTGTACGCATGCATGTTCGGCGGGGCGAGCTCGAACTCCTGGACGTCGGAGACGAATGCCACGCTGAATGGGACATTGGCGACGATGATCGATTCGTTGTCCGCCGGCGACGCAAGGAGCGCCGGCTCGATGGAGATCGCGGCCTTGCCGGCGGAATCCGAATTTGTATCGGCGGTCAGCATATAAACTTTCGCGTGGCCGCCAAACTTGACGAAATCTCCCCGGAGCAGGATGCCGGTGATCGACTGCGTCCAGCCCTTGGTGTTGACCGTCCGGCCCGTCTGGCTGCCGCCGTCGGCCTTGGGCGTCCCGGTATGGACGCCTCGGGCGGTCGACCACAGGGCCGGCGGCGTCAGGGTGAAGGTCTCGTACTGCCCGCGCTGGGCCACGGCAAAGGCGACGATCGGGGCCAGCTCCGCCCGGGTGAGGTTCGGCGGATAGGTAGCCTCTATGGCCCAGCGCTGGGCGCCGCCTCGGGAACGGGCCTGCCGGGCCAGGCTGTGGGAAACGGAGACAAGCGTCGGCTGCCAGGAGGTGAATTTCATCGAGGCGAACGACGGCGTGGAAGGATAGGTTCCGCTCATCTGCCCAGCGGCCCCCTCTGCCCGCGACGGTTGTAGGCGATATTGACCATGCCGACTATCTCAGCCTGGTGCTGCGCCAGCGCCTGGGAGACGCTCCGGGAATCCAGGGCGTTAATGGTCAGATGGACGTGGACCTCCCCGGGCTCGGCGGCCGTATCGCGGCTGCCGTACTGGGCCGCGAGTTTGAAGAAGTCGCGGCGCTGGCCGGGCGTCATGGTCGACTCGTCGTCGGTGGTGACGGCCAGGCGCTCTCCCGGGCCGAGGCCCGCGTGATAGCGCGGGAGGCTTGGCAGCATCGCCGCGGCCGGGACGATCCGGAAGAACGTCGGCTCGGTTCCCATGCCGCCGCGGTGGAATCCGGCAAAACTGCCTCCGGCATAGCCGCCGCTGACGGCCGCGCCGCCGGAGACGCCGCCCATGCCGGACGGGCTGAACAGGCTCGTGAGAAATCCGCCGATGCCACTGGACAGCGGCCCGGTCACCTGGGCCTGGATCTGGATCCGGATCATGTCCCGGATAATGGTGTTCGCCAGGTCGGTAAACGAACCTTTGCCGGTCATGACGAAATCGGTGAGGGCGTCGGTCATACCGCTAAACGCCCTGTCGATCGCGGCATAGAGCTGCTGTCCGATCTCTTTCGCCTTGTTGGCGACATCGTTCAGGCCGAGACTGATCGCGGCGAAAGGATTCTGCATGGAGATCTCGCGCTTCAGGTCGGCGATCGCCTTTTGTGTGCCCTGGATCGCGGTCGCCTGGGCGTAGTAGCCCGTCGGGTCCGTCGCCTTGTCGATCCCGGCCAGGGACAGCTCCCGGCCTGCCAGGAGCTCCTCCTGGAGCCGGATACGCTCTGTCAGGGTGTCGCTGTGGGCCCGGCCGAGCCGCTCGGCCAGGTCGAGCTCGGCGAGCTGGCTCTCGATCTCGCCCTCTCGGCGGATTTTCTGATTCCGGTATCTCTGCGCGTTTGTTTCATTTATAACGGCGTTTGCGTGGGCGAGCTCGGCAAGCCGTTCCTCCGCGGCGGCGATTTCGCCCTTGGTCCCCTCGGCGCGCAGCGTGGCGTCTTCCGCGTACCTCTTTTTGTTCAGTTCCACGAGCGTACGGTCAAGAGCCGCCCGCTCTTCCAGGACCGCCTCGGCGCTCTTCACGGCGTCTTTATCGCCCTCTTCGCGGAGCTTTTTGTCTCTTGCAAGAGCCTCCGCATCAGACGCCGGCGGATTGCCCTGCCAGCCTGCTTTGCGGGGCAATTCCGACGGATGTCTTTCGTTGAATGTGGCTGCCCACGGACCGACCCATTCGGTCATGCCGAACTGTCCGGGACCGCCGATCGCCGCCCCGGTGTTCCAGTCCTTTCGCCCGGCCAGCACGTCGATGATATTCTGCGCCGCCGCCGCCCCTTCCCGGTAGCTATCCATCATGCCGCCGGCCGACGCGTTGCCCGGCAGTTTCCCCAGGACGTCGTTGAGCAGATGGAGCACGGCGAGTGCCTTCGCCATGCCCCAGGAGCCGAAGAGCAGCCGTCCGACGATCCCCGCGCCCGCGGCGCCGGTGACCTCGTCCGGCAGAGCGCTGTAGACCGCCGGAACTTGTTTCAGGATGGCGAGGATGTCGCGGAGGCCGTCGCGGAATTCCGCCACGCCCTTCAGAAATTCGGGGTTCCACTCGATCTTCTTCGTCTCGTTGTTGACGGTGACGATCTTGTCGGCGACCTCCTGCAATCCACCCTTCACCGCATCGAACAGCGGCTCGAACCCCTGGCCCAGGGCCTGGAGCGCGATGTCCTTGGTATTCGACCACAGGCCCGCCCAAGTCTTTTGCGACTCGACGCCCGCTATACGGTAGGCCGAGAGCTTGCCCATCAAATAATCGAAGAGCCCCTGGGCGTTGCCCTTAAACTGGGCGATATCCTCGTTCCGGAGCCCGAGGACGGTCGCGATCCGGCTGGTCCGGGGATCGATCGCGCCGGTAAGGATCGAGCGCGTTTCCTCGCTGATTTGGTTCATCTGGAGCCCGATCGCGCCGGCCGCCTGGACCATCGCGACGGTGAAATCCTTGACCTGCTGGCGGTTGAATCCCTTGGCCAGGGCAACGGGCAGGGTGACCTGGTAGGCGTTGATCAGCTCGTCGAGGGTGGCGATGGTCTGGAGGTTGGCATACTGCAGCTCGCCGACGATCTCTTTCGCGTCGCCGGTGGCCGCCTTGAGGGCGTCCTGCGCGTCCAGAGCCTTTTTGCTCGTGGCGTCGATGTACTTGCCGCCGACCATGAAGGCGGCGCCGATCCCGAGGGTGGCGGTCTCGATCCCGGCGAGGTAGGAAATGGCGGATTTCGCGGCGAGCACGACGCCCGAAACCGCAGCCGTCAGCGAGGCATAGCGGGCAACCAGGCGGCCGACCCCGGCGTCAAGATTATTCGATTTCCGGTGCAGCTCGTCCGTCTCGCCCTGGGCGTCTTTCAGATGGCGCTTGAGGTCGTTGAAGGCCGCGTCGGTTCGACTCAGCACCTCGATGATGAGCTGTATTTTTTGGTCGGGCATGTCTCCCTACCTAACGCGATCCGGACACTTTTTGCGGCAGAGTGCGCAGGCGTCGGGGTGGCTGCATTTTTTGCCCCCGCCGGTCTTCGCCTTTTTCCCGAAGACGATCTCCACCCACTCGTAGCGCTGTTTCACGGTGATTCCTGCCCATCGGCGGGCGTCTCCGGCGCTAACGTGCCAGAGGATCCATTCCCGCTTGGTGATGTCCCCCCCGGAGAGGAGATGGCAGAGCTCTTCGATCCAATCTCCTTCACCGAGGCCTTGATCACGCCGATCAGCCGGCTCATCCCGGCCGCTCCCTCGTTCACCAGCGAGGGTATCGGATTCAGTAAAAAAAAATCGGCGAGCGCTTCCAGGGCGTCCAGCGGGTCGATCCCCCATTCGATTTCGCTTGCCAGGGCGGGCAGATCCTTGCCGGCGAGTGATGTGCCCTCCTCCGTCAACACGACCGCCAGCGCCACGAACAAATCGTTTTGCAGGGCCTCTACCAGCGCCCGAGGCGTCAGCTCCTCGGGTATTCTAACCAGCGGCAGCACCGTCAGGAGCTGCCGCCACTGGCCGAGGACCAGCTTGCGCTGGATGAACGTCTTGCCGCCGATCGTGTATTTCTTCTCGAGTGCCGTATCCATGTCTCTCCTCCGGGTCATGTCAGGGTGATCGTCCACTCATCGTCGCCGCTGGTCCGGTTCAGAGCGCAGTCGATTCCCAGCGTCCGCCAGCCGTTCACGTCCGCCGGGTTGACCTTCATGTATTGCACCGCCCCGGCGGCGACGGCGATGATGTTGCCCGCGGTGGCGCCGATGGTGAATTCGAGGCCGGCCGTCAGATTCCCGGCGGTGCGCAACTTGGTGTAAAACGCGTAGGTGGCGACGAGCGTCTCCTCCGGGTCGAAGGTCATTACCGGCCGCCTGCCGGTGATGACGGCCGACTTGTGGCCGGAGGTGGAGTTCATGTCGGGCCGGAGCGCGATCTTGTTCTGCGACCGGATCTCCAGTTTCCCGATCAGGGCCGCGTAGCTGTCGATCGTGAGCCCTGCCGCCATGAAGGCCGGCGGAACCTCGTCGCCGTAGGTCACGCCGGTGAGGAGGGCCGCGTCCGTATCGACGTAGTCGGCGGCGGTGAACACGAAATGCATGATCCCGCCCTTGCCGGTTTCGAAGATGAAGTTGACGTCGCCGCGGCACCCCCGGAGGGTCTTGAGTTTGCCGTCCTCATAGAACCCGAGGGTGAGGCTCGGGATCGATGCCGATCCGGGGGTGATGACGACGCTGGTCGGGGTCTCCGTCGGCGTCGGCGTGACGGCGCAGGCGCACCCCTGCAGGAGCACGCCGTAGGACGGCGCCGTGCCGGCCGTGCCGGATCCGGCGATGGACACGTCGAACTCGATGGTCGCCGAGCGGATCCCCGGGACGCCGGCGTGCGGGCTGAACGACGCCCCGGCAGCCGGCCGCTCGTTGAATTCATCGTTCGGGGTGAACTTGATGTTCCCCGCCAGGACCACGTCGGCCGCGGTCAACGCTTCGGCGGTTCCCTCCTCGTCCTCAACGACCGCCGCTATCTGCGCCAGATTGGTGATCATCTATTGCCTCCTCCCGCTCCGTTGCCGGAGCTTTTTTGATTTTCCTTGCCTTGCCGCTTTCCGCCGCGGGCAGCTCCGCGCCGACCGGGGACCGGAGCGCGGGCCGGACGTGCTTCACCTGTTCTTCCATGATTCCTCCTTATGCGCCCGGGTAGAGCAGCGCCTGGGCGGTTTCGTATTCGGCGCTGTAGATCGATACCGCGCCGACCTTGAACTCGGCCGCCTCGCGGATCGGTTTCAGCGGATATATGTTCAGGCCGAGCTGTTTTCCGGCGAGCAGATCCCGGACGCCGTTCAGCATGGCGTACGTTCCGGGATTGCCGGAACCGCCGCGACGGGCCTCGGCTTCGGCGCGGAGATTGCGATCACAGGCGAAAATGATGTAGGCCATTGTTTCGATTTTGCGTCCGCCGTGCTCTCCGTAGACCGATCCGCCGTACATGACCAGGAGCGCGGGAAAGAGCCGGACCGCGCGGGCGAGCTCCTCTTCGGTATCGAGTTCGGACTGGTAGGATTTGATCGTCCGGATCGTTCCGTAGATCGCCGGATCGCCCTCTTCGGCCGCATATCCCACCTTGAGCGGGGCAAGGGCCGCGATGATCGCGTCTTCGATCTGTTCGATGGTGTACATTCACCCTCACCCTGACCCTCTCCCGCAAGGGGAGAGGGCATCAATAGTCGTCCAGGCTGCCCGTGCTGCCCGTCGAGGAGCGCCCGATCGTAAAGATCCGGTCGTCGACGCTCCGCGTCGCCTGGGGCTGGCCGTCGGTCGGCTCCGCGGGAGCATCCGCACCCAGAGTGATCAGCCCCTTGGAAACATCGCGAAGAAACCGGACAGCGCTGTCATAGCGCTTCTGCCGATCCTCGGCGATCTTCCCCATCACCGCGCGCCGGCTGTGGAGGTTGTAAATCGCGATGTCTACCGACTGTTTCCTGATCATGGCCGGCACGGGCGAAAAAGGCACCGTGTAGCGGCTGCCGCAGTAGGAATCGATCTCGGCGTCCGCGTCGGCGATCGCCCGTGCGACAACCGATGCATCGACGGCGCCGACGCCCGCATCGTCGGTCAACTCGATCAGGTCCGCCTCCTGGATCTGCTCCAGGAGGTCGCTCTGCGTGCTGTAGGCCATTCGATGCTCCTTTGTCATCTCCTCCGCGCTCCCTGGGAGTGAAAGCGGGGAGCGCGGAAGGAATCAATCATATCCGCATAGTTACCTTTTCGCGGCGCGAGCAGTTAGTCCGCATACGTGTCTTTGAAGAGGTAGCCGAGATCTGCATGGACCAGCACGATATCGGTCTCTTCCGCGCATTCGTAAACATCCTGGTGCTCCGCGGGCTCCCGCCACGTGGTGACCCGCCGGGGCTGTCCGTCCTCGTAAGCCAGGCGGACCTGGATTCCTGCCGTCGCCGTCTTGAGACCCAGCTTCCGGGGCCGGTAGCACAGGAAACCCATGCCCTTGCCGGCGTTTACCTCCCAGATGTTGACCCCGGTGAACTCCGTCCCGGCCTTGGTTTCCTTGGCCGTGCTCTTGATGGCCGAACCGACACACACCTCGTCCAGTTCAAGGAGCGCGGCAAGCAGCTCCGTCCCGTACACCGCGCGCTGGGTGTACTTGATCTTCTCCAGGATGGCCTCGCACTCCTTGAGCGCTAAGTAGGTGGCCTCGTCGATGACCAGGACGTTGGGCTTTCTGCCCGTCTTCCCCTTGATCGCCTTCCGGGCTTTGGTGATGTCGGCCAGGAACGTGTTGGTGTTGCCCGCCGGACTCCAGAGCCCATTTGCGTCCTCGCCGCCGACGTTTCCGTCGCACCAGGTTCCGCCGGTGATCAGCGCGCCCACCCGCACTTCCTTCTTCAGGTCGACCTTGTCGGTGGCGAACTCGATCGCGTCCTGATCGGGCTGGAGGGGCGGGGCCATCTTGGACTTGGCGAACCTCCGGTCCTCGTCGGTCACCTCCTTGGCGAACGCGTACTCTTTCGTCGAGAAGGAGACGTCCTCCAGCTTGTAGCCGCCTCGCTTCGCCCGGGTCCCGGCGGTGCGGATGTCGGCCTCGTCGCGGAACCAGTCTCCCTTCTGGTAGATGGTGATCTTGGCTTTGGGATCCGCGCCGTCCAGGATGGGGAAGACCCGGTCGGCGATGTATTCGGGGTTGCGGAACGCGATGGAGACGTTCTGCAGGGGCCCCGTAACGATCTGTTCTTTCACGTTGGGTTGCGCCATGTCTTTTTCCTCCTAAATGGTGCTCAAGGGGGGCTTTCGCCGGCCGCCCGGCGGACCAGGCCCCCGCGGTTTAATGAACGTTAATACGTGGCGAAGGCGTTCGCGAAGTTCGTGTAGACATTCGGGTTCGCGTCCGTCTCATACCAGCACCCGACGTTGGTCAGCTTGTTGGCGCCGTCTACCGTCAGGCCGCTGGCCTTCATGCCGGTGTTGATCAGCGTCACCTCGCAGGCGACCGCGCCGACGACCGTCAAGCCGCCGACCAGCCGCATATTTTTGAAGCGGAACCGGTCGTCGGTGCTCTCGGTGATCACCGTCACGAGGCCCTCGACCAGTCCTCCGTCGCCGTCGGCATACACCCGGATCGCGTCTCCCGCCGCGCCGCTGCGGTTGATGTCGATCGAGGCATCGGTCGCGGTCTCCTGGTTTGCCGAAAAATTCTTCAGGTAAAGGTTGATCCGCTTCCCGACCGTGGCGTTATCCACCTGGAGGCCGACCTGGCCGTCTTCGGCGTCGGGGCAGATACCCGACAATGTCGCGCTCCACGTGCCCGATGCAGCCGCCGGGTCGATCTTGATGACCTGGTCCGCGCCGGGGGCGGTGATGGTGACCGTTCCGCCGACGGCGACGAGCTCCACACCGTTCACGTCCGGCCAGGCCAGCGCCGCCGCCTCTTCGTACTCCCCGGTGTAGACGAGGACGTTCTTCCTGTCCGCCGTCACCTGGGTGAATGCCTTTGTGATCGTGAGGTACGGCGCCTGCGGAGACCCGACGCCGAGGGTGTCGCTGCCGTTCAGCGACACCACGATGTATTTCTGCGTGGCGCTCTCGCTGCTGAGACCGGGGAACTGCCCGACCAGCAGGACCGAGGCCAGCTCGTCTTCGGCGTCCGTACCCTCGATGACGATCGCCCGGGCGTAGGCGAGATTGTCGGCTGCCGCCTTGCCCTTGCCCGCGTCGGCCGCGGAATTATATTCCGGCGCGACGAAGGCGCTCACGTCGATAGCGCCGTTCATCTGGAGCTTGCTCCGGCCGATCTCCATGACCTCGGCGGCCTCGCCCTCCGCGGGGGCGTTCTGGAGGATCCCCAGGCAGGCTTCCGTTGCCGAATCGGGACGGCGCACGCCCGTGCTCGCCAAGACGACGAACCGGTACTGGTCGTTGGTGAGGTCCTCCGCCGCAACGTAGGATTCCCTGAGTATGCTGTTTTCCGTCGCCATGAGTCACACCTCCTTGAATTCTGCGGCGTACTGCCGGGCCAGGTCGGGGTTCTCCCGCTGGACCTCGGCGAAGGCCGCGCTGTAGGTCAGATCCTTGTTTGCCGCCATCTTCTGCCGGGTGAGCTGGTCGAGCTTCCCGCCGTCGCCGCCCGCGCCGCCCGTGTCCTTGTCGCGGCCCGCGATTTCCCGGAACTCCACGAGCGTGCCCTTGGGGAGCACCTTGGGCAGCTCGGTCTCGACCAGGGCCTTGAACCGGTCGTAGAGGGTTGCCTTTGCCTTCTCCTCGCCGAACTCGATCACATCCTCCCGTTCGGCGAAGGCCATGAGCATCTCCGGAACGCCGAATTTGACCAGGGCGGGGGTCAATTTCCCCTCCTTGACCATTGAGGAGCACCAGGTGGCGATCTCTCGTCTACGGGCATCCTGGCGAGCCGTGCGCTCCCTTTCGGCGAATTCCGCGGTCACTTTTTCCCGCTCCGCCCGGACTGCATCGTCCGTGGCCGTCTTGACCTTCGCGACGAGCTCCGCCTCGGTGAAGGTCTGGCCCGCGGGCGCCCCCCCGCCCGCCCCGGTGGCGGTCTTTTCCGCTCCCGTGACGAGCTCCTTCAATTTCTGAAGAAATTCCGCGAATTGGTTCATATCTTGTTCCTCCTGATACATGGGTTGGGCCGTCTCGGCCGGTTTGTTTGCCTCCTTCTCCTTCGCCGCAGCCGCGGCGATCTCCTCGATCTGGTAGTTGCCGATCACCGCGTCCGCCTTCTCCACACCCTCCTTTTCGATCAGATAATCCCGCAGCCTGCCGAAGAGCCGCGCGACCGCGTCCCAGGACCAGGCCGTCTGATAGTCGGCGAAGTCGAACGCGGCGTCCGCCGCCTCGCTGAAGGCCATGTCCGGCAGCCCCTTGACCGCGGGCGGAGCGGCCCCGAGGAACGCCACGTGGCGGAGCGAGCCGTCCGGGTAGAAAGCGGCGCTCCGCTTTTTGAAGGCGCCTTGCCGCACCATTCCGGCGAACTCCGGCTGGACCTGCCGGAACTTCGCCAGGAGCAGGCCGCCCTGCTTTTTGAGCCCTTCCACCCAGGCGTAGGCCGGGGCGTTGTCCGCCGGGTGGCCGATGCAGGCCGGCGGCTCATGCACGGCCGCGTTGAACTTCGCCAGGGCGGTATCGATCAGGGCGTCGCCGTCATGTTCGCGGCCCTGGCTGTCCTTCTGGCGTCCGCCCCGAAAGATCGGGACCCAATCATCGAACCCCTTGAAATCCATAGTGTCACCTCATTTCCAGATAACGGTTGACGATGCCGACGATCGCCGTGCTGTCCGCGGCGCTGACGCCGAGGTACGGCCGGGCGGGGATCCGGATGTCGTGAGCCGCGGTCGAAAACTGCCGGGACAACGCCCGCTTGTGGCTGGCCTTGGCGAAAACGAGCCCTTTGCCGCCGAACAGTTCCGTGCGCAAAAGATTGCCCTTTGCATCGGTGCGGTGGCGGACCTGCACTGTGCCGGCGCCGCGATGGATCGTCCCGCCGAGCTGGTGGATCGCCGCATAGTGAATCCGGCTGCTCGGACCGATCGCTACGCCGTGCGTCCCCAAAAGCTGGGGATGCATCACGCGCAGATCGCCTGATTCCGTGAGGATCTTCGGGTGCTTTTTCCGCCGCCGCGTCGATGCGGCAAGCGGCGGCCAGGCCATGCCGTCCGGGGCCGGGCCCTCGCTATAGAAGCGGTCCTCCGTCGAGCGGACCATGTACTCGCCGATGATCCGCA
>Ga0172375_10004749_pt1 | contig 19921 bp, 18 predicted proteins | sample LakKiv1m_FD_114537 | JGI IMG/M metagenome (GOLD analysis project Ga0172375, IMG submission 114537) | Freshwater microbial communities from Kabuno Bay, South-Kivu, Congo - kab_092012_11.1m | ecosystem: Environmental > Aquatic > Freshwater > Lake | place: Democratic Republic of the Congo...
CCTCGTGGGGCGTCTTCGGCCGCAAGGATCTGCAGGGCGGCGGACCGATGATTGACATCGGCGTCCACGCGCTCGACATGGCCCACTACATCGCGGGCCGCCCCGATCCGATCGCTGCGTCGGGATCCTGCTACACCTACCTCGGCAACCGAAAGCCCGACGCCACACCGCCCTGGGGCGAGTGGGATTGGAAAACCTACACCGTCGAGGATCTCGCCGTCGGTTTTGTGCGCTTCCAGGGCGGTCTCACCATGACCGTCGAGAGCAGCTTCGCGGCCCATATCCAGGAGGAAGTCTTCAGCATCCAGATCATGGGCACCCGGGGCGGCGCGCTCCTCGGCGGACCGGAAAAAGTGAAGGTGTTCACCGACATGAACGGCAAAATGGTCAACCTCTCCCCCGCCTTCCTGCCGAACGACGACTGCTTTGCCGTCAAGATGCGGAAGTGGATCGCCGTCATCCGCGGCGAGGAGAAGAACGACGCGCCGGGCGAAGACGGCCTGACGATCCAGAAGATCCTGGACGCCCTCTACCTGAGCAGCGAAAAGGGATGCGAAGTCAAGATCGGACGAAAAGCCAAATGACGCGACAAGACTACATCAACCGTGCGCAAGAGGTTCTCGCCGTCGAGGCCGAGGGTTTGCGGCAGGCTTCGGCGGCGATCGGAGATCGCTTCTGCGAGACCGTCGAACTGCTGCTCCGCATCCTCGCCGGGGGGGGCAAGATCGTCGTCACCGGCGTGGGCAAAAACCTCCACATCGCCGAGAAACTCGCCGCCACACTCGCCAGCACCGGCTCGACCAGCGTGATGCTCAACCCCATGCAGGCGCTGCACGGCGATCTCGGCATCCTCACCCCGCGGGACGCCCTCCTCGCGCTCAGCTTCTCGGGCGAATCGGACGAACTGCTCGCGTTGATCCCCGCCGTGCGACGGCTGGGCGTGCCGATCGTCGCCCTGACCGGCAAGCCCCAAAGCTCGCTCGGCAAGTGCGCCGACCTCGTCCTGCCGATCCTCGTCGGGCGCGAGGCCTGCCCCTTCAACCTCGCGCCCACGGCCTCCACCACCGCCACGCTCGCCGTTGGCGACGCCCTCGCCATGGTGCTGATTGACGCCCGCGGCTTCGGCAAGGAGGACTACGCCCTCCTGCATCCCGCGGGCGCCATCGGCCGCGCGCTCCTCTGCCGCGTGCGCGACATCATGCGCACCGGCGAACGCATCGCCGTGCTGGCGCCCGACCGGACGGTGCGGGACGCCATCGTGGCGATGACCGGCGCCAAATGCGGCTCCGCCTGCGTCGCCGCCGCCGACGGCGCCCTCGCCGGAATCTTCACCGACGGCGACCTGCGCCGCCTGATGGCCTCCAGCCCCGCCATTCTCGACCGCGCCTTGCGCGAGACGATGACCGCCAATCCCATCCGCGTCCGTTCCGACCAACTGGCCGTGGATGTGTTGCGCATCTTCGAGAAGTTCAAGATTGACGACCTGCCCGTCGTGGACGAGGCCGACCGCCTCGTCGGCTGCGTGGACATCCAGGATCTGCCGCGCATGAAACTGATTTGATTGACTGGACAAGGCCCACCCTTTCGGTATATACGTTTCACCCGGCATTCAATCGCATTCCTCACACGCAACCCATGGGAGACGCCGTGCAAAAGCAATCCGATCGTCAGGAAGCGTTCATCTCCTTCCGCTGCAAGAGCTGCGGACAGGAGATCGAGGCCCACCTCGAAATGGCCGGAACCGCAACGGAGTGTCCCGCGTGCGGCAACCCGATCCAGGTTCCGCTCACGTCCGAACCCGGCACCCTGTGGGGCGCCGAGACGAAGAGCGCGGCCGTCAACGACAAGAAAAGCGCCGACGCCATGAAAGGGCGGACGATCCGCATCGAACTGTCTGACGACTTTTAATTCCAGGCCGATTCCCCGCGCGCGGCGCACGCGATCGCATCGCGCCTGCCCGCTCCGGATGCGCCATGCCACCCCTTTCGTCACCGCCCCTGCCGCATCGCCCGATCGTCGGCCTCGCCTGCCTGCTGATCGCGGGAACCGGGGCGGGATTGAAGGCTGGCGGAGACGGGATCCTGCCGCTCGCGCTCGCGGCCGCCGCCGCCGCTTGTTCGCTGGCGGTCTACGGAACCGGACGGTCCGGCTTCCGCGGGCTGGCCGCCGTCGCAACCGCCGTCTTCTGTGTCGGCTTTCTCTCGGGCGCGGCATCGGAACGGACACGGCGCAACGAGCGGGAGTGGCTGGCCAGCCGGGTGGGCCAGCCCGTCCTCCTCCGCGGCGTCGTTGACCGCCCGACCGGCGCCCGGAAAATCACCTCCCGGCGCGCTTCCCCGCCGATCCTGACATTGCGGCGTGTGGAGATCGAGCACGCCGACGGCGTGCAACGGCTGACGCAAACACCCGCGCTGGTCGCCTGGTATGGCGGCGGACGTCTTCCGGAAACCGGCGAGACGTGGTCGTTTCGCACGCGCCTGCCGCCTTTGCGCGCGCGCGCGCGGCCTCCCGGATTGTGGCTCAACAGCCGCCCCGCCGACGCCGCGCCGCTTGCGCCGCCCCGCTTCTGGGATTGGCGGCCGCTCGCCGACCGCGCCCGCGCATCGGCTTCGCGGCGGCTGGCGCTGGGCATCGAGTCGTGGCCCGTCGCCCCGGTTCTGATCCAGGCCATGCTCCTGGGCACGCGCAGCGCGATCCCCCGGGAGATGAACGCCGTCTTCCGCAACTCCGGGACCATCCACGTGTTCGCGATCTCCGGGCTGGGCATCGGCATCGTCGCCGCCGTCATCGCCACCGCGCTGGCGCTGCTGGGCGTGCCCCGGCCGCGCTGGGGGCTTTCGCTCATTCCGCTGCTCACGGGCTATACCCTGCTCACGGGCGCCAGCCCCAGCGCGATGCGGGCCTGCCTGATGGCCGCGTTCTACTTCGGCGCCCCGCTCTTGGGCCGCAAACCCGATCTGTGGGCGGCGCTGGCCGCGGCCGCGATCGCGCAACTCGCCTGGGAACCGCGTGACCTGTTCAACCTCAGCTTTCTCCTCTCGTACACGGTCATGGCGGGGCTGGTGCTCCTCTGCCCGCCGTTGTCGCGTCTCTTCCGCCACGCGCTGGGCGTCGAGTCGGCGGCGACGAAGGAGGCGCTGCTGCGCCTGTCACGGCGACTCGCCTTGCGGGGGCAGCCCTTCGCCGGGAACGTCTGGGCGGTCCGGGCGGCGATGTGGCGACACACGGCGCGCGTCCATCTGGCCGACACGCTGGCCATGGGTATCGCCGCCTGGGTGGCGTCCGTGCCGCTCACCGCCTTCTACTTCGAACGTTTCATTCCGGGCGGGATTCTGGCCAATCTGGTCGTCGTGCCGGCCTCCTTCCTGATCGTGATCGCCGGCGCCCTCGCCGTCGCCGCCAGTTTCTTCCTGCCGGTCGCCGCCGACATTTTCAACCACGCCGCCGCCGCCTGCACCGCCGTCATGATCGAGGCCTCGCGCCTGACCGTGCTGCTTCCGGGCGCGTCCATCCGCGTGCCCGCGCCACCCGTGCCCCTGATCGCCGCCTGGTACGCCGCCATGCTGGTCGCCGCCTGGCGCCTGCGCGCGTTTCGTCCGGCAGACCCGCCGCCCTTTGCCGGAGCGGATGGAAAACGGGGGCCCTAGCCGACAGATGGCTTCCCGTGGTTTTGGCTTTTGCTTCTGCCCGATATTTTGGTATATGTACGCACGTGCGGGAAGCCGGAGCGCGGACCCGTAACCGAAACCGGAGCCGCCTTGCGCACCCATCAACAGGACAAGAACGACATTCTCATATGAGCAAATCACATGAAGTCCGGCTCGGCATCGTCGGCGTCGGCGGCATGGGCTCGACCCACGCGCGAAGCATCCTCGCGGGGAAAATCGGCGGGCTCCGCCTCGCGGCGGTGTGCGACATCAACCCGGAACGACTGGACGCCTTTGGCAACGACCTGCGCAAATTCTCCGACAGCGCCGCGATGATCCGCTCCGGCGACGTGGACGCAATCCTCGTGGCCACTCCCCACTATTTCCACACCACCATCGGCAGGGACGGCCTGAACAACGGCCTGCATGTCCTGCTGGAGAAGCCTATCTCGGTCCACAAGGCCGACTGCGAGCGCGTCATCGCCGCCTACGAGAAAAACAAGGCCGGAAAACCGGTCTTCGCCGCCATGTTCAACCAGCGGACCGATCCGCACTACCAGAAGCTGCGCGACCTGGTCCAGTCGGGCGATCTCGGTTCGATCACCCGCGTGAACTGGATCATCACCAACTGGTTCCGCACCCAGCACTACTACGACAGCGGAGGGTGGCGCGCGACCTGGAAGGGAGAGGGCGGCGGCGTGCTGCTCAACCAGTGCCCCCACAACCTCGACCTGCTGCAGTGGATCACCGGCATGCCCTGCACGATGCGGGCGTTCTGCAATCTCGGCAAGCGCCATGTCATCGAGGTCGAGGATGAGGTCACCGCCTATTTCGAATATCCCAACGGCGCCACCGGCGTCTTCATCACCACAACCGGCGAAGCCCCCGGCACAAACCGGCTGGAGATTTGCGGGGAGAACGGGCGGGTGGTTCTCGAAGGCGGCGCAATCGCGTACACCCGCAACACCACCTCGATGATCGCGTTCAGCAAGACGTCCACGTCCGGATTCGCCCAGCCCGAGGTCTGGCAAATCGCCATTCCCGTCGCCCACAGCGGCGGCCAGCACAATGAAATATTACAGAATTTCACCGACGCGATCCTGACGGGGAAACCCCTGATCGCGCCGGCGGTCGAGGGCATCCACTCCGTCGAACTCGCAAACGCCATGATCCTCTCCTCCATGCAGCAGAAGACGGTGTCCCTGCCGTTGGACGGCGCCGCCTACGAACGCATGCTGAAGAGACTGATCCGGGAGTCGCGTTTCGAGAAAAAAACCGTCCGGTCCGCAAAACCCGCTGACCTCTCCGCTTCCTTCAATGTCTCCCGATAAAGGCGACCGCATCTACCGACATGACAGCATCCCTGTTCTTCCTACGCAAGAAACCGGTCATCCGGCCGCGGAACGCGCACTGCGTCTCGCGCAAGAATATTGATCCCGACGCCCTGCGCGTGCTCTACCGCCTGGCGGACTCGGGCTACACGGCCTATCTGGTGGGCGGCTCGGTGCGTGACCTGCTGCTGGGGCGCAAACCGAAGGATTTCGACGTCGGCACGGACGCCCACCCGAACGCCATCCGCAAGCTCTTCCGCAACTGCTTCCTGGTCGGCCGCCGCTTCCGTTTGGCCCACATCGTGTTCGGCAGGAACGTCATCGAAACCAGCACCTTCCGCAGGCAGCCCAAGGAAGACGAGACCGGTGACGCCAGCCTCTACCAGCACGAGGACAACACGTTCGGCACACCGCAGGAGGACGCGCTGCGCCGCGATTTCACGGTCAACGGCCTCTTCTACGACATCAAGACGTTCTCGGTCATTGACTACGTCGGCGGGCTGAAGGATCTCGAAGCCAAGACCCTCCGCTGCATCGGCGACCCGAACGTGCGCTTCCGCGAGGATCCGGTTCGCATGATGCGCGCCGTCCGCTTCGCGGCCCGGCTGGGCTTCCGCATTGATTGGGCCAGCCGCCGCGCCATCCGCCGCCACCACGCCGAAATCGCGCAGGCTTCGGTTCCCCGTCTCCTGGAGGAGGTGTTGCGGCTCTTCACCTACCGTTCCGCTGAACCGGCATTCCGCCTGCTCTGGGAGTACGAATTGCTGGCCGACATCGTCCCCGAACTGGCCGGGTTCATCAACCACAGCGGACGGGAGCGATCGCCGGTCTGGAACGTGTTGCGCGCGCTCGACGCCGATCCGGCCGCCGACGATGCGTCGAGCGGGCTGCGACTGGCCGCGCTCTGTTACCCGCTCTTCCGCAAAGGGCTCGCCGACGAGACCCGCGCGGCGGCGGGAAAACGCGTCAACCGCCTCCACGTCGCCCGCACGACGCTCGAACCGTTCGTGCGGCGCCTGCGCATCCCCAAGGCGGTCTTTTTCGCCACAACCAACCTGCTCGACATGCTGCCCGGTTTCGACGAATGGCTGCATCCTTCCGCGCGCCGCGAGCGCTTCATCCGCAACCCTCTCTTCGCCGACGCGCTTGCCCTCTGGCGCATCCTGCACCGCTCCGAAGACATCGCCCCCTCCGCCATCGCCGCATGGGAGACCGCCGCCGCCGCCGTCCAGCCCCGCGGCCGGCCCGAAGAGGATGAGACCGACGACAGCGACGCCGCGTGGCGGATCGCCACCGGCGCCGACGCCGCCGAACCCAGGGCCGGTTTCCACGGCGGCCGCCGCGGACGACGCGCACGCAGAGATCGCGGACGCCCCGACGGTCAGTCGCCCGCCGCCGCGCCCCCAGCCGAGCCGGAGGCGTGACGGGCGGGTTCGCCCGCCAGCCTCAACGCGGAGCGCCGTCCCCGCCCAGCAACTCCCGGGCGCGTTTCAGCGCGCCGTCAATGTCGGCCGACACATTCTCCTCCCCCACCCGCTCTAGGAAATGGGCCCGGGTCATCACGACCAGCGGCTGGCTGTGCACGCCCGATAGCAGCAACCGGGTGCCCCGCTTCTCGCACTGCTGCAGCACGTCCTCCAGCGTCTTGAGCGCCGTCGCGTCCAGCGCCAGCACCCGCCTCATGCGAAAGATCAGCACCCGCGGCTGACGGCTGACCATGTCAAGCGCGTCACGGAACTTGTCGGCCGCGCCAAAAAACATCGGTCCGTTGATCTCAAACACGTCGCACCCGCGCGGAACCTGCCGCCGCGTGATGCTGATCGGATCGTCCTCGTCCCCGACCGCCGGCGTCTCGCCGATCAGACGCGTCAGATAGCCGGCCTGCGTCGTTTCCGCCATCCGCCGGATGAACAGGAAGGCGGCCAGAATCATGCCGATCTGAATGGCCGCCGTCAGATCAATCAGCACCGTCAGCAGGAAGGTCGCCACCATGACCAGGGCGTCGCTGCGCGTGCTGTGGAACATCTTGCGGAACAGGTGCAGCTCGCTCATGTTCCAGGCCACCACGGCCACGATCCCGCCCAGGGTCGCCATCGGGATCATGGCGGCCCAGCGTCCCAGGCACAACATGATCAGCGCCAGCACCACCGCATGCACGATCCCGGAAACGGCCGACCGGCCGCCGTTTTTGATGTTGGTCGCGGTGCGGGCGATCGCGCCGGTCGCCGGGATGCCCCCGAACAGCGGCGAAACCACATTGGCAGCCCCTGGGCCATCAACTCGGTGTTGGAGTGATGGCGCTGTCCCGTCATGCCATCGGCCACCACGGCCGAAAGCAGGGACTCGATCCCCGCCAGCAGGGCGATCGAAACCGCCGGCGAGAAGAGCGTGCGGAACGTATCGAGGCTCACGGACGGCAGCCGCGGGGCGGGAATCCGCATTCCCTCCGCCACATCCGGAAAGCGCTGCCCGATCGTCTCCAGGTCGAACTCCAGCCCGCACGCCCAGGCCGCGTGCACCGCCGCCGTCGTCGCCAGAATCGCCACCAGCGAACCCGGCACCCGCGCCGTGACCCGCCGCCAGCGCACGACGATGAGAAGGGTCGCCGCTCCAACCGCCGCCGCGACCGGATTCACCGTCCCCATGTGCCGCGCATAGGCCACCATTTTTTCGATGAAGTCGGCCGGCACGTCCGCGATCCGCAGTCCCAGGAGATCCTTCACCTGGCCCGCAAAGATGATCAGCGCGATCCCCGTCGTGAAACCGATCGTCACCGGATACGGAATGTACGTGATGACCCTTCCCAGCCCCGCCAGCCCCATGACGATCAGCAGGACGCCGGCCAACAACGTCGCCACCGCCAGCCCGTCATACCCGTGCCGGGCAATGATCCCGTAAATGATGACGATAAACGCGCCCGTCGGCCCGCCGATCTGCACCCGGCTGCCGCTGCAGGCGGAAATGAGGAATCCGGCGATCACGGCTGTGGTCAGGCCCTGCGTCGGCGAAACGCCCGAGGCGATGCCAAAGGCGATCGCCAGCGGCAGGGCCACCACGCCGACGATCAGGCCGGCGATCAGGTCATGCCCGACATCCGCCCAAGAATACGGGTGCCTCAGGATGTCCAGCGACGCCGGACGAAAACGCAACGATACCCGCTCGCACAACCCGCTCAACATGCTCACGCGTGAACTCCCGCGCCACCCGGCATGAACCGGCGACGCGCACGCGTTCCCGTCCCGCCTCCGCGCTGCGGCGACTGCCTCCGTGCGCTGCGGCGGCGTGGCCGACCGCAGAAAAAGAGCGGATAACGTACTCCTCCCCCTCCCCGCCGCCCAGACAAACAATTGCTGTTGCCACGTTCTTTCTCTGCACTTTCGCGGCGGAAGGCTTGTCTCTTCCCCGCCTCTCGGCTAAGATACTTCCCGTTTTCTGTCGGCTGTGACAGGCGGCTGCCGCCGGTTTCGGGCTGGCCGTGCGAATCGAGGATCGGACATGCGCATTCTTTCGGGCATTCAGCCTTCTGGCAAACTGCATCTGGGCAATTATTTCGGCATGATGCGGCCGGCGCTGCGGCTGCAGGAGCAGGGCGACGTCTTCCTGTTCATCGCCAACTACCACGCGCTCACCACCGTGGACGATCCGGGGCAGCTCCGTCGTGACACGCTGGAGGTGGCGATTGATTTTCTCGCCTGCGGCCTCGACCCCGAGCACACCATCTTCTTCCGGCAAAGCGACGTGCCGGAGGTTCATGAACTCGCCTGGCTGCTCTCGACCGTGACGCCCGTCGGCCTGCTCGAACGCTGCCACTCCTACAAGGACAAGCTCGCACGGGGATTCGCCCCCTCTCACGGCCTGTTCGCCTACCCGGTGCTGATGGCCTCCGACATCCTGATCTACCAGTCGAACCTCGTGCCGGTCGGCCGCGACCAGAAGCAGCATCTCGAGGTGACGCGCGACATCGCCATCAAGTTCAACAATCGGTACGGCCCGGTCTTCACCATACCCGAAGCGGCGATCTCCGAGGAGGTCGCCGTCGTTCCCGGTCTCGACGGTCAGAAAATGTCCAAAAGCTACGGCAACACGATCGAGCTCTTCGGCGACCCGAAGGAGGCCCGGAGCCGGATCATGAAGATCGTGACCGACAGCACCCCGCTGGAGGCGCCCAAGGACCCCGACACCTGCACCATCTTCGCCCTCTACAAGCTGTTCGCCGACGAAGCCGATCGCGCTACCATGGCCCAGCGCTACCGCGCCGGCGGCATGGGCTACGGCCACGCGAAGAAGGCGCTGGCCGAGGCGTTCGAGGCGGCCTTCGCGCCGTTGCGCAAACGGCGCGACGAACTGGCCGCCGACCGCGGCTATGTCGAGGGGGTGCTCCGCACCGCCGCCGAAAAGGCCCGCGTCGAGGCGCGCAAAACCCTCGATCGCGCCCGCGAGGCCGTGGGCATCGCCTGAGACGGCACAGCCCCGCATGGAGTCAGAGCATGGTCACCCTGGAAACATTGCGAAACGACGAGTACAAGGTGGATCTGGAGGTCTTTGAAGGCCCCCTGGATCTGCTCCTGTACCTGATCCGCCGGGACGAGGTGGATATCTACGACATCCCGGTCGAGCGCATCACTTCGCAGTACATGGAATACCTGGGCGTGATGCGCATGCTCGACCTGGGCATCGCCGGCGAATTTCTGGTGATGGCCGCCACCCTCATGATGATCAAGAGCCGGATGCTGCTCCCGGTCGAGCAGCGGCGCGGCGACGCCGAGGAGGGCGCCGAAGAGTGGATTGACCCGCGCCTCGATCTGGTCCGGCAGTTGATCGAATACAAAAAGTTCAAGGACGCCGCCGCCCAGTTGCAGCATCGCGAGGCGATCCAGGGCGAGATCTTCGCCTACGGCGGCGACCGCCCCGCCACGCCCGAGGACGACGGCGAACAGCTGCTGGGCGACATCGGCCTCTTCGACCTGCTGACCGCCTTTCAGGAGGTGCTGCAACGCGTGCCCTCCGAACCCTCCGGCTACATCGAGCCGATCGTCTGGTCGGTGCCCGACAAGATGGAGGCGATTCTCGGCCTGACGCGCCAGCGGCGCGAAGTGGCGTTCTCGCGCCTCTTCCAGCCCGAGTCGCCGCGCGGCGAGGTGATCGTCACCTTCCTCGCCCTGCTCGAGCTGCTGCGGTTGCGGCAGATCGCGTTGCGCCAGCAGGAGGCCTTTCACGAAATCCTCATCCTGGCCGTGCCGGATGACGTCCCGGACGGCGCCTTGCCGCCGCCGGTGATCGGAGGTGCCGCGCATGTCGAATCCTGATACGCCAGGCATGCCTCTGGCATCGAGCCTGCAGCAAATCGTCGGCGCGCTGATCTTCGGCAGCGATCGGCCGCTCTCCGTCGAGGAGATTCGCGCCTGCCTCCGGGAGGTCGGCGCGGCGGACGAACAGGCGCGCGTCTTCGCCGACGCCTCGCCGCGCGACGTGCACGACGCGGCGGACGCCCTCGCCCGCGAGCTGGCGCGCCTCGGTTTCGGGATCGAACTCGCCGAGCACAGCGAAGGCTACCGCTTCCAGACGCAGGCCTCCACCGGGCGGTGGCTGCGCCACCTGCTCAAGACCGATCGCCCGGGCCGGCTGTCACGGCCGGCTCTGGAAACCCTGGCCATTATCGCTTACCGGCAGCCGATCGCCCGCTCGGAGATCGAGGCGGTCCGCGGCGTCGCCGTGGATCACATCATCAAGGCGCTCATGGAGCTCCATCTCGTGCGCATCGTGGGCCGCAGCGACCTCCCCGGCCGACCCTTCCTCTACGGCACCACAGCCTCTTTCCTCGAACACTTCGGACTGAAGAGCCTCACCGAACTCAATGCCCTCGACCCCACCCTGCAACGCTCCAAACCCGCCGAACGCCGGGCGATCCACCGCAGGGAACGCCCCGCCGCGCCAGACGGGGAGCGGAACGACCCGGCCCGTCAACCGCAGCCATCCGGCGCCGCGTCCGCTGCGGCCGGCATAACCAGGGGCGCCGACGGCCCCGGCGATCTCTCCTCCGGCTTGCGGGAGATCCTCGGCCCGGACGAAGCCCCCGGCGCCGACGGCGAACCGGTCTTCGAGACGCGCGCCGACGGCGAACCCGACACGCAGCAGAGGGACGAACCATGAACCGGGTGATCGCCATGGACGGGCCCGCGGGTTCGGGAAAGTCTTCCGTCTCGCGGCGCGTGGGCCGCGCGCTGGGGTTCCTCCATGTGGACTCCGGCGCCCTCTACCGGATCATGACGTGGCAGGCGCTGCAAACCGGCGTGGACACAGCCGACGAGGCGGCGATCGCCGCATGCGCCGCCCATGTGGAGGTCGCCTGCCGGAGCCGGGACGGCGCCGTGGCCTTTTGGGTGAACGGCGAGGAGCCCGGCGAGGCGATCCGGACGGCCGAGATCAACCGCCACGCCAGCCCGGTCGCGCGCGTTCCGGCCGTGCGGACGAAAGTGACCGCCTGGTTGCGTTCGCTGCGCGACCTCGGCGACCTCATTGTCGAAGGACGCGACATCACCTCGGTGGTCTTCCCCGACTCGCCGGCGCGGTTTTATCTCGACGCCGACCCCGCCGTCCGCGCCCTCCGGCGCCACCGCGAGGAGACCGCCAAGGGAATCGCCACCCAGAGCGAGGCGGAGGTCATGGCCTCGCTCCTCGCCCGCGACCGCATCGACAGCACGCGCGCCCTGGCCCCGCTCGTGCTCGCGCCAGGCGTCCTGAGGATCGACACCTCCAGCATGACCCTCGATCAGGTGGTGGGCCGGGTGATCGAGGCGCTGCCTGCCGCGTGGCGGTCCGCTCGATCCGGCCGGGAACCCGGATCGGCGCCCGCCGGAGACCGGGAGAGCCCGCGGCCATTGGAGGCAAACGCATGACCCGCCTTTTTCCCCTGCCGCTGGCGATCCTCCTGCCGCTCCAGCATGCGGCCGCGCAGACGGCCGACGCCGCAGCGCGAACGGTCTCGATCAAGCCGATGGCCGTGCTGATCCTGCAGATCGGACTGCTCGTCCTGGCGGCGCGCATCGGCGGATCCCTCTTCAGACGCTGGAAGATGCCCGACGCCGTGGGCGAGCTGCTGGCAGGCGTGCTCGTCGGCCCCCGCCTGTTCGGCGGCGTGGCCTTCCCCGGATTCGCCAACGGCCTGATGGACGGCGTGTCGAACATCCTGACGGATCAGCGCCCGCTCTTCGGCGTGGTGCTGGTCGCGCTGACCGTGCTGGTCTTCCTGATCGGGCTCGAAACCGATGTCCGTCTGATCCGGCGCCACTCGCTCGCGGGCGCGCTGATCGGCGTGGGCGGCAGCGTGGCGGCCTTCGCGGCGGTCGCATCCGTGACGGCGGCCGCCTCGCCCTGGCTTTTCGGCGGCCGCCCCATGGCCTGGTATGAGCCGGGTCCGTTCATCGCCGGCGTGGTGGCCTGCACCACGTCGGTCGGCATTCTGGCCCGGATGCTGGCGGCCACGCGGCGGCTCGAAACCCCCGAAGGCGTGGTGGCGCTCTCCGGGGCGGTGGTGGACGGTCTCGTCGGCATGCTGCTGCTGGCCGTCGGCGCGGGCCTCGTCGAGACGGCGGCGGCAGGCGAACCGGTTTCGCCGGCGCGGATCGCGGCGGGCGTGGCGCGCGCCGCGCTGGTGTCGGGGCTTCTGGCCGCAGTCGGTTTCGCCATCGCGCGGAACGTCGAGCGGGCCACGCAGCAGGATCGGAACGGACACGGCGCGGTCGCGGCCACGGCGGCCTGCGCGCTGATCGCCGCCGGACTGACCGGTTATTTCGGGCTCTCCCCGCTGCTGGGCGCCTACGTCATGGGCGTGGTCTTCTCCACAACCGAATTGCGGCACATGATCCAGGAACGCGTCGAGTTCGTCACCCTGGCGCTGGTCCCGGCCTGTTTCGCGCTGGTGGGCACGCGGGTTGATTTGAATCTGCTGGCGGATGGACGGGCGTTCCTGTTCGTGCTCGCCTTCATGGGGGCGGCGCTGGCGGCCAAGCTCGTGGGGTGCGGCCTGGCCGCGCTGCCCGCCCGCCTGACGGCGGTGGGATGCCTGCGGGTCGGCGTCCTCTCCATGCCCCGCGGCGAGGCGTCGCTGGCCGTGACCATCCTGGCGATCGCGGCAGGCATCCTGCCCGCGCCCCTGCTGACCGCCGTGGTCGCGCTGCTCGCGTTCAGCGGCATCCTCCTGCCCAGGCTCGCGCACGCCGTCTTCGCCTGGGGCGGTTCGGGATGCCGCAAGGGGTTCGAGGTGGACGAGCAGGTGCGCATCAGCTTCTCGCTGGCCACGGCCGACAGCGCCGCGCTGGTGCTCCGCCGCGTGGTCGAGGTGCTGGACGACGACGGGTTCTCGGTTCATGTGCTCAACCGCCGGGAGCAGCTCTACCGCTTCACGCGCGACCGGTTTGTGGTCGCGCTGCAACAGGCCGGCCCCACGCTGGTCTTCACCTGCACGCCCCGGGAGCGCAATCTGGTCAACACGGTCATGGTGGAGGTCGCCGCCGAGATCGAGCAGAATCTGCGCGATGTGCGCCGCGCGCTGGATCCGCTGGCGCTGCAGCGGCAGATGCGCCTCGACGACACGGACGGATCCCGCGGCCCGGAGAGCGCCCTGCGCGCCTTCCTCACGCCGGAGGCGCTCCGCCCCCGGCTGCTATCCGACACCAAGGCCGGAGCCATCGAGGAACTGCTCGACCTGCTCCACGAGAACAACCTCATCAACGACCGGCACGAGGCGCGGCGCGCCGTCTTCGCGCGCGAACAGAACCTCTCGACCGGTCTCGAACACGGCCTGGCGATTCCGCACGCGCGAACCGACGCGGTCAGCCGGCTGGTCTGCGCGATCGGTCTCAAGCAGGAGGGCATTGATTTCGGTTCGATGGATGGCCGACCGGCGCGCATCATCATCCTGGTTCTGGCCCCCCAACATGCGGCGGCGCCCCAGCTCCAGTTCATCTCGCTGATGAGCCAGACGCTCAACGAGCAGGGACGTTCGGCCCTGCTCACCTGCGACTCGGCCGAGGAGATGTTCGCCGTGTTGTCGGCCGGCTCGCCGCGCGCCGGCCTGCGCAAGGGCAAGGTCGCCCCCGCCCTCGCCTGCCTGCAGTGGCAGAACGTCTCGCTGGACATCGGCACGGGCGGCAAGGAGGAGGTGGTGGATCGCCTGCTCGCCCTGTGCGCGCGCAGCGGCGCGGTGACGTCGGTGGACGACGCGCGAGCGGCCATCCTCGCCCGCGAGCGCAAGATGTCCACCGGCATGGAGCACGGCGTGGCGCTGCCGCACGCGCGCACCGAGGCGGTCTCGCGCCTGGTGTGCGCCGTGGGCATCAGCCGCGCGGGCGTGGATTTCGACTCCCTGGACGGCGAGCCCGCGCGCATCCTGGTGATGACGCTGGTGCCCCCGTCGGTCAGCACCGAATACACCCGGCTCGCCGGCGCCGTGATGCGCGCGCTCGACCGCGAGGGTCGGGCGGCGATCCTCGCCGCCCGATCCGCCCGCGAAGCGCTCGACATCCTCGCCCGCGGCGAGCAATGAACCCTTCCTGAACACCCCCCGGCCAACCGACATGAATCGAAACAGACAGCGGATCGCGGACGGCGCGCGGGCGGTCGTGCTGGGCGCGGGCGTCAGCGGCGTGGCGGCCGCCCGCCTGCTCCGCGCGCGGGGCGGCTCGGCGCTGGTTCTCGACGAGGCCCCCGAGTCGCCGCAGACCCGTGAAGCGCTGCGTGCCTGCGGCGCCGAATACCGCGGCGCCGGCGACGCGTTCCCCGCCGGGGATTTCGACGTGTGCGTGGCGAGCCCGGCCTTCGCCGCCGGTCACCCCTGGCTGACCGCCTGCGAGGCGCGCGGCATTCCGGCGCTCTCCGAACTGGATTTGGGGGCGCGCTACTGGACCGGCCGGATGCTCGCGATCACCGGCAGCAAGGGAAAGAGCTCGCTGGTGAAACTCTGCGCCGACACCCTGCGCGCCGCCGGCCTTCCGGCCGCTCCCGCCGGCAATTACGGGACGCCCCTGTGCGCGCTGGCGCTGGACGCCCCGGATCTGGCGTGGGCGGTGGTCGAGGTCAGCTCCTTCCAGTTGGAACGCGCCGGCGACTTCGCCCCGGATGTGGCGGTGCTCCTGAACGTGCAGCCCGACCACCTCGACCGGCATGGAAGTTTCGACGCCTACCGGCTCGTCAAGGAACGCCTGTTCGCGCGCCAGTCCCCGCGCGACACCGCGATCCTGCCCTCGGGATACGAGACCCGCTACGGCCCGGTGGCGACGGCCGCCCGCAAAACCACCTTCGGCAAGGACGCCGCAGCCGCGTGGATCCATGAAAATCACCGTGTGTCCAAACGCGCGCCGGACGCCCCGGAAACCTTCCGGCTGAACGGCTCCTGGTTCGACAACCCCGTGCTCGGACTCGCGGCGGCGGCGGGATGCGCGGCGCTCGCGGCGGCCGGCGCCGACGCGCGCGCGATCGAGGCGGGACTGCGCGGCTTCGTGCCGCTCCCCCACCGCATGCAGCCGGTGGCCGAACAGGGCGGCGTGCGCTTCGTGGACGACTCCAAGGCGACCAGTCTGGCCGCCATCGGCGCCGCCCTGACCATGGCCGGAACACCCGTCCGGCTGATCGCCGGCGGACGCCTCAAGGAGAACGACCTGACGGCCGTAAAAGAGTTGCTGACACAACACGCCCGAAAGGTTTATCTTATTGGCGAATGCGCGCGCCGGATGGCCGACGCATGGCAGGAGTGTGTGGCGTGCGAAATCTGTGAGACCATGGATCGAGCCGTCGCGCGGGCGACGGTAGAGGCAGCGCCGGGAGAAACGGTGCTGCTCTCGCCCGGCACCGCGAGTTTTGACCAATTTAAAAACTATCACGATCGAGGCGAGCGGTTCGCGCGGGCGGTGCGTCTGGTGACGTCATGCGCGGCGCGATCCGCAGACCAAACGGAGGACAAGCGATGAAGGCGACGAGGCAGGATTGGACGAAGCGTATATTCGGTATTCCGGCTCTGGCGGGCGTTTGCCTGCTGCACGGCTGCGGATTGATCGGCACGCCGAGAGACAGCGGGAGCCAGACGATTCCCGTGGACGATGCGGAGCCAACGGACACGACGACGGTCGTGGACGCAACGTCGCCGCTCATGCTTCCGGCCGTTCCACTCACCACGCCGTACACCGTGGGCAAGGGCGACACGCTGACGGTGATCGCCCAGCAATACGGACTGCGCTGGCAGGACGTGGCTGCGGTCAATCCCGGCCTGAATCCGAACAAGCTCCGCATCGGCCAGGTCATCCAGTTGCCCGGTCAGGTGAACGTGGCTGACAAGAAGCCCGTGGCCCGCCACGCTGCGGTCGCGGCGGCAGCGCCTGCGGCTGCAGGCAAGGTCGTCTCGTACACGGTTCAGAAGGGCGATTCGATCTCGGTGATCGCGCAGCGTTTCGGCGTGAAGGTCGCGGCCATCAAGGAGGCGAACAACCTCACGTCCGATGTCATCCGCGTGGGCCAGAAGCTCAAGATCGTCAACCCGGCCAAGACGCCCGCCGCGACCGGCGCGGCTGTCAAGGCGCCCGCGATCAAAGCCCCGGCCGTTGTTCCGGTGGCGGCTCCACCGGTGCCCCGGCCCCCCGTGGTGGAGGAGTCCCCCGCCGTTCTGGCGCCGCCCGCGCCTGACCCGATGCTTGCGCCGGATGCCGCCGCCCCCGCGCCCGTGCCCGTCCAGAAAACCGCGACAGCGGTGCCTGAAACCTTCCGGCTCTACACCGTCAAGGAGGGCGAGGATCTGTACACGGTCGCCATCCGCTGGGGCGTCAGCCCGAACGAGATCAAGACGTTGAACGGGCTGACAGGCAATGACCTGGAGCCCGGCAAGACGATCAAGATCCCCCAGGATAAACAGCCGTAACGGCTTTGAGGCCAGGCACGCATGCGCAAGGTTCTGACAACGTTGTGCCTGGCCGTCCTCAGTCTGGTGGTGTTCGGGCTGGTGAGCGTGGCCAGCGCCAGTTCGGTGCGGGCCGCCACCTTGCGCGGCGCGGCGAATTATTTCACCGTGCGCCAGTTGATCTGGAGCCTGATGGGGGCGGTGGGCGCGATCGTGGCTTCGCGCGTTGACTACCACATCTGGCGTCGCCGCGACATGCAGATCCTGCTGGGCGCGGCCATCGTGCTCGCGCTGTCGCTGGTGCTGATCCCCGGAATCGGCGAGAAAATCAACGGCAGCCGGCGCTGGATCCGGCTGCCGTACTTCTCCCTGCAGCCGAGCGAATTCGCGAAGCTCGGCGTGGTGATCCTGCTTTCGGCGTGGATGGACGCAATCGGCTGGCGGGCCAAGCAATTCGTCAAGGGCTTTCTGGTTCCCTGCGTCGGACTGGCAATCGTGCTCGGCCTGCTGATGCTGGAGCCCGATTTTGGCGCGACGTTCGTGACCGCCGCCATCGCGGGTTCCCTCCTGTTCGTGGCAGGCACGCGTTTGATTTACCTGATCAGCGTCTCCTTCGCCGGGCTTGCTGGATTCGCGTTCATGATCATGCGCGATCCGGTGCGCATGGAACGGATCCACGCCTGGACATCGGGCCCCGATGGCGGCTCGCGGGCGGCGCACCACGTCAAGCAGTCCATCCTGGCCTTTGTCAACGGCGGCGTTTCGGGCGTCGGCCTGAACAACAGCATCCAGAAGCACTTCTACCTCCCCGAGGCGCACACCGATTTCATCTTCGCGATCGCGGGTGAGGAGTTCGGGTTGGTGGGCACCCTGGGTGTCGTTCTTCTCTTTGTCACAGTGCTGGTCTGCGGCATTTGGATCTCGATGCAGTCCTGCGACCGGCTGGGACGTCTGATCGCCTTCGGGCTGACCATGCTGCTGGTTTTTCAGGCGACGCTGAACATCGGCGTGGTCATCGGCGCGCTGCCGACCAAGGGCCTCGCGCTGCCGTTCATCAGCTACGGCGGCACCAACATGCTGGCCGCCATGGTCGCCATCGGCGTCCTGGTCAACATCGGCCGCCATGCCGAGGAGACCGAACTTGACGCCCATGCCCAATTGGTGCGCAACGCCGCCCAGAGGATCTGATTCATGCGGATAACGGGCGGCATCCATTGCGGAAGAAGGCTCAAGACGCCGCCGACCCGGGCGGTGCGCCCGACCCAGGATCGAGTCCGCGAAGCCCTCTTCTCGATGCTGGCGGGCGTCTTTCCGGAGCCGCGCTTCCTCGACCTGTTCGGCGGGTCGGGCGCTGTGGGGCTCGACGCGCTCAGCCGCGGGGCCATCGAGGTGGTCTGGGTCGAGGCCGACCGCCGCAACTGTCAGATTCTCGGGGAGAATCTGGCCGCTCTGGGCGCGACGAACGGACGGGTCGTCTGCGCGGATGCCTGGCGCTGGGTCAAGGGCGCCGGGCGCGGCCTGCGGGCCGATGTGGTCTTTGCCGACCCGCCCTACGCCGACGCGCAGGCTGTCGGCTTCGCCGGGCTGATGGCGGATCTGAAGGACGGAGAGGTGCTGCGCGCGGGAGGCTGGTTCATCGCCGAACAGCCCGTCCGCCTCAAGGCCGGAGAGATCGAGGGGTGGGAGTTGTTGCGCGATCGCGAATATGGACATTCGCGGCTCGCCGTCTACCGCCGCACCCCGGCAGAAACAGGGACGGGAGAGTGACCATGAGCGACTTGCTGTTTGCCGATTATGTGCCCAAGAATCTGGAGCCGATCCATTCGATCGGCGCGAAATGGCTCCGCATGCTGGCGAAGATGCCGCTGGAAACCGTGGTGGCCAACAAGCGGGTTTGCGTCAAGATGCATCTGGGCGGGGGGACGGGATTCACCACGATCCACCCGTTTTTCACCCGCAAGCTGATCGAGCGCATCCGGGCGGCCGGCGCGCGCACGGTCTTCATCGCCGATTCGCCGGGGTCGGTCGCCACGGCCGTCGAACGCGGCTACACAACGGAAACCGTGGGCTGCCCGATCGTCTCCATCAGCGGCCTGCGCGACGCCTATTTCCGCGCCCGGCCGGTGAACCCCCCGTTTGGCGCGTTCCGGGAGGTCGAGATCGGCGGCGAGATCGCCGAGGCCGAGGCGCTCATTGACTTCTCCCACATCAAGGGGCACGGCGCCTGCGGCTTCGGCGGCGCCTCCAAGAACCTCTCCATGGGGTGCGTTACCCAGCGCAGCCGCGGCGCTATCCACGCCCTCGAGGGCGGACTCGACTGGGACAAAAACGCCTGCACGCTGTGCAAGGTATGCGCCGAAAACTGCGAGAACGGGGCGATCTCGTTCGGCGACGACGGCCAGTTCAATGTGTTCTACCACAATTGCAAGTTCTGCCAGGGTGTGATTTTTTTTAGTTGAAGTGGAAGAGGCAGGTTTTGCGCGAAATATTGATTTTCCTGTTGCAGGTGATGTTTTTTTTGGTTAAATAGGTGTCCTCGATAGGAGGACACCTATGACACCCGAAGAAACACAGAGAAAAACGATGCGCATCGAGGCGATCAGCAAACAGATTGAGGCGATCTCGGCGATGCTCGATGGCACCCTACTGACCAAGCACAATCGTATCCGCCGCCTGGACGGCAGCATCCGCACGTCGCCCGAGCACTACACCTTCCAGTACCGTGGGGCGGACGGCAAGCGCATGTGGAAGCGCATTCCAAGGGCAGCGAAAGCAGTTGTGGAGCGTCTGGTCTGCGCCGGCAAGCGATACCGAACCCTGGAACGGGAGTACGCGGCACTGCTGACGGAACTCTCGCTCGCGCACGATAGAAAAAAAAACGCCTGAGTCGGCAACTGCCCCGCCCGACCTTTGAGCACATCGAGGCCGTTTTGCGTGCCGTCGAGACGGGCCCGGTCGACGACGATGGCTTCCCTGTCACGCTCAAGGAGTTGGACGGTAAACTTGCGGAAGCAGCGGTTCATGACATGCGCGCGCTGCTATCGGCGATCCTTTCGCGC
>Ga0172375_10004753_pt1 | contig 19912 bp, 16 predicted proteins | sample LakKiv1m_FD_114537 | JGI IMG/M metagenome (GOLD analysis project Ga0172375, IMG submission 114537) | Freshwater microbial communities from Kabuno Bay, South-Kivu, Congo - kab_092012_11.1m | ecosystem: Environmental > Aquatic > Freshwater > Lake | place: Democratic Republic of the Congo...
GAAAGTAACACATTTTTCCCGATCATTATTTACTCAAATACTCCCTTCTTTCTTCATTACGACAACTATTTCGGGGCTTTTCGCTATATTTACTGCCCTTAATATTTTTATTCTGCATACATAATAATAACTTTGCAATGGAAAGAGTAAGCGTAAATCTTGAATTACCCCAATGGCTCTGGGAATTGACTGAGGGCAAAGACATATTTCTTCCGGAAATTGAAGACCGGATGAAATTCACAATCGAACTATCATCATTAAATGTTAAATACCGGACCGGCGGACCTTTCGGTGCGGCTGTTTTTGAATCAGAAACCGGTCAGCTCGCAGGTGCCGGAGTGAACATGGTTGTGACAGGCGGTTCCTCGGTTTTTCACGCTGAGATGACGGCAATTATGTTCGCTCAAAAGAATACCCGGAAATTTGAACTCAGCAACGGTGGTAATTCCTATGATCTTTTTGCAAGTACGGAGCCATGCGCAATGTGTTTTGGAGCGATGCCCTGGTCGGGAATAAAAAGACTTTTCTGTGCAGCGAAGGGTGAAGACGCCGAAAATATTGGTTTCGATGAAGGGCCGAAACTGCCGGACTGGGAAGAGCACCTCCGAAAGAGAGGGATTGAAGTTTACACATCTATCCTGCGAAATGAAGCCGCTGCCGTGCTGAATGCTTATAAAAATAATGGCGGGGTAATTTATAATTCGGATTTTTCGCTGAAGTAGTATCTCCATTCTTTTAATATACCTTCCTGATCGACCTTGAAAGGACTTTCTATCTCAGATTTTTTCATTTTATAAAATTTAGTAACCTATTATTTCTTCAATTAATATTTTTGATAAAAGTCGAGGGCAAAACTCCTGTGTATTTTTTAAATGCGGCAATAAAACTGGTTCTGTTATTAAACCCAACCTGGTGTGCAATGCCTTCCAATGTATAAACCGCTGTTTTATTTTTTGCGATAATTCTGATTGACTCTTTGATTCTCAACTCGTTAATATAACCGCTGAAATTGGCCTGATAATACTGCCTTATAGCATTCGATATGTATGTTCTGTTGGCTCCGATTCTTTGTGCTAACATATCTACTGTAAGATTACTATTTAAAAAAATCCTTTCTTTATCCATCAGCTCATCCATCTTTTCAATTAGTTGTAAAACCTGTGCGGTTTTTTTATCCTTTTGAGTTTTCAATGGACCTTTACCTTCGGCGTCATTCATAAAGGCATCATCGTTTTTCGAAGGATATTTTTCACCTTCATCCATCTTTACAATCTGAATATTTTTTTCAACCAGCTTTCTGTCAGTTGCTCTGAGTCTTAAGTAGATAATAATAACAGCGATCAGAAGTAAAAAAATAATTCCAGTAACTAAAATGACTTTAAATAATGTATTTTCGAGTCCTCCGATTGTAGATTCAAAATTTTCACTATCTGAGTCGGCCTTAAGTTGGATAAAATATGCTCTGTTAATTTCTGTGTTAATTGAATCCTGAAAAGTATAATATAATGTCATCCATTCAAATGCTGATTTGTAATCATTCCGTAGTTTATAATACTCAGAGTATAGTTGGTAGCTGTTACCTATTTGCACATCTAAATTAAAAATACGACCCATATAATAAGCCATATCCAAATAGTATTTGACCGAGTCTTTTTTCTGAGACTTAAGCAATAATTGTGCTTTAATAAGAAATTGATCAGTTGTAATATCTTTCCTGTCATCTTGCCCTAAATAGCGGGCGGCATTTTCCCATAATTTATTTGCTTTTATTACACTATTCTGTTCCAGTTTATTGAGCGCTAATTTCTGGTATGTAAATGTTATCTGCAAAGAATCATTTTTATTTAGTTTCCCATCATCATAACTAAAAAGGTGAGCTAATGATTTATAATAATATTTTTCTGCTTCACTATAATTTTTTCTCTTAAACGCGATATTACCCAGATTGTTATTGATTACCACATAACGCCAATATTTCCAGGAATTTTCTTCCCCCTCCAAGAGAAGAACCTTTCTGTAATTCTTTTCTGCATCATCGAGCAAATTGACGTAATAGTAGAAATCACCCAACTTGTGAGTAATGTCAACGATTTCATTCTGTTCATTCGATAACTCAATATATTTTTTTGCATCAAGAAGGGCAATCATACTTGAATCAAATTGTCTCCGTTCAAAATAGACTTCACTTAAATTCGATTTGATTCTGCCTATCAGAAGTGTTTTATTATATTTTTCAGCTAATAATAAAGCCTTATTCAAGTATTTTATTTTTATTTCCAATGGATTTTTATAGGCAAAATATATTAATGACAGAATTGTTGTTGTTGCATTATCTGCTGATTCGGATTGCTCATTTATTAAAATAATTTGCCTTAATTTTTCTCGGGCAAAAAGGGTATCTGAATAAAGCAGAATCTGGATTATTTTTTCCAAATAAATCTCCCTGTCGGAACCAACCCCATTTTTATATTGATGTATCAAAGAATCAACCGGTATGCTCTGGCTGGCAAATAACAGATTAAAACAGAGGAAAGTTAATACGATAAAAACAATTCTTGCGTTTTTCAAATTTATCGATGTGAAATCTATATGTACAATGTAAATCAAGTTAGAATAATTTCTCCTCGAGGCTTTTTAAAAATCACAATTTTGTGTTTAATTAACAATCGGGCATAGTTCAAAAATATATAATACCAGCCAAAATTAATATAATAAACTATTAATAATCAACGCTTTACGATTTTTTTAGTATACAAATTCAGAATTCCTGCAAAAGTAAAGAAATAAAAATCGGATATCATATCCGAGTTGTTAAGAATTCACAAAATTAACAAGTTTAGTCAACTTACTTTCATAATATATATTTATTTTTATCTTCACTTTCATGTCATCAAGAGCAACATTTCAAATCATTAAAGCCAACTCAAAGTTGAAACAAAGGAAAAGATATGCTCAAATCGCATTCTGATTATAAGTCAAATAAAAACAAAAATTACTACTTTTACCTTTTATTAATCTCTCTATTGAGCCTTACGGTTGTACAAATAAATGCGCAGACTTATGATTGGATTCAGTTGATTCAATCAGCTGGCCCCGGGATTCCAGAAGTTTTTGCTGGTAACTGGAATACAAGTTCGATTAATTCAACCGGACAATATTGGTTAGCAGGACAGTACGGCGGCAGATTGTATCTTACCACTGATTATGCTAGTATATGGTTAGAGACTAAGCCCGATGGTAACACCAACAAAAATTGGGTTGCAACGGCTATGAGCGCTGATGGAAGCGTAATTTCTGCACTAAGCTATAAACCCGGTAATTGCTATATTTCAACAGATTATGGGGCCACCTGGAATGGTTATAATCCTGCTTATGATGATAGTTACTATTCAACTGCTGTTAGTTCTGATGGCACAATAATTATTGCAGCTACGGGAACCGGTTACTTATTCAGGACCACAGATTATGGTGCAAACTGGACTGATATCTCGGCGAGTTATTATGCTTCAAATCATTATCGTCAAAAAGTGGCAATGAGTGCCGATGGCAGTAAGATTATTGCAGGGATTTATACAGGAAGATTATATCTTTCATCGAATTCCGGTTCAAATTGGACAGAAGTCCGCCCTGGTGGATTGGATACTGACCATAATTGGTACGCCGTTTCGATGAGCGCAGACGGCAACGTTATTGTTGCCGGTTATGCTGCAACTGATGTGGGCTGGACCAATGGTAAAATTTATATCTCCCGTAATGCGGGCGCTGCGTGGAGTGAGATTATCATTCCGGGATTGTTTACTTATTACTGGAATGGTGCAAACATGAGTTCAAACGGGGCAGCCATATTAATCGTTAATTATGGTAAAGGTCTCTACTTATCAACTGACTCCGGCTATAACTGGGTCGCTAAAAACTCCGGTTATTCCAATTATAATATTACAACTGCAGCTATGAGCGGCGATGCTACTCAGGCAATTTTCGGTATATATGGTGCCTCCCTTTACAAGAATACCAGTTCGCTGCCGGTTGAATTAACTTCATTTACTGCTAATATACCTGATAATAAAGTAATGCTCCGTTGGACGACAGCTACGGAAGTAAATAATTATGGATTTGAAGTCGAGAGAAATCCTTCGCCGGCTAATCCTGCACAGCAATGGGAAACAGTTGGATTTGTCCCGGGACATGGCAACAGCAATAGCCCAAAGAGCTATGAGTTCATCGACACGCAGATTACAGCAGGCATATTGAGATACAGACTGAAACAGATAGATAACGATGGTTCCTTCGATTATTCTGATGAAATTGAAGTGAGAGCAACAGCTCCGGAAACTTTTAGACTTGAACAGAATTATCCTAATCCGTTCAACCCGACGACTCAAATAAGTTTTTCTATTCCTTCAGATAGTCAGGTTGAGATTAAAATATTTAATTCTCTTGGATTGGAAGTTGCGACTCTGGTGAATGAAATAAAGGAGGCTGGACATTATAGTGTGAATTTTAACGCCGTTGGCCTGTCCAGCGGAATATATTTCTATCAAATTCGGGCTGGAAATTTTAAGCGGGTTCGCAAGATGATGCTTGTAAAATGATAAACCGAAGTCAATGATTTGAGAACCATTTTCTCTGATCTGACGTTTCTATTAAACTCATCAGTTAGAACAATAATTTATATGGATTTATGAAAAAACTTTTACTTCTTTTATTTGCCAGCCTCTACATATTCTCGGTTATCAGCAAAGCACAGCCATGGCATTATAATTTCGGCACCTCTACCGGAACTTTTAATACCGCTTCGGGAATAAGCACTGATTTCTTACCAAATCCTGAACTAAATGCCGGGAATGACAGGGTCAGGATAGGGACGCAGGGCGGGAGCTGGAATCTGGATAATCAAGTCATAACTTTTGGCGGAAGCAGTTATTTACGTGGTGTTGCACCAACAGGAACTTCAGTTAATAAATTTTCTATCTATGATTATACCGGGGCGAAATCGTTCACTATGCGATTCAAAATAAGGCTCGGTGATTCTGGAGGCACAAATACTGCAACTGCGGGAACCTGGTCTTTATTTATTGGTGATGGCGCCGGATACAGCGATAATGCATCTTTTTCGGGAAGTCAGGTATTCACCGGCATTAGATTTGTTTTCGGCGCTTCAGGTGCGATTACGGCTGCTTACAGAAATGGGGCTTCATGGACAACGCTTTCCGGAACCCCGTTTGCACAGGGAATTACCTATACTGTCGATATTTACGGAAATAATACAACCTCCACAATAAACTACACATACTCATCCTCCCAGTCCGTCGCTTCAAACAAATTTGATTTATGGATAGATGGAGTTTTAGTCGGAGACGATTTATCCAAAGCACAACTGGCGAATAACGTTAACATTGATTCCTGGATGATTTACGGAGAATCAAGCGCCAGTAATCAGGCGAACATATTCCTTGATAATTTTGACTATACAAATTCATATGCCGATAATCCCCTTCCGGTTGAACTTACTTCATTCACAGCTGCTTCGACGAGTTCTGCAAACGGGGAAAATAATGTCGTACTAAACTGGCAGACGGCTACGGAGGTCAACAACTATGGATTTGAAATTGAGAGATCAGAAGTCAGAAGTCAGAATTTGGAATGGAATAAAATTGGTTTCGTTCAGGGAAATGGGAACAGCAACTCGCCGAGGTTATTTTCATTCACTGATGAGTATGTGCCGGAAGGAAAATACCGATACAGATTAAAACAGATTGACACGGACGGTAAATTCGAGTACTCGGATATCGTTGAAATTGATCTGACTAACCCTCCTTTGGAATTCGTACTTGAGCAGAATTACCCAAATCCGTTTAATCCCGGTACTACGATCAAATATTCTCTTGCAAAGGATAGCTTTGTTTCACTCATTGTCTATGACGTTCTCGGCAATGAAGTTACTGTTCTCGTAAATGAACAGCAGGCGTCTGGAAATTATGAGGTGAGTTTTGATGGCAAGTCCGTTTCCGGCGATTTGACAACAGGAATTTACATTTACAGACTTGGAACAGGAAGCTTTACCTCGGTAAAAAAGATGTTGTTCATAAAATAATATTCCTTTCATCCAAAGGAGTTGAGAGAATGATCAATATTTGGTCTTTCTCTCTTTTTAATTTCCGAATTAGAAAGGTCTCCAATTAGAAATCAACCTGATAAATTGAAAGCTTTATCCCGATATTCTGTTCTTGTTTAGGGTCTAGTCCCTATACCCTCCCTAAAAATGAGGACTCCCCCCTATTTTAATGTCCTTCAATAGTCTTTAATTTTTCAACACAAAATTTGATTTTCAAAGTTTGTACCTTTTAATGAAAAATTAGTGTCTCCACGACTTAAAACCTGATTTCCTGAAAAAAATAATTGTTAATAACAATTATAAAAGTGTCTTTATGAAAAAGTAAATTGCTTTGTGCATAATCCTCTGGAAGCCAATTTCAGTTTTTTCTGTTTGCCTGATGATGTAAATCAGTCCAAAATAACTTCAAGGCAAAATCCAGGGTAAAGATTCGAAGTAATTGAGTCAATTATGGAAGTAAGGGAAATTTGACGGTTGGTAATAATATAGTCAAGCTAATTGCAGGAAAAAAGTAATAAATGGAAAAGCAATTGCCTCAGGCATGGCTGACAATGTTCAAACGGAAAATTCAATCGCATATTTACAAATTTATCAAAAAGCACAACAATCAATTAATATAAGGAGGTTCTGTGAAAAAAATAACATTCACTTTTTGCATAATGCTGATTTCTGCGCTTGCCATGATGGCTCAGCCGATAGTAAACGGCGACATGAGCGATGCAGAATATTCCACAATCGCATCCTATACCAGCGGCAGAGATGGCGGTGGAGCGACAACTAATTTGGGTGCAATTAAATATTATGCCGATGGCACAAATATGTATATCGGTATTACGGGAGAAACTGAAGGATATGGATATATTGTTTTATTTATGGATTTTTCCGGAATTAACGGAAGAGGTTCGAATACATTAAGAGGTTCATCTTCGGGCGGAGCCAGTGTTTTTAATTCGCTGCTTGATGGCGCAATTATGGATGATGGATTTGATGCTGACTTTGCTCTTGCATATACAGAAGCAAACGGAAGCGAATTCTATGTTGATGCGACCAGATTCCAAAGTGGTTTAGCAGGCTACGCTGCATCTTCTGGTATCGGTGGAACCGGAAATCAGCTTGGAAATCCGGCTGACTTAACCGCTACTGCAGTTCTGGGCGGCACGACTAATCCCACTGCGGCATATAATAATAGTTTTTCGGGCAATAATAACAAAGGCTTCGAGATTAAGATTCCTTTGTCAGCGCTCGCTGGTGTAACTATTGATCAAACTGTGAAATTTTTCGTATTAACAGCTGGTCCTAATGCTGTGGCGGGTCAAATTTATAATGAAGTTCTCCCGGGTGACCCAGGTGCAAATAATTTGGGTCAGGATTTTAATTTTAGCGGCGTCTCGGGACAAACGTTCTAAACTGACGACCAGATTTTAGGAACTCTTCCGGATGTGACTATTTACCTGACCGAAGTAAAATCAGACCTAAGTAAAAATGTAATTTTTCCAAAAGTTGGTTTCGGTTCGCCTATTACCACCCCGTTCTCATGGTCTCCCGGTGCAGAGGACTGGACATACAACGCTCCCAAGTGTACAACATATGTTGTCCCAACGGGGAGTGAAAGTATTGCCGCTTCCAGTTTTATTGTTGATTTCGACCCGACTAAAGCCACTCTTACCGCTACTGCCGGTGACCTTTTCGATGGCGGCATATTTTATTCTCAGACTACAGGACAAGGCAGACTTAAGATAAATACAGCAAGTCTTTCATCTACTATTAACGCTGCTCCCGGTTCCGACAAATATCTTGCAAGACTTATCTTTACTTTGCTTAAACCGGGTAATTTTACAATTAGTCTCGACTCTCTTGATTTCAGGCAATATGATATTCAAACCGATGAGCAAGTCTCTCTGCTTTCCGAATCCGATACTTGCGGTGTCAAGTTCTATCTCGGTGATTTTGTAAGTGCTACTTCAAATGATTCCGGTGACGGGCAGATCGATATTGAAGATCTTGTTCCTTTCGCTACTTCTTACTGGAGTAATTACGCTCAGCAGTCCACTCTCTATAAATCCAAGTTTGATGTTGGTCCGACTAACTCATCCGGTAATTACTTTGCTCTTCCTACACCGGATGGGAATGTTAACTTTGAAGACCTAGTTATCTTTGCTGTTGGTTACAACAAATACCACAACGGTGACCTTCCTAAAGAAAATATTAATGTTACGGTTTCTCTCGGCAAAGCTTTTTCTGGCAGCACGTTTAGAGTGCCGATTGTGTTAGGGGGCAACTTTGCTGATTTAAGAGCATTTAGTTTTACTTTCAGCAGCAGCCTGAAACTTGTCGGCATTGAAAAAGCCGGAAATTTTGACAGCGACAGAGGCTTCGTCATTGCAAAGCAAGAGGAAAACAAAATCTACTTTGATGCGGCAATTATCGGCGGTGATGGAATATCTGAAGCCGGTGAAATTGCTTACCTTGTTTTTGAAAACGAAGGTGAAATCGAATTTGAAAATGCCATCGCAAGAAACAGCAGTAACCTGGACGTAATGGTTCAATATAAAAAGGGAGGTGAACTGAACGATTTACCGGAAAGTTTCTCCCTGCTACAGAATTATCCAAATCCGTTCAATCCTTTGACAGTTATTTCTTTCGAATTGCCGGAAGCCTCAAAAGTAACTCTGCAGGTCTTCAACACACTCGGGGAGGAAGTAGCAGTGCTCGCAAACGGCGAACAATTCCAGGCCGGAAGTCAGCAAAAGTCGTTTGATGCTGGCAAACTTACAAGCGGAATGTACTTATATAAAATTACGACAAGTAATTTTACTGCCACTAAAAAGATGATGCTCATCAAATAGTGTAAAACGGAATTACAGGGGAGTGAAACTCTCACTCCCCATTATTATCCCAATAACATTTCGGCAAAGAATTTAGATATATTTTAAATTGATTTGGTTTTTTATCTGTTCTAACATTTCTTGTAATTATTTTATCAAACATATCTCTGGTCACCCAAATTTTTCCTGCTTCACAATCTTCGAAACCGCTTCACAGGCTATTTATTAAGTATATGCCGACAATTTTCTCCAGAACGTTGACACAATTTTGCGAAATCAGAGCGCACTACAGATTGAATCGGTATCGTTTCAGTTTTAGTCAATCGGGATGAACATCCTTTTTATTTTCTGAGGACTATGGAAGTAAACTACTTTAGATTTTGAGCAGTGAGTTTTTTCACTCCGATACTATCCCCCCAGTTATTACGATTTTATTGATGAACAACCTCATGCAGGTTCATTGTGATACGGACTGAAACAGATAGATACTGACGGTAAACAATGTGAAAACAATTTTGTGTTTCAGCTCTGTAATACAGATTTATTAGACTGTATATGAATTTAGACCAAAAAATGAGAGGATATATCAGTTAACTCTTATAAAGTATTAATAACCTGCTTCCATCACTGGCCATAGAATGAATTTACCGCCGGATATGAAACCCCATTAAAAGTTTATTAATTTGACGTTGAACATATTTTTTTTCGTTCATTGAATGTATATTTTAAGATAGGAATATAAACTTATGTTTTAATAACAGCTATGCTATGGCGATATCGGTTTCAAAAAATTTTGCACCCAGTATTAATCTGTCTGCTGCATTTTACCTCAGTCGTCTATACTCAAAGCAAATTTGAAAACTTCAATTTACGTGACGGACTTCCTTCAAACAAAATTTATTGCTCTTTAAAGGATGCAAGGGGCTTTTTATGGTTCGGCACAGATAATGGACTCTGCCGGTTCGACGGCATTCGATTTTCCACTTTCAAATCCGACAGTTCAAACAATCATTCTCTTCCTGAAAACGTAGTTACATTCCTTTATCAATTAAACCAGGACAGGATCCTTGTAATAACGCTCAGCGGCTCAGTTTATTACTATGATTATTCCACCGGTCAATTTGATGATCTGGCAGATAATCATCCATGGATGAGAAAGTACAGCATCTCTAACTATTTCCATGATTCTAATAACTTCAATTGGTTTACGACAGATCGTGGAATAATAAAAGCTTCAGGCAGCTTTAATTTTATCAAAGAGTATATTATTCCTGAAAAAGTTAAGGGGCATGAATTCGCGAATAAAGTTAATCTCATCTGCGAAGATAAAAACGGTCTTTTCTGGCTGGGTATGTTTTACCGCGGTCTGGTTTTATTCGATCCTGTAAAGGGATCGTTTGATACAAAAACCTCATCGTCATTTATTCCACATGTACAAATAGAATCTATTACGACTAAAAGAAAAAGCGATTATGTTTATGCTGCGGTAACCGGCGAAGGGATATATAAAATAAACATTAAAGATTTCTCCTTTAAAAAGTGGGACGAAAATAATTCCGCTCTTCTCTCAAATCTTGTAAGCGAGTTGTGCTTTGAAAACGACAGCATCTTATGGGCGGGAACGAACAGCGGATTGAGTAAAATAAATATAGCTAATTCTACTTTTGTCAACTATGTGAATGTAGCTGATAATCCGAATTCAATTGTCAACAACATTATATTCGATCTGTTCATCGATGATCAGCGTATTCTGTGGATTTCCACTTTCGGCGGATTAAGCAAACTTAATCTCAGAACAGAAAGATTCAAAAAGCTGCTCTCCGACAATTCTTCCTCCAATTGCCTTCTATCAAATAAAATAGCTGGCTGCTTCGTTGATAAGTTTCAAAATATATGGATAGCTACGTCAGAAGGACTGAATATCTTCACCCCCGATCTGCTGCGCTGCGCAAGCTACATTCTTCCTAAGTCACATAAGTTTCATACCAATAACGATCTTGTCTGTATTTATGAGGATAATAAAAATAATATATGGATTGGTACATGGGGAGGAGGAATAAGCAGAACAAAACTGCATGAACACTTCTCTCCCGGAGACAGACTGATTTTCTCAAATTTCTATTACGATTCATTGGATGTACACTCTTTAAGCAGTAATTTTATCAGATGGTTTTCAGAGGATGATGAGGGTAATTTGTGGATATCCACCTGGAACGGAGGCATGAATAAAATCGGCAATGAGCGTAAAAGCTCTCGAAAAATCATGTTTGAGAGGCTCAAGGAAAATAATGACCCATCGAAAGGTCTCGCTTCAAACTATATCGGACACTTTGTCAGGGATGATAATTCTAATTTTTGGCTTGCCACCGGAAGCGGAGTTCAACAATATAATTTCAAAGATTCTAAATTTACACTATATATGCCGGGAAGAGGCGGAATAAATAATCTCATCAACTCTTCATCGTTCCTTTTATATGACAATAAAAAGGACATTTTAAGCGGCGGTTTCGGGGGACTTGTCAGGTTCTTTAATACCGGAAAGGATAAATACAGTTCCGAGATTATATTCGAAGATGCCAACAGGGGCATCTACAGCATGAAGGCGGATAATCAGGGAAAAGTATGGTTCACCACCCAAAACTCGGAAGTGGGATGTTATGAGCCGGGTTCAAATGACATTAAGTTTTATTCCATGATTGAAGAAGTAAACGGATGCGATTTCTATTCGGGCTTTCCGGCAATGAATAAGGAAGGCGTAATCTTTTTTCCAAGTTTTTCCGGCCTCCTCTATTTCAATCCGAAAAGTGTTTACACGAATCAAAAAATACCGCCTGTTGCTATAACAAAAATATTAGTCGCCGGCAATGAATTGCAAAAACATTGCGATGTTTCATTATTGAAGGAGATTGAACTCGATTACACCGATGCAAATATTTCAATATTTGCAGCTTCACTGAACTATTTACTGCCGCAAAACAATAACTACAAATACATGCTTGCCGGATATCAGGATAAATGGATAAATCTCGGAAGAAAATCTGAGATACACTTTGCGGGCTTATCACCCGGCAGATATGAATTAAAAATTCTTGGTTCGAATAACGACGGCATTTGGAATGACAAGCCAGCCGTGTTAGTTATAGCTATCAATCCGCCGTTCTATCTAAATACTTTTTTTATTTCTGTAACCGCAGGACTCTTGATTTTAATGACAGTATATACTGTAAACAAACGTATCCGGCATCTAAAAAAAGAGAAGGCACAGCATCACATGTTTTCCAGGCAGTTAATCGAGTTACAGGAAGAAGAGAGAAAAAGAATATCAAGCGAATTGCACGACAGTCTTGGGCAAAACTTACTCGTAATTAAAAACTTACTTTATTTGTATCGCAACAGCGATAGCAAAAATGAAGATGACCTTGAACAGGTATCAGGATTAATAAAAGAATCAATTGACGAAATAAAAGAACTGTCAACAAATCTTCATCCGCATCAGCTTGAAAAACTTGGCTTGATTAAAGCAATAAGTTCGATGATTGCAAAAGTAGAAAGAGCCTCAGGAATAAAAATCGTATCGGAATTGCACGATATTGCTCAATCGGTTCCCTCTGAATACAAAATAAATATATACCGTATTATTCAGGAAGCGCTGAATAATGTTGTAAAACATTCAAATGCAGCTAATGCATCCGTAAAAATTATTACGTCGGGAAATTCAATAGTCATCGAGATAAAAGACGATGGCAGGGGAATTGATTTTTCAGATGCTGCAGTTCAATCGAATCTGGTGGAAGGATTCGGATTGAAAAGCCTAAAAGAACGCGCCCGCCTGATCAGCGGCGAACTAACGATTAACTCTTCATTAAATTCCGGTACACAAATTAAAATATTAATTGCCGTTAATTAGCTATGTTAAAAGAAACCAAAATAATTGTCGCTGATGATCATCCGATTTTTCGCGAAGGCTTGCTTAATATAATTAAAAAGGAAAGTTCATTCAATGTAATAGCAACCGCCTGCAGTGGTACCGAAGCCTGGGAACTAATTAAAGCGAAAAAACCCGCTGTTGTAATTCTTGATATCTCAATGCCGGGTTTAAATGGGCTTGACGTTGCAAAACTTATTAAAGATAATCAACTTGATATTCGCCCTATAATACTTACTATGTACAGCGAGCCTGAATACCTTGATGAGGCTCTCGAAAACGGCGTCACCGGCTATCTGCTTAAAGACGCGACATTAAATGAGATTAACGACTGCATAAAAACAGTTATTAACGGAGGATATTTTATAAGTAAAGAGCTTCAGGATCACCTTATTCACGGCGCAAAATTCAAACAATCCAAAGATGATATCATAAATATGATAAGCACGCTCAGCACAGCGGAAAAAAAAGTGCTGAAACTGCTATCCATGAATAAAACAAGTGTGCAAATTGCTGAAGAAATGTTCATTAGCTTCAGAACCGTCCAAAATCATCGTACTAACATCAGTAATAAACTCGATTTACACGGACATAATAGTCTATTGCTATTTGCTATCAAGATAAAAGCCTACTTATAACTGCCTCATAATAAAACTTTGCCTGCATTTTAAAAAAGCGCCTTTCTTTCTCTGAGTACTTCTACTTAGAGAAGTGTACCTAATAAAATTGAGTACACTTATCTATTTATTTTCCTCTCTGCCCTGCTTAGTTTTTCCTTTAGTTAAATAATTAAAAAGTATGAAACTTTTAATTGCCGATGATAACACCGATATCCGTAATCTTCTAAGAAGACTCTCAAAGTTCTGCCCGCAGTGTACGGAGATTATTGAATCCACAAGAGGTGATGAGACGATAGCCGCCGCGGCTGAAGAAAGACCGAATATCATACTAATGGACATAGTAATGGAGGGAACGAACGGCCTCGAAGCAACTAAAGCTATTAAGGAGTTTTTACCTTCAGTTAAAATCATCGTTATCACACAGCTTCCTGAGATAGACTACAAAAACGAATCAATACAGGCAGGGGCGGATATTTTCCTTATTAAAGAAGAGCTTTACAAACTTCCGGAAATTCTAAACAAAATTACATCAAACATCAACTAATAATTTAATGGAGTGGCGCTATGAAACATCTGATAATACTTATAGTTCTTGTTACCAGCCTGGGCTTTGCACAGCATAATGTACAGACGCCGGGCAGTTACGGTAATCGTATTAATCAACAAAATGCCGGTGACAGCGGAAATGAAACCAGTGGTTTAATCGGGAACAGGTATAACGGTCATGCCGCCGGAGAACAATTCGGCACTTGCACTGTGGGAGCGGGAGACCTTAATGCCGACGGATACCCTGATATTGCAATTAGCGCCTTTGCATACGGCAATAATAAGGGAAGGGTATATATCTATCTGGGATCTAATGATGTAGATAAAAACGAAGACGTTGTAATCAGCGGCGAATCTGAAGGTGATCGCTTTGGATTTTCCCTTTCTTCTGCCGGGGATTTTAACGGCGACGGCTTTGATGATCTTTTAGTCGGCGCTTATAATTATGCGACAACCGGTAAGGCATATCTTTATCTCGGCGGCTCGAAATTTGATAATTTTCCCGATGCAGTTTTTCTTAATAACTCCCCTAACAGCTTTTTCGGAACGAGTGTGGCTTGTGCAGGCGATGTCAACGGAGATGGTTACTCGGATATTATTGTCGGCGCAAACGGGAACAATTCAAACAATGGAACAGCATACATATACTTTGGCGGATCGGTAATAAACCCCGATGCTGACATAATAATTGACGGAACTGCCGCCAGTTTTTTTGGCTCTACTGTAGCAGGAATTAAGGATATGAACGGGGATGGTTATGATGACGTGGTAATCGGTGAATATCCTTTCAGCACAAATGACGGACGTGCATTCGTTTTTTTAGGCGGCAGTTCAATGGATACAGTGAGCGACCTGACCCTGACCGGGAACAGCGATCAAAAACTTAGCAGATCGATAGCCGGCGGAGATGTAAACGGAGACGGTTATTCCGACCTGATAATCGGCTGTCCTGGAGCCGCATCGAGTTTCGGATTAGTAATAATCTACTATGGTTCGGCTTCCCTTGATTCCCAATCCGATCAATTGCTATATCCTGAGTCTTCCGCAACTGCCGGATCATTCGGATTTTCAATAGCTGCTGCAGACATTAACGGCGATTGCTTCGATGATGTTATTGTTGGCGCATATACTAATAATACTGCCACCGGAAAGGTCTATGGATTCTGCGGAGGTACTGTAATGGACAGCTATGCCGATATGATGTACATAGGTTCGTCAGCCAATAGTTATTTCGGCTGTGCAGTAGCAAATGCAGGGGACCTTAATGATGATGGTTTCGATGAAATTATTGCTGGCGCTACAGGCTTTAATTCTAACAGAGGCGAAGCAATATTGCTGCAAAACAGAATTGATGGATATGATAGTCCCGATATTATCATACCTGGCAGTCCCTATGATTATTGTAATGCCGGTGACGTAAACGGAGACGGGTATAATGACCTGCTCATTCTTTACAGTACAGGTTTCAGTTTATATTACTTAGGCCCTAATATGGTAACCACTCCTGCCGCAACAGCAAATGGAACATTTGGCACCATGTATTCTGCAGGCGATGTAAACGGGGATGGTTATGATGATGTACTCTTAACTGATTATAGTAGTGGTTCAAATTCGGGAGCTGCATATTTATTTTTAGGATCAGAAAACTTTGATTTCACGGTGGACCTAACCTTTATTGGTACGGATTCAGCAAAATTGGGTTATGATGTTACTGCTTTGGATTACAATAATGATGGTTATTCGGATCTTGCAATTAGCTCTCCGAATGCAAAAAATAGCACCTACACATCTTCAAGAACCGGAAATGTAAAAATATTCTACGGCGGCGCTAATATTGACAATATTCATGACGTGCTTTTTGAGGGATATGATCATAATTCTCAGTTTGGAGCATCTATTGCCAATGCAGGAGATATTGATCACTCAGGCCGCGAAAGTATTATTATTGGCATACCCGGCGGTACTGGTACCGGCCGCGCCACATTGTATGACGCCTATTATAGCTTGCAAGGAGAGGCATCGGGAAACAATTTTGGAAGTTTGGTCGCCGGAGGCGGCGATTTTAATGGGGATGGATTTAATGATTTCGCTGTCAGCGCACCTAACTTTGGAGCGGCTTCATCATACCAGGGTAGAATTTACATTTATTTCGGGGGGACAAACCTGGATGCGGCAGCCGATTTATCAATTACCGGATACACTTATAGCAATATCGGATATTGTGATATCGCCGGTGATATTAATGGAGACGGATTTGACGATTTAATTGCCTCAACACCAGCGGGAAGTTTTGGAATTTATTTCGGGGGAAGAGAAATGGACAATCAGCCCGATGTTTTCTTCAGTTACTTTCCTATTCCGATTGGTGACATTAATAATGACGGCTTCGATGACCTTGTGTGTTACCCGTCCGTATTAACTGGTGCAGGCACGGGTATTTATCTGAGTTCTCCTCCGCCCGCTAAGCCAAGAATAATGCGAATAGAAGATGTTCCATTTGATGAAGGTGGGCAGTTAAACATTAAATTTGCACGCAGCGGTTTTGATATGCCCGGAAATGGCGCTGTAACAAATTACATTGTGCAGCGGAGCGCGGCGCCCGGGCTGCAGGGCTACTTTTGGGAAAACATTGAAGAAGTAACTCCTATTGGCATGAAAAGATACCTCGTTACTATAGACACGCAGGCGGATTCCTTAAATACATTTTACCGGGTAATTGCCCAGACTGCTGACGAGGATTATTACTGGGTTTCCAATATTGTAGCGGCGCAAAGTATTGATAATATCTCTCCTTCTGCCGTAAGGATGTTCCGCGGAAGCTTCGGCGGAAATTCCGTAACATTGAACTGGAACGAAAACAGAGAAGAAGACCTGTTCGGATATTATATATACCGTAGTCCTGTTGCTTTTATAAATCCCGATGAAGTGTCTCCTCTCGCAATAGTACACGATACACTATTTATTGACAGTAACCCTCCTTCGGGAAGTCTGTTTTACTTTATCAGGGCAAAAGATATTCACGGCAATTTCAGTCCTCTTATCAGCGCCTCCAATAATCCTCTGCCGGTTGAACTTTCAGCTTTCACAGCCTCTGTTTCTGATTACAATGTTACTCTTAATTGGCAGACAATTACAGAGGTGGACAATTATGGTTTTCAGGTAGAACGTGCAATTATAAACGCACCCTCTCCTGATGGCGGACAGGAAGTTAAAATTACAGACTGGCTGAGCCTTGGTTTTGTGGCGGGCGCGGGGTACAGTAATTCTCCCAGGAGTTATTCATTCACGGACAAGAATGTTTTTGAAGGAACTTATAATTACAGACTAAAGCAGATAGATAACATTGGCAATTACAAATACTCTGATATTGTGGAAGTTACTGTTAACCATCATTCTTTAAGTTTTGAGTTGTTTCAGAATTACCCGAATCCGTTTAATCCGGCTACAAAAATAATGTTTAATATTCCTTCTGAAGATCAGGTTGAAATAAAAGTTTTTAATGCTCTTGGACTGGAAATTGCAACCCTGTTAAATGAAAAAATGCCCGGCGGCGCTCACAGTATTGAATTCAATGCTGAAAATTTATCGAGCGGTATATACTTTTACAGAATAATTAGCGGTAAATACTCCGAAACTAAAAAGATGATCCTGCTCAGATAAAAATTTACCCTTACAAATATTGTCCCCGGAAAATTATTTTCGGGGACAATAATTATCCTGGAAAAGTCAATTTTAACAAAAGTAAAAACATTCCTTCATAAAAAGCCACGATTAATATTTTACGTTGTTTATTGTTTTCTTCTGTCAGATTCGCTGCATTTGCTTTCTGATAAATGATTGATTTTACAAATTAACTTAACTTCTTAGGTTAGTTTAAAACCTAATATTGTTTATTATTTCTGAGAATTCAAATTATAATCCCATGCAATTTTAAAGAATGGCCTTTTGACCATGCCCGGAAACTTATGTACATAAGATGAGATATTAATTCATTTGTCGAAGTTCTCGGCATCGGCATCAGCAACTTTACTCAAGGCTTCTCTAAACTTTGCTTTACTTGCTCTTCCGGCTCTTTCCTGAATATAGTCTTCAGCCATTAAAGCCGATATTTTTTCAGCAAGGGCAGAGGATACGAGCTGATTAATTGAAGTTTTTTCCTTCTTTGCCAATGCCCTTGCTTTTTTATGTAATGAATCCGGCAGCCTTAAACTTATGGTACTCATATTTTTTCTCCTATCCTTTTCAAAAATTCTTTCGGCGTCAATGTCCTTATGCCAAATTTTTCACTGCCCTTAAAGTCTTTCTCATTAAATGTAATTATAAAATCACTCTCTGATTCTACTGCCAATTCTAAAAACATATCATCTTTGGGATCCCTTAAAAATGGACGCCACAGATAAAATATCTTTATTTCTTCGCATATCGAACACATGTAGTCTAAAATAGTTTCTATATCATTTTTGTTCAATTTTATCCTGGTTTTTTCCCGATTGATCGCATCCTCATATACAAGTATTAACGGAACCGAGATAAAAACCTTAAATCGTTTATCGTCAATTATTGACAATAATTTGAATGAAAATCCATTTTTTGATTTAAGAGCAGAAACAATAACGTTTGTATCTATAACAATTCTGTAAATTTCCATATTGGTATTATATATAATACCTCGCTAAAAAGCAAGAGGCTATATTTTGCCCAAGGGGCTATAACAAAGTGACTTTTCAACTGCCTGTCATTCTTGCGGAGTCCGCCCCAAACAACAAAGCAGAACTGAAAAGCTACTGCCAACCTGTCTGCCATCTTTTGGGCAGATAATTTCTAACAATTTTATTTAGTATAACAGTGTTACAAACTATGCTTACTTCTTTCACCAAACCACTAAGCTTTGAAAATGCCGCACAAAAAGCGCTGTCAGCTTGAGGCACGGGTCAGGCATTTTGATAAATACAGGCATCTAATATAGCAAGAACTTCATCTATAATATTTTTTGGTGCTTTTTCAATTAATTTTATTTTACGACTATAAAAATCAATCGATTTCAATTGTTCAACCATAATATAACCGGTGAACGAAGATTTTTCCGGGATTTCAACATGAAAAGGGAAAGGGCGTTTTGTTTTTGTAATCGGACAAACAATACAAAGACCAGTTGAGCTATTAAAAACTTTATTACTGATAACTATTGCCGGTCGTCTTCCTTTTTGTTCGTGCCCTGATTGAGGATTGAAAGTTACTGCTATAAAATCTCCTTTTGCCGGAATATATTGCGACATTTACCATTCCTCCTTACCAACTGCATTTCCCCAATCTTCTTCTGATGGATTATACTCATGTGGTATCTTAGTTACAAGTTCACTAATACTATATTTTCCGTGTATTTTATTTGTTGGTTCAATTATAATCTTTCCATCACGAAAAAAAAGTTCGACTTCTTCACCTACCTTAATATGTGAGTTATCAAGAATATTTTTGGGAATCCGAACACCTTGACTATTTCCCCATCTTTGAACTTTAGTTATCATTTTAGTATTCCCGGTAAATGGTATATACATATATATACATCTTGGGGTAAATAGTCAAGATTGAACAAATATTTTTATTGAAATAAGATAATTACAAAAATGTCGCTTGATTTTTCTAACACTTTTTGCCTGATTTTTCTCTTGCTTTTATAGGTGCATTACATCTTTCTTTGCAAGCCTGCATGCCTGCAGGCAGATGCGAATTCACAGTCAGATTGTGCCACAGGTCAGCCTCCTTTTATTTCATCAAGTCCCTCAATTATAAGAATTAATTCCTCTTCTTTTAGATGAGTAATTTTCTCACCTGATCTATTTGCGTACAAAGTTTATATCAGGCAGATTTTTTTAGCAGGTCA
>Ga0172375_10004755_pt1 | contig 19910 bp, 20 predicted proteins | sample LakKiv1m_FD_114537 | JGI IMG/M metagenome (GOLD analysis project Ga0172375, IMG submission 114537) | Freshwater microbial communities from Kabuno Bay, South-Kivu, Congo - kab_092012_11.1m | ecosystem: Environmental > Aquatic > Freshwater > Lake | place: Democratic Republic of the Congo...
ACTTTACTGCCGGCTGATGGTGATACCCGCAGTCCTCCATCCCGAGCCGTTCTAAAAATTCAGCGGGTATTTTTTTTGCCTGAGCCAATTGACCAACTGTAACACCAGTGGATGGCGCTGTTACAGGCTGTGTTACACTGGTTTTAATATCGTGTTTGACGCGCGTAACACTGTAACGACCCGGGCGGTTTTTATGGCGATGGCTTGGGGCGCCTGTTTTTTGCTCTAGAATCAGGTCATGCGGGCTTAACCCCAGCGCTGTGAGGATTTGTCCTTCGCTGCACCCTCCGTAACACTTGATTGTCAGCTTTTTCCCCACCTGTCTGACTGATAGGCTGGGACTGGAGTCGTCGTGAGCGGGACATCGAGCGGTGTACCCGTTTCCTTCTTTCCGTACTCCGTCTAGTTGTTGAATAAAATCCTTGATGTTTTTCATCTTGCCTCCTTATCATCATTCGTGGCGCGCCGGATAGTGTGCTGATTGATTTTCGCTGTCTTGCTGTAGGCCATGGATTTGTACCTCCTTAAGATTTCGCTTTATACTTAAATTTATTAGAGTACAAATGTATGAACAACGACAAAAATGGACATTTCTGGAGGCAAAAACATGACAAAAGAAGGACATTTTAGGACAAAAACGAGTGTAAAAAGACGAAATAGATTACCGGGTATCGATTATTCGGTTGTACCTAAAAGCAGAGCGAACAAACAAAAAATTGCTATGATATTTAAAAAATATGAAAAGTTAATAAATAGAGGTAAAACCCAGGCAGAAGCCTTTGAAATTCTAGGTGCAAAATATGATAGAGATCCAAGGACCATCTCGAGGTGGATAAAACTTTATAACGATGAAACGGCTGCTCAGCAAGCGGCCAAAATACGCAGTGAAACCTCACTTCATACGGAAATCGCTTTAAGAATACATGCTTTAACCGTCCATCAAGAGTGGTTGACATCGGTTGCGCGGTTATTACTGAAGCGAAAACTGGAAACGATTAAAAGTGTTCCTGGTGAACAAGATAGATACTACTATCCGTTAAAAAAAACTAAGATATCAAAAAAAGTATTATCCTCGCTATTGGCTGATAATATGCAGGATGTCGAGGTCGAATACGGCGATAAATTCAACGGATTTCTTTCCCATCTGCATTTCGCTTTAAAAAACACCGAGCTGGACGGGAAGGATATCGATTACATCATAAAAACAAACCCATATCGTTTAGTGCAAGAAGCAAGGCTTGGTTGGATAAGCCACCGTTTTAAAGGCCAGTGTGAGTTTTGCCAGGATATCTAGTAGGGGCGGCTGATACCACGTTATGCTCTGTTTACATTTAAGGGTTATGGGATTACGATTTTTATCAAAAACTATGCAAGGCTTGTAATTCAATATTCACTCATCAAATGACCATCGATGTCATTAGGGTTTGCCCCGATGCGTCCCGATACCTGCATGGCTGCCGCTCACGACCACCACAGCCACTACATCCTCCACGCGCATGTCTCTAGTCGGTTCTATTACGGTTTTTGCCGATAATGCTCTCTCATCTTCACAGCGACGATGGCAAAATGATACAACGGGCGAAAGCCGGGGGTCCAACTGACCAAAACATTTACACATTGGGTATTGACAAATACATTTTTATATTATAAAATACTGACCAGTCAGTTTTATATCCGGAATATTACTTAGAATTTGGAGGATAAATGTTGTCCACTCTTCCAGGTAATTTATTTCTCAAACCGCAAATAAAAAGGCGGGAATCTAAAAAACAAAAAATCGCCGATGTTGCTGCTAAGTTATTTATCCAGAAAGGATACAACGAGACAACACTGGATGAAATTTCTCAAATGTTAAAAATTAGTAAAGCTAGCATCTATACATATGTAAAATCGAAGCAAGACATTGTGTTTTTAATACTTGAACAAGTAGAGAAGACATGGGGCGCCAACTTCGAGCGAGTCAGGCAATCGTTTACAAATGGAAATGCAAGATCATTTTTAAAGGAAAATATTAAAGCTTATATAGAAGCAGTCGATGTTAAGCAAAATGAATACATCTTTCTAAACCATGTAGTAGTAAGTTTAGATAAAGTTGGCCGGAGGCGATTGCTCGGTTCTACTGACCAAGTTCGCCAAATATTTAAGGATATAATACTCACTGGGGTACAGTCTGGGGAGTTTTCTGGTAACAACATTGAAATAACCAGTTTCCTAATTATGAACCTATCTTCAGGGTGGGCGCGTGATCGCTGGTTTTTAAGACAACAAATGAATTTGAATGGATACTCCGATCTAGTAACAGAAATAGCAATTCGCATGTTAGAAGTAAAATAGAACTCCTTCTCCAAGAATATTAATTAGGGGGAAAAATGGGTTCTTATATAATTAGAAGATCCATTCTATTAATCCCTACGATATTTTTGGTTACCATTATCGTCTTCCTGACAATCCGTCTGATTCCTGGGAGCATTATCGATATCATGATGGGTGAAATGGGGACGGAGGTCCTTGGGGAAGGATTTGATCGTGATGCACTCGTAGCTAAATTAGGTCTTGACGTTCCGATATATGTCCAGTACGGAAGATGGGTGGGGGATATTATCTTCCATGGCAACCTCGGCGTAGCCATTAGAGGACAATATGAAACTGTTAATCAAAAGTTAGCCAGCAGGATTCCGGTTACTTTCGAAATTGGTGTAATGGCGCTAATTTTCGCGCTTCTAATTGCGTTACCTGTCGGAATATATTCTGCTATCAGGCAAGATTCCCTAGGGGACTGGATTACAAGAAGTATTTCAATTCTTTTTATTTCAGTTCCAAGTTTTTGGATAGGCACCCTAGTCATGATATATCCCGCTAAATGGTGGGGTTGGTCCCCTTCAATGCAGTTAATTCGTTTCACTGAAAACCCCCTTGGTAATATCGGAATGTTTATTGTGCCGAGTTTGGTCTTAGGTATGGTGATTTCTGGGACCACAATGCGTATGACTCGTACTATGATGTTGGAAGTTCTCAGGCAGGATTATATTCGAACCGCCTGGGCTAAAGGTTTAGCTGAAAAAACTGTAGTGCTCAGACATGCAATCAAGAATGCTATGATTCCTGTCATAACTATTATTGGTATGCAGATACCATATCTGGTTGGTGGTTCGGTGATTATAGAGCAAATTTTTGTTTTACCAGGAGTTGGCAGGCTCATGGTTGAATCTTTGAGTTACCGAGATTATCCCATCGTATCAGGTATAAACTTGTTTATCGCAGCAGTCGTGATGGTGGTTAACTTAGTAGTAGATATGGTTTATGCCTATCTTGATCCCAGAATTCGTTATAAATGACTGTGCTGAGTGGTTGAATGGGTACTGTTGAAAAAAACAAGAATAAAAGAAAATCATTCTTCACTGACGTAATAACAAGGTTAGTGAAAGAAAAACCTGTTGGTGCCGTTGGCGGACTAATTGTGGTCGCATTCCTTATTGTCGGTATTTTTTCGAATTTCATTGCCCCATACGAAATGAACCAGGTAAATTTGATACACCGGCTAGAATCACCAAGCATTACTTATCCGCTAGGTACCGATCATCTTGGGAGAGATACCTTTAGTCGGGTGATATACGGTGCCAGAATTTCAACGATCGTGGGTATCTCCGCAACTCTAATCAACATTATTATCGCTACCGCACTTGGCACTACATCTGGTTATTTTGGCGGTAAATTTGATACTGTAATGCAGAGATTTGTTGATGCGTGGATGTCTTTCCCCTCTTTATTAATACTCATTACCGTTATGTCGCTGGTTGGAACCGGCCTCGTTCAAATAATACTGGTACTTGGTATTTCAGGAGGAATTTCGAGTTCAAGAGTAGTGCGCAGTGCCGTTATGGGTATAAGAGAAAATATATACATCCTCGCGTCAAAAGTTATCGGTGTCACGTCAATAAAGACTCTTATAAAACATGTTATTCCAAATATTATGGCACCGATAATCATCATATTCTCAACTACGATCGGCTCGGTGATATTGGCTGAGGCTGCTTTAAGTTTCTTGGGGTTTGGTTTACCGCCTGATATCGCTAGCTGGGGAGGTATGCTCAGTGCTGAAGGACGACAATATATGGAACTCGCACCTAGATTAGCTTTTTGGCCAGGCATATGTCTAACGACAGTAGTTTGGGGGATGAATATCTTCGGTGATGCTCTACGTGATTTGCTAGACCCTCGCTTACGGGGTGGTGTGGGGAGGCTCGGAAATTTGGGGACAAAGAAAATCCAGAAGTTTTTATCTAAAAATAAAAAGCTAAATGTAAAAAAGTACAATAACGTGAATACCTGAAGAGAGAGGTGTGGCATGAAATGAGTTATACAAAATAAAGCAAATCTTAATAAAAAGGAGTAGGGAAAATGAAGTCGAGATTATGGCGAATAGTATCATTACTAATTATCATGGTATTGGTCACTGTTTCATGCAAATCAGCCTCGCAGACTTCAGACAGCACGGTGACTCAAGTAACCGGAACAACAAAAACCACTGCAATTACGACTACCTCGGCAGTTGCTACAACCACGGTAGCACCAACTACCTCAACACAAAAACCAACCGGGCCGCAATATGGAGGGACACTGACCGTTGCAAACACGGTGGATGCTTCTTTCCTTGACCCGTGGAACGGCTCCGCAAATACTAACTTCATTAATCCTGTACTCGAAAAACTAGCGCAGGGTGATTGGGCGATTGATCGAAGTATCTTTAACTTCCAGGGTACAAAATACGTTCCTCTAGAGGTTTATGCACCCGTCTTGGCGGAGAGTTGGGAGATTACTAGCCCCACCTCTTTCATTGTTAAACTTAAAAAAGGCGTGAGATGGCAAAACAAAGCCCCAATGAATGGAAGGGAAATGACCGCGGCCGATGTTGAGTGGACCTGGGCGCGTAATTTAGGGTTGGGATATGGTTACACTAAACCAAGCCCGAATTCTGCTTGGGGCACTACGATTCCCTGGGAATCAATAAAAGCTACTGATAAATATACAGTTGAAGTAAAACTGAAAGCCGCCAACCTGCAAGCACTCGAAATATTTTTATGCGAGGCTTATGAGTTATCATGGGTCGAACCACGTGAAGTTGTTGAGAAAAATGGCAACTTAAATAACTGGAAAGACCTGGTTGGGACCGGACCCTTTATTCTATCTGACTATGTCAGTGGATCTTCATGGACTTACCTGAAAAACAATGAATATTGGGGATACGATCCCAAATATCCACAGAATAAACTGCCCTATTTGGATAAATTCCAGATATTGATAATTCCAGATGTGGCAACTCGCCTTGCCGGATTACGAACCGGGAAAGTTGATATTGAGAGTGCAGGGAACTTAACCCAATCATTAACACTTAAACAAAGTAACCCGGAAATTGTACAAATTCCTTGGGCTAACTCCGGCGCACCATGTATTTGCTTCAGGGGAGATGTAGCACCTTTTGATAGCGTCAATGTTAGGAAAGCGATGCAAATGGCTATCAATCTTGATGAGTTGAATAACAGCTATTATGGTGGGTTTGGTAGCGTAGTTCCTTGCGGTCAGACCGGCCCAAAATGTATCGGATATTTTTATCCTTACGACGAATGGAGCCAGGAGCTAAAAAGCGCTTTTACTTACGATCCAGCAGCCGCTAAAAAGTTGTTAAGTGACGCTGGCTACCCGAACGGGTTTGAAACCACACTGGACATCAGTCCCGGCTTCTTATCCAATGACGCTGATCTTGCCCAAATATTAAAATCTTACTGGGAAGGAATCAACGTTAAAGTAAATATAAGGGTAGTCGAAAGGGCTGCATTCCAGGGTAACATTTTCGCTAAAAAGCAATCTCCGATGCAAATGTGGTACCAGGGAAATAACTATGCTCCTATTAATTGGCTGAAGGTTCAGTTCTACTCCAAGAGTGCATGGAATGTCTTAACAAATCCTGATACGACCTATGATGCTATGGTAGACAAGGCTGCTGCAGCTACCGACAGGGAAGCACAACAGGCTTTAGCTCGTGAGTGCGATAAATATGCACTAGAAAAATTCTGGGCTTTATACACTCCGCGTAATCCTTACTTCGCCTTTGTAAATCCCGCAGTTGGTGGATACGCAGCAGAACAAACGCTGGGTGGTGGTACTTTCATCACCGTTTATACGTATCTTTGGAAAAACAAATAATTTGTACTAGACAAAGGTATAACCGGGCGTGGTGGACGATATAAATTATCCACCACGCCCAAGCGCGAATATCGAACAATTAGGAGAATTAAAATGAGTGAATCTCAGATAAAATATACGGAAAACGGCGGGATTGTTACCATCTCCATAAACCGCCCGGAAAAGATTAACGCAGTAGGCTTTCCAGCGGTACGAGAATTAATTGGAGCTTTTACCAAAGCTGACAATGATGAACAAGTAAAAGTGGTGATTTTCAAGGGTGAGGGTGAAAAAGGATTCTGTTCTGGGGATGATACCAAGTGCCCAGAATGGGTGAACATTGGTATAAATTGGCTTCCGGCTGATATGTATATGGGTCTAAGGAAAAAACATTACTACCAACTCCTACAAACAATACGGGAACTTACTAAACCCGTCATTGCTCAAGTACACGGATGGTGTCTAGGATCAGCCCCAGAATTGGCAATGGCTTGCGACATTATCATCGCATCAGAAAATACTAAATTTGGTATCCCCCTTGTTTCATTTGGTATTTCCAGCATGACGGCATTTTTACCCAAAGTAGTTGGGTATCACCGTGCTTGCGAGATTCTTTTCACTGGCGATATCGTAGATGCTAAACAAGCTTTTCAAATAGGGATGGTAAATCACGTTTATCCACAGGAACAAATGACTGAAAAAGTAATGGAGTTAGCGAACAAGCTTGCTAAACAGCCGACTGTTGCATTAACTTGGACGAAGTGGGCTTTAAACAAAACTATGGGTAGTGTAGCGGAAGCAATAGATTACGAAGTGATGGCAGTAGGTCTAACACATCCAAGTAAATACATCCCACGTCCGGTCGAAAGGAAACAAGGTCCGATTTACTAAGGCTATTTCAATAAATATCGTTCAAATGCGGAAAGGCTTATTTTAGTATGAATACGCTACTAAGCCCATATAGAATTCTAGATTTGTCCGATGAAAAAGGCCAATTTTGCGGCAAAATGCTTTCTGATCTAGGTGCCGAGGTTATAAAAGTAGAAAAACCTGGTGGAGATCCTTCCAGAAATATCGGCCCATTTTTCCGAAACGAGGTAGACCCTGAAAAAAGCCTTCATTGGTTTGCTTTTAATACAAATAAAAAGAGCATTACTTTAAATCTAGATTTGCATGAAGGTAGAAAATTGTTTAAGGATCTAGTAAAAACCGCCGATATTGTAATCGAAACCTTCGATCCAGGATACCTTGCGGGAATAAAGTTGTCCTATGAAGATCTAGAGAAGATCAATAAAAAAATAATACTTGTTTCGATAACACCATTTGGTCAAACCGGACCGTATAAATATTACAAAGCACCGGAAATCGTTGCTTGGGCAATGGGAGCACACGCGTATCAAGTCGGAGAACCGGAGAGACCTCCTTTAAAAATGAGCCATCACTCTCAATCTTATCTTCATGCATCAGGGCAAGCTGCGGTTGCAGTAATGTTAGCACTACATCATAAAAATAACACTGGTGAAGGGCAACATATTGATGTCTCTATACAGGAGTCGGTTTTACATTCGACTGACCAGCAAGAAACAACCGGTCGATGGGATGCGATTAGACAATTGCGGCATCGAGGTATGGCTTGGCCTAGAACCGGGTTAAAAACAACATCTCGTTGGACATGCAAAGATGGCTATGTTATTTTTGTGTTCTGGTTCGGACTTTCGGCACACTATACTACGCCTCTTATCGAATTGATGAAGGAACAAAATGAATGCGATGATTTCCTGGCAAATTTTGATTTTTCGAAATTTGACTGGGCGGATGCTACTCAAGAAATATGGGACAAACTTGCCGAACCGACTCAAAAGTTTTTCTTGAAGAGAACTCGTGCAGAACTATATCAGTATGCCTTAACTCGACGAATCCAGTTATTCCCTATTCAAAATCCGAGTGATTACATAGATGATGAACAGCTGGAGAGTCGAAACTTTTGGGTAAAGCTAAATCATCCTGAATTGGGAGAGTCTATTACTTATCCTGGTCCATTTTATAAATCGAATGAAACTGCCGCTCGAATAAACAGAAGGGCACCGTTAATAGGTGAACATAACCGCCATATTTACCATGATGAGCTTGGGATTACGCTTGAAGACATGCAAAAACTTCATATTAAAAGTGTTATTTAATAAATGTGAGAAAAAATGGTTCAAAAGATACTTGAAGGTGTAAAAATAGCCGATTTCACTTGGGCATTAGTTGGTCCAATAACTACCAACATGCTCTCGATATTTGGTGCTGAAGTGATCAAGATAGAAGGTAGAGCACGTCCAGACTCACGCAGAATCGCTGCACCTTTTAAAGATAACATACCGGGTTTGAATCGTAGCTGTAATTTCAATACTTATAATCTCGGGAAAAAAAGTATTGCTTTGAATTTAGCTAACAAAAAAGGAATTGAAATAGCCAAGCGTATTGTTAAATGGGCTGATGTCGTGGTAGAAAATTTCGCTGGAACAGCAATGGAGAGAATGGGGTTAAGCTACGCAGTTTTAAAAGAGATAAAGACAGACATTATTATGCTCAGTTCATCTCCCACTGGTCAAACAGGTAAATACCCTTCAGTTAGAGCGATTGGTTCACATTTAACTGCGCTTTCAGGGTTGCAAGATACAGCTGGATGGCCTGACATGGAGCCTACCGGGCTGGATTCATATACAGATTTTATCTCACCATATTTTAACGCAACAACGATACTGGCTGCCTTAGACTATAAAAGAAGAACAGGGAAAGGTCAATACCTTGACCTTTCACAATATGAAGACTGCATTCATTTTATGGCTCCCCTAGTGCTCGACTTTACCGCTAACCATAGAATTACATCGAGAATGGGTAATCGTTCTTCTGACGCTGTTCCTCACAATGCGTACCGTTGTTTGGGTGATGACCGTTGGTGCGTTATTGCTGTTTTTAATGAAAAGGAATGGAATCTTTTTTGTAATATTATCGACAAACCGTGGCTAAAAAGTTGTGATAGATTTGCTACTTTTATTCTGCGTAAAAATAACGAAGATGAACTAGATAAAATAATTGAAAGCTGGACGATATTACATAGTCCTGAAGACATTATGACATTACTGCAGAACAATGGGATAGCTGCAGGTGTAGTAGAATCCGCCGAGGACATATTAGATAAGGACCCTCAAATTGCTTATAGGGGTTTTTTCACACCACTTGACCATCCTGAGGTTGGGCTATACAGGGCTCCTAGATCTGCTTATATACTTTCAAAAATCGACCCGGTTATGGAACGTGCTCCTTTAATAGGAGAACACAACGAATACGTATTGAAAGAGATTTTGGCACTCTCTGATGAGGAAATCGGTGAATTGATTGTCGAAGGTATCGTCGAATAAAGTAACAGCGAGCCAATAACTTTGATGCAGAAATAATATTTAACAAGGAGTGGATGTTTAAATGGAGACCAAACAACTTTCGCTAAAAGGGAAAACTGCCTTGATAACTGGAGGTAGCCGAGGCATCGGAGAAGCAACCGCGATCGAATTTGCGAAGTTAGGCGCGAATGTGGTAGTTGCCAGCAGAAAACTGTCCGAATTAGAAAGAGTTGCTTCAGAAGCCAAGAAATTCGGGATCAAAGCCTTGGCAATAGAAGCTCATATTGGCCGGATGGAACAGATCCAACCTTTGGTGGAGAAAGTCGTTAAAGAATTTGGAACTCTTGATATCCTGGTAAATAATGGCGGGACCACGGTAGCACTTCCTGCTCTTGAATTTTCAGAAAAAGCATGGGACTCAGTGATGAATTTAAACCTGAAAGGATTATTTTTCCTTAGTCAAGAAGCTGCCAAAGTAATGAAAGCACATGGCGGGGGTAAGATAATTAATATTGCTTCAGTAAGCGGTTATAAGCCTGAGGTTCCTACCTGTGCATATTCTATTAGCAAAGCTGGTGTTATCATGGCAACTAAGTCAATGGCTGTAGAATGGGCACAATATAATATTAGAGTTAATGCTATTGCTCCCGGCCCGATAGATACCGCGCTATTCAATGCCAAATTCGCAGTTGCTCTAAAAGATGAAGCGGTGGCACAACTCGGTTCTATCAGAAATCGGGTACCTATGGCAAGGATCGGACGACCTGCCGAGATCGCCGATGTCGCGTGCTTTTTAGCTTCCGACGCTTCCAGTTTTATCACCGGGCAGACTATTGTGGTTGATGGTGGATTATTACTGCGTTAAGGAGTTTAAAAATGGTAAGTCCATTAAAAATAGGCTTAATTGGAGCCGGTAGAATAGCGAACCGGCACTTAGCTGCCTATTTAAAATATCCAGAACGAGCAAAACTTGTAGCAGTCTGTGATATTGTTAGTGATGCCGCTCAGGCGTGTGCAAAAAAAACTGGAGTTAAACAAGTCTACACAGACCCACTAAAAATGATTAAAGAAGCAAATATTGAAGCAGTGGATATCTGCGCAAGTCATGATATGAACGCTTTTCTAACGATTAGCGCAGCAGAAAACGGTAAACACGTGCTGGTTGAAAAACCTATGGGGATTTCTGTTCAACAATGCAACAATGTATTAAAAACAACAAATAAAGCCGGTATCACATTTATGGTAGCTCAAATGTTAAGGTATGTACCAAATAATCGTGTGGTACATAACCTGATTAAAGACAATGTCTTAGGTAAGATAAGAGCTGTTCATAGTGAGGCAATGGCAAACGGGATATCTTTAATGAAATCAGGTTCTTGGTATTCCGATAAAAATAGATCCGGGGGAGGAGTAATTTTTTCGGTAGCCATACATAATATAGATCTTCTAAGATATTTCTTTGGCAACGTGAAATCAGTGTTTGCATCATTCAACACAAGTAATCTGGATTTTCCTCCTGATATAGAGGATCATGCCTCGGTCATACTACGCTTCGAGAATGGCGTTATCGCTGATCTTTTTGCAGATTTTGCTACAAGGCGAGTTCCCTGGGTATGGCAGTATTTAATATTGGGATCCGAAGGTACGTTAATCTCTCATTTACCATTTAGGGAACAATTTGGACAACAGCGATGGGATACCAAAATAGCACATACAAAAATGGAGAAACAAAAAACGAATCCCGACGGCTCTGCTGAGGAATTTCAACCACTTAACATTGAATCCGAAAAGGGGTTGGATAGCGTTGATCCTTTTATCAATGAAATCCTCCATTTTGCACAATGCTGTCAACTACGCCAAGAGCCTATAAGCAGCGGGCTCGATAACTATGAAACCATAAAAACAGTACAGGCTATCTATGAGTCAGCAGCTACTGGTAAGGTTATAGATTTATTGAACTTATAGAGGGAATAGCGAAATAATCCATGGTCGAGTGCTGTTTTATATCATGTCAGGTATTTAGTGATTGAAACGGGGGAAATATGGTTATCAGCAAGATGACATTAAAAAATAAGGTGGCAATAATCACTGGAGGAGGAACGGGGCTTGGTAAAGCAATGGCACTCTCTCTCGCCAAAGAGGGTGCCGATATTGTCGTTGCCGCTCGACGTGCGGGGCCGATCGAACAGACTGCGAACGAAATCCGTCAAATAGGAAGGAGAGCTCTGTCAATACCAACAGATACAACAGATTCAGCCCAGGTAAATAACTTAATCGATAGTACCGTTAATAATATGGGTGGTATTGATATTTTAATAAATAATGCGGGAGCAGTTGGCAGGCAGCAAGTTGGTAATGCTCCAAGGCAAATGTGGGATATCCCCGATGATGAATGGCTAAATGCAATCAATAGTCACCTTACCAGCGTTTTTTATTGCTGTAGGCGTGCAGCTAAATATATGGTTGCACAGAAACATGGCAAGATTATTAATATTGCATCGATAAATGGACTTCGCGGATGGCGAAATGGTTTTGCATACGGGGCTGCCAAAGCTGCAGTTGTAAACCTAACTAAATCAATTGCGCATACTTTTGCTCGCGATAATATTCAAGTCAATTGTATCGCTCCAGGGCTTATAGATGTAAGACATTTGCAACCAGTTCCTGAGACACAAGACATGCCACTAAAAGTGGATTTTTTCCCGGTTGGCAGGTACGGAATACCTGAGGACATTGGAAATCTGGCATTGTTTTTGGCATCAGATGCCTCCGATTATATTACCGGTTCATTATTTGTTAACGATGGTGGTGGAATCGCTGCAGGGGTGACTCCGAATGGATATGCCCCAATTGTCGAATTACGGGAGTAATGATATGGTATCGAAAGCATTTAGTTTATATGGGAAAATAGCTGTAGTTACCGGCGATAATGGTTTTTGGAATACGACGATAGCTACCGCTCTTGCCGATGCTGAGGCGGATATAGTATTTGCTGCGAAAGATATCGATTCAATAAAACAGGCAAGGGAACAAGTCGAACATTTAGGCCAAAAATGTATAGCAATTCCAACAGATACCAGCCAACCACATGATGTCCAAAAAATGGTGGAGCAAATAATTAAAGAAACAGGGAAAATAGACATATTGGTTAATGCTTCTGATACTGAGTTTGCTAAACCAATAGATGAAATATCAGAAAGGGAGTGGAATACTGTTATCGATTATAATTTGAAATCCACTTTTTTCTGCTGTCAAAAAGTCGGGCAGGTTATGCTCAAACAAAAAAGAGGTCGAATAATAAACTTGGTATCTTGTTTAGCGGAGAGAGGGATGGAAAATGGTACCGCTTATTGCGCAGCAATGGGGGGTATATTACAACTAACCAGATCTCTTGCTATTGAATGGGGGAAGATGGGGATTACGGTTAATGCAGTAAGTATTGGTTGGTTTGCTGGTCAACCTTTAACCAAATCTCCCAACGAGGGAACTTTATTAAAATTTATACCAACAAGACGTTTTGGAAAGCCTGAAGAAATAGGATCAACGGTTGTCTATCTGGCATCCGATGCAACTGATTTCTACACGGGACAAGTAGTATATGTAGATGGGGGGATCATGGTACGCCCATAATCGCGGGACATTATTTTAAATCTTCCCATGATGAGAAGTTGATTCTTAAATATTAATAATCAATGAATTAAAAACTAGGATCCTCTTTCCTCTGGGGCAAGGTATTTGGGCAGATACCTTGCCCCTAGTTACTTATTAATTGTTTCCGGTTTAACCTTTTAGCTTTTACGTGTAATGGTGTCGTGACACAATAGCCGATACTTTTTTAATATATAACCCCGATTTATCATGGGTTAACAGTGATCCCAGTCTAGCCGTGAGAGTGTTCAGTCGTAAGTAATAACTTAAATGGAGAGAAGAGATGCTCTCCATTTTTATGTGTTTTAAACAATTAGAGGATATTGATATAATCAAAACTAATTGCACAATTCCAGGAATTACCAACTACCGGCACCGGAGGCTATCTTGGCCAGGGCTAAGAGGTAACAAGTGGTATCGATACTGGGGGCGAGTCAGGGTGAATACTACAGATAGGGAATAAAAAATTTAATAACATCCGTGTCTAAAAATACGTACTTTATGCGTGTTTTTATTATGGATGCACATTGATGCCGATGTTTGTCCAATGGTAATAAATTAACAGTACTATAAGGGGGGAGTGTAAAAGCTCCCCTTTTTTATTTGAATTAGAAATTATTAGAGGATATAATCAAATCAGACTGCAACGTTTCAGGAATTGCCATCCACCGTAAGTTTTTATGACTGAGGCTACCACTTAACCAAGTGGCATCGTCACTGGGGGCGGGTCAAATTTTAGTTGGATTCTTGCCTTATATTTTTTAGTACTTAATTTTCTTAGCCATATAAATATCTGGTTTGCCAATACCGTTAGCATCAGGGATCACGCCAACAATTGTGAAACCCACCTTTTGGTAAAACTCGTAAGGATGATTGCGAAAATTTCGTACATTTCTAATACAATCCCACGTATTCGTGTAAAGGTCTACACCAGATAGGGAAGTCGCATTATTCTCATCGTCAGTACCAAGATAGAGAGTTAATCCGCCTCGTTGTTTTACTCTCTCTTCTAAGGCATTCACTAAAACCTTTCCTATACCCATTTTACGGGAATCTTGTCTTACCACCAATGGATGAAGTTCCCATGCATGTCCTTCATATTGTCGAATACCACCAATCCACCCTAAGACGAGACCATTATCTCCAACAGCTATGCAACTAATGCGGTCCTGTTGGAAAGACTGCCTTACCTCTTTCAAAGCGGCATCCATATCCGGCCAAGCGTTGGGTGAAAGATCTTTGAACCCGTCCACCAGTAATATCGCCGATTGTCGTATGTAATTATTGTCAGAACACTTCATATCGGTTATTTTCATTTTACTGCACGATTTTTCTTACCATCATCTTAACTGGGCTTTCATTATACTTGATTTTCCTAAGCAATTATAAATCAAGTTTCAAGTTATGCACCATTTCATGGTGATGCCGAAATTTTGAACGTAATAGCCTAACCCTCGAATGAGCCCATTTAGTAGCAGACTGGGAATACAATAAATAATAAGCATAAATACTCCCCTTTTTTGTCTACTATAGCAACTGGAGTAGTTGCGCCAGCGCTTCACAGTCCTTGCAGCCGGCTTTTTTCTCCGGTTTTTCTTTCAGGTCAAAAATCTCCCTGACCTGGGCTAACAGGGTATAAATCATTTGAGGCTGTAACTTCACTTTGTGTATTGAGGCATCGAACTGCATATTAAAGCCGCTTTCGTGGTAACTGGCGTCCAGACAGGCAGTTTCCTTGTCAGTTTTCGGTTCCATGTAAATTAATGCCAGGTCGGTTACCGGTTTAAACCCGCACCGTTCACCAATTAACCCATAGGCGTTGAGCTGGATTTCATACATCGGTAACAGTGAATCCTGCGCTTTGGAGTAACGGGCTGTTTTGTAGTCGACGATGATGTAGGAACCATCGTTTTTCATAAAGACGGCATCGGGACCGCCGGTAAGCAGGATATCGTTATCATCATCCACAATCTGGTACTTGCTGAAATGAGGAGGATTAACGTAGCCTTTGATTTTCCCTAGTTCTACCAGCCATTCTGGCGGACAATCGTGAATATCAAAGTATCCGTGGACCACGCTCTTGGTGTAGCTATCGATACTGGAGAAAATCCCCGGGAAGATCTGAAACGGCAGTTTGTTGCCTAATTTAAGCTTGAGCCAGAAACAGCGGGGGCAAAAACTGGCTAAGCCCAACTCTCCAAGGTTCTTGGCCGAGATACGGATTTGTGTGCTCATGTTTTCTTCTCTGCCATAACATACTAGAGCGATATTGGTGGGATGTCAAAAACTAGAAGTTGAAAGGTAAAACATATCAAAATAAAGAGATGTATCTGTGTCATAAATTAAACGGGTAAATATAACATAAGATAAAAATAGTTGACAAAACTTATCAATTGATATATTATTCGAGTTGAGTATGAGTACACCTGAAAAAAAAGACATCGTTAGGGATTTCTTAGAAGATGTCAAACGAACAATGACTAGAAATGATGTCCCATATGATACCTGGGTAATGGTCCCAAGAGCAAAGAATTTGCTTTGTTTAACACAATTAGGAATGACCTTAAACGATGTTTATACAATAGTTCTGTCGTTGTCTGTGAACAATTATAGTGAAGGACCAACAACAGATCCAATGGAAAAAGGAGAATGTTGGGTTTTCGGCACTATTGTAGATAAATCAGAAATTTACATAAAGTTAAAACTAGCAACTATTAGCGTGATTAAGAAAGTAAGAATAATATCATTTCACGTGGCAGAGAGGATTTTAATTTATCCTTGGCAGCAAAAGGAGGAGAGTAATGGCGATCAAGGAGGGAAGGTTTAGGGACTACTGTTCGAATTGTGAAACGGAGAGTGATTTCGAAATAACACACAAGGAAGAGTTGGTCACTATTCGAAAAGAAACTTACAATGTTCCTTTTACATATCTCAAATGTATAAATTGCAATGATGAAGTATTAAGTCCCAAACACAGCCAAGATCCTTTGGTCTTAGCTTATGATCTTTATCGAGAGAAGCATGGCTTATTGAAACCGGATGAAATTAAAAAATGTAGAGAAACCATGGGGCTAACCCAAGCAGAGTTTGCACGCCTTCTTGGCTTGGGTTTAGCTACGATGAGCCGTTATGAGAATGGAGCACTTCAAGATATGTCTCACGACAGTTTGATAAGATTAGCGCTTGAACCTAATAATATGGTTGAATTAATTCACAAATCAACCAATGTTTTTTCTGATAGTAGGAAAATTGCCATGTTGAAAAAACTGACTGAATTACAAGATAAAACCTATTCGTTAGAAAGAGCGATTGAATCGATTTTATCACGAGAACCACCGAATGTTTACAATGGATACACAAAAATAAACTTTGACAAACTGATCAATTCAATATTATTTTTGTGTAAAAATGGTGTATGGAAAACTAAATTAAATAAATTACTGTTTTATGCAGATTTCAAGCATTTTAAAGAATATACGCTTCCAATAACTGGCATCCAGTACGCGCATCTACCATTTGGCCCTTGTCCTAATAAATACGAACTTTTACTGGCTTTACTATATTCAAATGATTTTATATATTCCGAAGAAGTGACATTTGATAATGGTGATGTTGGAGATTTAATCAAATCTAAGAAGGGACCAGATTACAATACGTTTTCTTCAAGCGAATTGTTTATCCTAGCATTTGTTGAGGAGAAATTTAAGAAATATTCTGCCGGTGATATCACGAAATTTTCACACCAAGAAGATGCTTATAAAAGAACAAACCAAGCTGATTTCATCCCATTTGATTTCGCAAAATCACTTCAAATTTAAGTAGCCCAAGAGGTTATAGAAGGAAGAGTATGACAAAATCAAGAAATGAAATTTATGTATGGGTAAAATGGCTGTCTCAATTGATGTCTGGAGATATAAATTGCCAGTGGGCTCCTTGGTTTAAGTCTCATTATACTGGTTATAAAAAAATGCCTTCAGACTTTCAACTAGCAGTCTGGACGGTAGAACACACTCAACTGTTAGATGATTTAGTCAAACAGAGGGTAGCAATGAATGAGGCTACGTATTTAGAAGACCAGAATTCGTTTAAAGTAAATAGACCATCTGGGCTAATAATTGCTGGAAAACCAGATTTGGTTACAGTTGATATTAACGGGCATTGTAAAGTATTTGATGCGAAGACCGGATCGCCCAAGCAGAGTGACATTATACAAGTGATGTTGTATATGATGTGCCTCCCGTTTGCTTCTCCATTATATAAGGGTAAGCGGCTCAACGGATGCGTCGTATATAAAGGAGGAACAATATCAGAAATTCCTGAAAAAGCCGTAGATGATGCGTTTAAAAAGCAAGTAAAATATTTTTTAATATATTAGAAAGTCTGAATAATCCTAAAAAAAAGCCTTCATTATTTGAATGCAGATATTGTGAAATTAGCTCCATTGATTGTGATCAGCGACTTGAGAAACCAACAGATGAACAAGAGGCAGGATCTGATTCATTGATTATTATTTAAGATTGGTACACAACAGGGAGGCAGAAAAGTAAAGATGAAATCAAGAAATTGTTGGTTATATGAGCTGAAAAATAATAATAAAATTGTATATTTTGGGATTACTAACGATCCAGATCGAAGAGTTATAGAACATCAAAATTCTTTAAAACATTTTACACACATGAAAATAAAATCCGTGGCTGTCAGTAGAGAAACTGCTGAGGCTCGTGAAGAGTTCGTTATTCAACGATATCAATATCAGCATGGGGGAAACCCTCCGAAATACAATAAAAATAAAGTTTATTAATCCAGTTGAATTATCCTTGCGGCGTTAATTAATGCTGGTTGCTTATTATTATAATTATGATTCGACAATTGATATTGATACGCCAAGCTAGCTGATCGATCAGTGATAACGACTAAAAGTGCTTTCCGATTATATGCAGCGATACCGATTATCAACCAGGTGTATATATGGAGAATTGATTTAGCACATCGCAGGTATCGCTTGTAACCTATGTTTTTTAAAGATTGACATAACCTAAGTGAAGTCTCTACGCGTTATGTTAGTACCCGGAGTAAATTAGACTATAGCGCCGATGGCTGAAATACTTAAAACTGAACAACCAAGTTTGATTATGTTATCTATTATATTAATTTACTGAGACTATTGATTCTGTAATAATATAAATTAACTGAATTTCGATAAAAATATACTCTACACAGTACTTAACAAACTTGCCTTTTTTCTTTTGAATGACTAGAATATGTGACATATGGTCAAACCGGAAGAAAAAGCGCGAGTAGTCATTGACCGGTTGCTGGGAGCCGCTGGCTGGACAATCCAGAACCCCAACGAGTTAAACCTCGGGGTGGGGCGTGGCGTGGCTGTCCGGGAGTTCCCCCTAAAAACCGGTGAAGCCGATTACCTGCTGTTTGTGGACCGGAAAGCGGTCGGGGTGGTGGAAGCCAAGCCGGAGGGTAACACACTCAGCGGCGTAGCGGAGCAGACCTCTAAATATATCGCGGGTGTTCCTGCCAACCTCCCCGTGGTTCAAGAGCCGTTACCTTTTGCCTATGAGAGTACCGGCACGGAGACATACTTCCGTGACAACCGTGACCCGGAACCGCGGTCCCGCCGGGTGTTCGCGTTTCATACCCCGGGTAGTTTACTGGAATTAGCCATCCAAACCGGTACATTACGCGCGCGCCTCAAACAGTTGCCGCCGCTCATCACTACCGGGTTACGTGATTGCCAGACCGAAGCCATCACCAATTTGGAAAAGTCGCTGACGCAAGCGCGTCCGCGGGCACTTATCCAGATGGCAACCGGGAGCGGTAAGACGTATATGGCGGTGAGTTCTGTTTACCGTCTGATAAAACACGGCGGGGCAAAACGGATTTTGTTCCTCGTTGACCGGAGCAACCTGGGGCGTCAGACCCTGCGCGAATTTCAGCAATACATCACGCCCGATGACGGACGTAAATTCACGGAGCTCTACAATGTCCAGCACCTTACCTCTAACACTTTCGACCCCGTCAGCCGGGTGTGTATTACCACCATTCAGCGGCTTTATTCGATGTTATCCGGGGAGCCGGATTTTGACGCTTCTCTGGAAGAACCATCCGGGTTCGATGCCTTAAGCGGTATCGCGCCGCCCAAGGAAGTCAGTTATAACTCACGCATCCCCATCGAGCAGTTTGATTTCATTATCACGGACGAGTGTCACCGTTCCATTTACCACCTCTGGCGGCAGGTGCTGGAATATTTTGATAGTTTCCTTATCGGGTTGACGGCAACCCCTTCCAAACAGACCCTAGGCTTTTTCGACCAGAATCTGGTAATGGAGTACAACCACGAACGCGCCGTTGCCGATGGCGTCAACGTTGGTTATGAAGTCTACCGCATCAAGACGCAAATCAGCGAGCAGGGCAGCAAGGTAGATGCCGGGTTCTATGTGGACAAGCGCGATAAACTCACCCGCAAAAAACGCTGGGAAAAGCTTGATGACGATTTGGAGTACCACCCGGAACAACTTGACCGCAGCGTAGTATCCACCGACCAGATACGGACGATTATCCGCACTGACCCGCCCCCAGTAACGATACCAGTTGTTACCTCGTAGTCCCGGTTAAAATAGCCTCTGGTGCCGGTGGGCAGTAATTCTTCGCGCTATGCGGTCGGATTTGATTATATTCTCT
>Ga0172375_10004758_pt1 | contig 19902 bp, 21 predicted proteins | sample LakKiv1m_FD_114537 | JGI IMG/M metagenome (GOLD analysis project Ga0172375, IMG submission 114537) | Freshwater microbial communities from Kabuno Bay, South-Kivu, Congo - kab_092012_11.1m | ecosystem: Environmental > Aquatic > Freshwater > Lake | place: Democratic Republic of the Congo...
CGGTGAAAAAATGAAAACAAACAAAAAAATGTCCGTCCTTGGCGGATCGACCTTAGGCCGAAACAAGGGTTTTACGCTAGTTGAACTTCTCGTTGTGATCGCGATCATCGGAATTTTGGCGGCAGTGGTATTGGTAAGTTTGACTTCGTCGAGGCAAAGAGCGAGAGGATCGGCAGCCCAGCAAACGGTCAAGAGCGTTGTTCCTTTTCTGGCTGACGCTTTCGCAAGAGGCCTGACCATAAATGCGCCTGATTTTGATGGAGGAACTGCAATCTATACGAATTCAACTGTCAATTGGCCGGCGCTTAATTCGGAATCAACTATGGGATGTTGTTATACTACGGCCGCGTTTGCAGCTTGTTCGCCAGCGCCAACACCTGTTGTAACTGGAAATATCGTATATATCCGATGCGAAGGAGGTCATTTCACCTGTGATTACGGAACAACTACCGCCTGTACAAGTATCTAGCAGAACTTATTCAAGACTCAAATTTGCAGGATTTAGTTATGTTTTGACAAAATATATTTTCTCAACAACCCCTTCCTTCACGAAGGAAGGGGGAAGGTGGGCGAATTATTTTTCACAAAACACCCGTCTGCATCGCTATGCGACCCAACTCGCTCGCGAAGCATTGCGGGCAGGCATAATATGAAACACAAAAAAATAATAAAAAAAAAGGGATTTTCTCTCATCGAAATATTAGTGGCGATGGGAATTATCGGCATCTTGGCGGCGGTTGTTTTGGTTTCGATGAAGGAATTCGGCGCGAGGGGTCGTTCTGCCAAAGCGTTGTCACAGCTCTCGAGTGTTGTTCCTTCACTGCAAAGCTGTTGGGGGAATAGCAATAAAGGCATAGCTCCCGCTTCCGGAGGCGCCATCTGTGAAGACACGTCCGGCACCGATTTGACAGGCTATGGCTATTGGCCAGTCGTGGGAACGGGAAACCTTTCAAGTTATTCCTATAACTTAAATCAAGGGGCGGTGTCAAACGATGTGATTGATAAAACGGGATGGTATTTTGGCGTCCTCAGCAGTGACGACAAAATAAAAATTTGTTGCAACCAGCGCCTCGAATCCTGTGTTATTATGGGGGGTGATACGTATGATGATAATTGCACGGAAGATTCACCAACTTATTAGCGGCCGTTCTCCGGAATCGCACCGATTGACAGCTTCTTAGGGCGGTTTCTCTTGAAAGTCCCTATTTGAATATTGATTTGGGTTAATAATTCATAAAAATAATCTAGAAAGGCGGTGAAAAAATGAAAACAAAAATGAAAAAAGGTTTCACACTGGTTGAACTTCTCGTTGTGATCGCGATCATCGGAATTTTGGCGGGAATTGTGTTGGTGAGTCTCCAAAGTGCCAAGAACAAAGCCAAGCTGGCATCCTTCCGCTCGACGGCCGTCAGCATCAACCCGGCGGCAATGACCTGCGCGGACGAAAGTTCTTTGAATGAAACTGATGAAGGACCGGGCGCTAATATCTGCGCTGATGATACTGTGATTGATGATGTTTATCCGACATTGGCAGCCGGAGTATGTGATGGTAATGCGTATACCGTGGTTGCTACCGATCCAGCTGCTTCAGCCGCTGACGGACAATATAGCTTTGTTGTTTCGTGCAATATTGCGACAGTTGCCAAATCAGTTACCTGTACCCAGAATGGCTGCACTCCATAGAATTTGCTGAAAAATTTTTCTATTTAGCCTCGCTGCAATAAACGGCGGGGCGATAATGGAAATATTTTCACATAACACTTAGCTCATAACACGTAACATTTTTTTGTGAAAAATGATCGGTTTCATGATATTCTGAAGAGGAAAATGGACGAATATGTTCATCTCGTTTACAAACTGACTAAAAAATTTCCCAAGGATGAATTATTTGGAGTGACATCGCAATTGAGAAGATCGGCGCTTTCAGTGATTTTGAATTATATAGCAAAGTCTATATAAATTTCTTGGAAACATCATATGCATCACTGAAAGAATCAAAATATCTCCTGCATTTTTCGTTAGTCGAAAAATATATAACCAAAGAAGAATACAAACAGGCTTGGAAACTGACGGAAGAAATCGGCGCTATGTTATGGAAGCCAATGAAAAATATAAAATAGCCGCTGGTTTAGTGTTATGTGTTCCATGTTATGTGTTATGTGAATTATGATAGCCATTTTTTTCATCGTCGGTCTTATAATCGGCAGTTTCCTGGGCGCGGTAAATTATCGCCTCAAAACTGCCGAGGATATAGTTTTCGAAAGATCGCATTGTCCGAAATGCAAAAAAAAGATCCGATGGTATGACAACATACCGCTTTTGAGCTTTGTGATCCTTTGGGGCCAATGCCGGGATTGCAAGAAAAAGATATCCTGGGAGTATCCTCTCATCGAGCTTGTGACGGGCCTTTTATTTGCGGCAGTCGCCTGGAAATTTTTGGGTACTTGGGGATTTGCAGCTGATCCTAGCCGGATCTTCACCAATCACGACATCATCGAAATGTCTTTTTGGCTTTTTTCGGTCTGCTATTTGGTGCTTATTTTCTTTCACGATCTTGATTTCATGCTTATTCCAGACGCAGCGATCTATCCGGCTATCATCGTGACAATTGCTTATCAATATTATAAATATCTGGAGAGTCCTCTCGGTATTGCGACACTAAAAGCTCCGATTACCGGCGCTCTATTTGCCGCTTTTGCCGCGGCTTTGTTTTTCTTTTTTCTTATCTGGATTTCAAAAGGAAAGTGGATTGGAGGCGGAGACGTGAAGCTTGGTTTTCTGGCTGGAGCCGTTGTCGGCTGGCCGAAAGTTCTATTCGTTCTGTTTTTTGCCTATATGATCGGAGCAGTTGTCAGCATGCTCCTCATTGCTCTCAAAAAGAAAACCTGGAAAAGCCAAATTCCCTTTGGCCCGTTTCTCGTGACGGGCATCTTCATTGTTTTGTTTTTTTCCGAGCAAATCCAGTTTTGGGCGAACAGGTATCTTAATATCGGAAATTAGTGCCAATTAAGAAGCTTTATTTTAGGTTTATTAATTTGTATCTTTAAGTCAGAAGAACAAAGGAAAGTCGATAATGTTTATGCAGTTAAACAATAAAAAAAGGTCCGGTTTTACACTTATAGAAATAGTTATCGTCGTAGCTGTTGTTGGCCTTTTGGCATCTGCTACTGTTGTGAATATGGGAAAAAATTCTGATCGGGATGTGAAGCAAGAAGCCGATCGCCTGGCCACTTTTTTGCGGAGCGTCCAAGGAATGGCGCTTTCTGGAGAACAAGCATCGGAAGCAGATGTTGGTTCAACCTGTTGGGATTCAAGCGTTACTCCCCATAAATATAAATGCAAAGTCTGCGGATATGGGATAGAGATGGACGGAGCTAATATAAAGGTTTATTTCGCGACGAGATCAAGCGAAGATGACAGCTGCACCGACTTTATCCATTTGACTGATGTAGACTATACTAATCGAGTTTTTTATCCTCAGAAAAATGTGGCTATAAGTGATCTCGACTCCGACAAAATTCTTTTTTTGATGCCTAATGGTAAAATATATAAAAATTCTGTTCCGATATCGACCGATATAACTATCTCACTTTCAAAAACTGAAGGCTCAACGGTGACTGTGCCTATTACAATAACGCCAAACGGTATAATTGGATATTAGCAAGAATGAGACACTTTCGTTTTTCAAAATATGGCTAGAACATACGGGAAAAAATACAAGAAAAGCGCATCTGGTTTTTCTCTGGTGGAGATTCTTGTTACCATAACAATAATCGGAATCGGCCTGGTCGGCATGCTGTCTTTTTTCAGTTCTAGTCTCAAAAGCCATAATGAAACCAAGAGCGAATTGATTGCAGCAGGACTGGCGCAGGAAGGAGCGGAGCTAATAAGGAATTTAGCTGAATACAAAAAACTTCATGATTATTCCAGCTGGAGCGATCTTGTCAATGCTTCAACTGGGTTGCCGTATTGCAAGCGGATTGACTATAATTCGCTGACGGGTGTTGCTCATTCTTGCTATGATTCGTCAACTAGCGCGGATGTTTGTATCGACGCGAATAAAAGATATAACCAATGTCCCGGCGGAAACGCAACAGACTTTAAAAGAACGATAAACGTCGAATGTGAAAATTCAAGTAATGTAGTCGTAAGCTGTAGCTTGGTGAGCATCGTGAGAAGTCTTCGGGTGACAAGCGAAGTTAAGTGGAACGATCGAACGACAACAGCAGTAGATCGATTATATGAAAATAGTTATTAGAAAAAATGAAATGCGGAGTAAAAAAGGGTTCACATTAATTGAGCTGATCGTGGCAATCGGGATATTTTCCCTGATAATGATTTCCATTGTGTCTGTTTTTGTTTCGATTGCGAAGGCTTATGACAAGGCAAAGATCATGAAAAATCTAAAGGAAAATATGGATTTTGCCTTGAGTTCGATTGCCAAAGACGTGAGAATGGGAAGGATTGAAGGGACATTCACGGTCGGCGGCGGAGGAACTCCCATTACCAACAATGGGACAACAAGACAAGAATATTTCGCGGTTACCCGCAATAGGGAGCAACAGGTGGCTTGTTATTATATCAATAGCGAATATTTGGGAGTAGCCATTGGTTCAAGCGGAAGTGCTGATCCTGTGGTTTTTGCGGACTGTCCAGCTAGCGGATATGAAAAAATAGTTGACCTTAGGGGAACGGAAATGAATTTTGACGTAGGTACTTCCGGCACAGCGGGTTTCTACAGCCTTGCAACCAGTCCTCCGGATGATCCGACAAGTCGGGGATGGGTTGAATTGAATTTCAATACAATAATGGCATCCGGACAGGAAATGAACGCCGATTCGATTAATATCCAAACGATTGTGTCTTCAAGGGATTATGGATGGGAAAAAGTGGCGCCGTAACTATTTATTCTAATACATTTTATTTTTTTTATTTCTGGAAAAAGCAGGCAAAAAGCCGGCTTTTGTTTTTTGAAAACTTTATTTTTATCCTTATATATAATAAGATAACAATATGGATAATATGCAAAAAATCAAGCAACGAATCGAAAAGCTCCGCAAAGAAATCGATAAATTTCGCTATGAATACCATGTTTTGGACTGGCCGGAGGTGTCGGATGACATTTATGATTCCCTGACGCGGGAGCTACGCGAGCTCGAAGAAAAATACCCGGACCTCAAGAGTCCAGATTCGCCCAGCCAGAGAATCGGAGGGAAGCCGCTGGCAAAGTTTGAAAAAGTGCGACATAGCCATCGCCAGTGGTCGCTCGACGATGCTTTTTCATTTGAAGAAATTGAGAAGTGGGAAGAGAAGATTTTGAGGATACTGGAAAAAAACCAAAGCTCGGCTTTTTCCTTTCTCGAGCAAAGCTCTCGAAATTCCCCAAAGCCAAGCTTTAGGCTGGAATATTGCGCAGAGATGAAAATAGACGGGCTCAAGATTATTTTGACATATAGAAAAGGACTTTTGGCGCAGGCGGCGACGAGAGGAGACGGGGTGGTTGGCGAAAATGTGACAGAGCAGATCAAAACCATCCAAAGCATTCCTCTTCGGCTCAAATATCCGATTGATATTACGGCGGTAGGGGAAGCCTGGATGCGCAGCAGTGACCTCAAGAGAATAAATAATGAGAGAATAAAAGAAGGGCTTCCGCCCTTTGCCAATTCGCGCAATGCAGCAGCCGGATCAATACGCCAGCTCGATCCGAAAATAACGGCAAAACGAAAATTGGATTCATATGTTTATGATATAGAAGAAACGGAAATCCCAAATCCAAAATCCCAAAATCAAAATAAATCCAAAATCCCAAAATCAAATATCAATACTCCGAATACGCAAACTAAAGAACTAGAATTGCTAAAAAAGTTGGGATTCAAGATTAATCAGAATTATAAATTGTGCCTAAATCTGGATGAGGTCGAAAAATTCTATAAATCATGGGAGCACAAGAGAAACAAGCAGGAATACGGCATCGACGGGATCGTGGTTAAAATAAACTCGAACGATTTTCAAAAAAAACTGGGGTACACCGGAAAAGCTCCTCGCTGGGCAGTTGCGTATAAGTTTATTCCTGAAAAAGTTACAACAATAGTTGAGGACATCAAAGTGCAGGTCGGAAGGACCGGAGCATTGACGCCGGTCGCTCATCTCAAGCCTGTCAGCGTCGCAGGATCAACCGTTTCGCGGGCGACTCTTCATAATGAGGATGAAATCAAAAGGCTGGATGTGAGGATTGGGGATACGGTTGTCATCCATAAAGCCGGGGATGTGATTCCAGAAGTCTTGGAGGTGCTCAAAAATTTACGTACCGGAAAGGAAAAAAAATTTCATATGCCGACGCGTTGTCCGATTTGCGGAGGGGGAGTGAAGAGAGAGATGATAAAGACCGGAAAAAAGGGTGAAGAAAGCGCGGCGCACTATTGCCAGAATAAGAAGTGCTTTGCTATCGAAAAAGAAAATGTCATCCACTTTGTTTCGAGAAAGGGATTCGATATCGAGGGGCTGGGAGAAAAAATAGTGGAGCAGCTGATGAACGAGGGATTGATTTCAGACGCAGCGGATATTTTTGAGCTAACCCGCGGAGATCTTGAGCCGCTCGAGCGTTTTGCGCAAAAATCTGCCGATAATCTGGTCAAATCAATCGAAAGAGCCAAAAAAATAGAATTTCCAAAATTTTTATACGCGCTAGGGATCCGGCATGTGGGAGAAGAAACAGCCATATTAATCGCTAAAGCGATTAATATGGAATTTCCAATTTCCAATTTCCAATTTCCAAACAAACCTCAAATCCAAAACCTAAAAGATATTATCCGATATTTTCCCAAAATCAAAGCGGAAGGATGGACGGATATCAAGGGTATTGGAGAAAAATCTGCTGAAAGTCTTCATCAATGGTTTAATAGTGGGGAAAATATTGGTTTGCTGAAAAAAATGAAAGAGTTAGGTGTCCAGGTAGAAATTCCCAAATTACAAATTACAAATAATAAATTACAAAACCAAAGCTTTGTTCTGACAGGCGAGTTGGAATCAATGGCGCGCGACGAAGCGAAAGAAAAAGTCCGTGCATTGGGAGGTGATATTTCCTCGTCGGTCAGTAAAAATACCGACTATGTCATAGTTGGCAAAAACCCGGGTTCGAAGTATGATAAGGCGAGGGAGTTGGGAGTGAAAATTGTTAATGAAGGCGAGTTTATTAGAATAATCCATTAAATAAAAAACATGAGCGAACTAGAAAAAATGGGAGTAAACGACCTCACTAGCCCTGTAAATAAGCTTTGGGAATATAGCTTGCCAAACGACGGATTATATAAAAGCTCCAATCCTTTTGTTTCGGGTGTCCCGGAACATTTGCGGGTGCAGATCAATAAAACTGAATCTAGCGAGCGAATTAATTATGAAGTTATTGTAGAAGGTAATCCAAAAGAAGGAGACTCTTTTTCCTTTACGCCGGATGTACCCGGCGGAGAAAAATCTGTTACGGATTGGAGCTTCGAGAGTGGTAAGTGGGTTTCGCATACCTGGAAAGAAACAGAAGAAGAAGAGCAAAAACCAGAGTAGTAAAAAAACGTTTATGCTAAGCAAGGAAGAAGTTAAAAAAATCGCCAGTTTAGCCAGGATAGAGCTGAATGACAAAGAATCCGAAAAATACTCAACCGAGCTTTCGGATATTTTGGGTTTTGTGGAAAAACTAAACGAGGCTGATACGGAGGGAATCGAACCGATTGCTCATATAACAGGAGTAGAGAACGCAATTCGGGAAGATAGGGTTTTTGAAGCGAGCGTTGAAACGAAAGACGGAGTAATTAATAATTTTCCGGAAAAGAAAGAAAGGTTTGATAAGGTGAAAGCGGTATTTTGAAGTCTATACGAATTACGAATTAGATACGAATATACGAATCAACACAAGGATTTCTAAATTTCAACTTTAGAATGATAAAAGATTTACACAATAAAATAATAAATCAGAAAATCACTTCAGAAAAATTGACTGAAGATTATTTTTCTTTGATTGAAAAAAAAGATCCTGAAATAAAAGCATATCTCAGCCTGAACAAGGAGTTCGCGCTCGATAAGGCGCGGGATGTCGACAGGAAAATAAAAAACGGGGAAGATGTTGATCTTTTAGCAGGGATTCCCTGTTCGATAAAAGATAATATGTGCATCTCCGGGCTTCCAGCGACGGCCGGTTCAAAAATTCTCGAAAAATATATTCCGCCCTATGATGCGACGGTCATAAGAAAACTGAAAAAAAACGATGCGGTGCTGCTTGGCAAAACCAATCTCGATGAATTCGCAATGGGATCCTCGACGGAGAACAGCGCTTATCAAGTAACAAAAAATCCGCATGATGCCAGTCGTGTCCCCGGAGGATCATCCGGCGGTTCGGCGGCAGCGGTTGCGGCAGACATGTGTGTCTATGCTCTCGGTTCCGATACGGGCGGATCAATAAGGCAGCCGGCGTCTTTTTGCGGAGTGGTGGGGCTTAAACCGACCTACGGCATGGTTTCTCGCTACGGCCTTATCGCAATGGCCTCAAGTCTTGATCAGATCAGTCCAGTTGCCAAGACAGTCGAAGATGCGGCGATTGTCCTATCCCGCATTAGCGGGGAAGACCGGTTTGATTCAACAGCGGTAAAGACAGTTTCGAAAAATTATGAAGATGGATTAGGGAAGGATATAAAAGGTCTTCGGATCGGAGTTCCGAAAGAATACTTTTCGAGTGAAGGCCTGGATAAAAAAGTCCAAGAAAAAATCGAAGAAGGAATCAAAAAGTTTGAAAAAATGGGAGCGGAAATAGTCGACATCAAGCTTCCTAGCGCAGATTTTGCCCTTGCGACCTATTATATCATCATGCCTTCAGAAGTCAGCTCAAACCTGGCGCGTTTCGATGGCATCCGTTTCGGAAAATCAGTGGGAGCGGAAAGCGAAAGAACGGGCAAAGACTTGAATTTGCTCGAAATATACACAAAGACCCGGGCAAAGAACCTGGGAAAGGAAGTGAAAAGAAGGATTATGCTTGGAACGTATACTTTAAGCGCCGGATATTACGATAAATATTATGCCAAAGCCCAAAAAGTTCGTGCGCTCATCAAAAAAGAATTTGAAGGAGCGTTCAAAAAAGTCGATCTGATTCTCGGGCCGACTTCTCCCACAGCCGCATTCAAAATCGGCGAGAAAACAGCCAATCCTTTGGAGATGTATCTTGCCGATATTTATACGGTTACGGCTAATATTGTCGGGGTTCCCGCTATTTCATTTCCTTGCGGGAGTGTTAAAATAGAAGATAATAACTTGCCGGTAGGTATGCAGCTTATGGGGAAATGGTTTGACGAGGAAACGCTGCTAAACTCTGCATATGCATTTGAAAAAAATACTAAAATATAATATCTAAATTCTAAACAATATAAAAAATTCCAATGACTGAAATACTAAACTTTTCGAACATTTGAGTTTTGAGATATTCCGCCAAAGGCGGATCAGCCTTTGGCTGAGAATTTATTTAGGATTTAGCGCTTTGGATTTCGAATTTATAAACTTATGGATACTGGAATAATGAACGCGATTTCTTCAGCTTGGTCGGCTTTTTTGGCGTCTAGTTTCTTTTTCTATTTCAAGATATTTGCCGGGTTTGTCACGGCTATTCTTTTGATCGCGGACATCCTTCTTCTTTCAAAAAGGATTCAAGGGGACATCAAGATTGCTGTTTATGGCGCCAAAGTGCCCAGTCTCAAAAAATCAGTGTACACAAAAAGATGGGAATCTATCAAAAATAGAATTGATGAAGGAAGCGTTTCATCGGCAAAAGTTGCGGTAATCGAAGCGGACAAAATGCTCGGCGAAGTTCTTGAGAAAGTTGGCTACAAAGGAAAGGATACGGCGGAAAAAATCGCGGCAGTTAAACCCGGACAGCTTATCGGGATTGACGAAGTCAACGAGTCGCATGCTATTTTCAAGCGAATTGTCCAAAACCACTCTTTCGAAATTGAGCATAGCGAACTTCATCGCGTTTTGGGATCATACGAAAAAGTTTTTCGAGGGCTGGAACTGCTGGACTGAACTAAAAATAAAAAAAAGTAAAATTTATTAGGTTGATTTGCGTCTTGATTAATAAATAAAAAATAAAATTATATGAAGATAAAAATTGCCATCAACGGTTTTGGCCGCATCGGACGGCCCGCGCTTAAAATAGCGCTTAAAAGCGATAATATCGATGTCGTAGCTATCAACGATCTGGCGGATGATAAAACTCTGGCGCATCTTTTCAAGCACGACAGTCTTTATGGGACTTTCCCGGGAGATGTCGAAGCCAGAAGCGGTGAGATCATTGTGGACCGGAAGATTATAAAAAGTTTCACCGAGCCGGATCCGGAAAAGCTTCCTTGGAAAGATTTGGGAGTGGATATAGTTTTGGAATGCAGCGGTGTTTTTGACGATCGGGAAAAGGCCGGAAAGCATATCGAAGCCGGAGCCAAAAAAGTCATTTTGAGCGCTCCTCCGAAAGGCGATGATATTCCGGTTTATTTGATTGGAGTAAATGACGGCGATTTGGATTTGGGTGAAAATATCATTTCCAACGGATCTTGCACGACAAACTGCTTGGCGCCGATGATTAAAGTTCTGGATGAAAAATTCGGAGTGGAAAAGGGCTTTATGACAACGGTGCATTCATATACGAATGATCAAAGGATTTTGGATCTGCCTCACAAGGATCTGAGAAGGGCGCGGGCAGCGGCTCAAAACATTATTCCGACTTCGACTGGTGCGGCCAAAACAGTGGCGAAGGTTCTCAAAGGGCTTGAGGGGAAACTGAATGGTATTGCGATGCGCGTGCCAACGCCGGTTGTTTCGTCGACAGATTTCGTTTGCGTTCTGAGAAAAGAAGCCACGGTCGAGGAAATAAACGATGCCTACCGAAAAGCTGCCATCGGGAATTTAAATGGAATTTTGGCAGTTTCGGAAGAAGAATTGGTATCAACCGATTTTCGCGGAAACAAGCACAGCGCGATTGTCGATTTGCCGCTCACAATGGCGCAGGGGAATCTCGTGAAAGTTGTGGGATGGTATGACAATGAATGGGGATACGCGAACCGGCTTGTTGAACTGGCGGAACTGGCGGGGAAATAAAAAATAATTTGCTATGCGGTATCTAAAATTTATATAATATAGCCACCTAAACCCTTTAAACAAAACCAATGAATACGAAAAAAGCTTGCCCGTCATGCCTATCGGCAGACAAGCCGAAGAAGCGGGGCTCCGCCCTTCTTCTCACCACCATCTTGATGTTTGTCATCCTTTCCATGGTAGTGAGCCTTACCTATGTGACGGTAATGGAACAAAAGATGAGCCAAAAGACCAAAAGCTCCGTAGGAGCCTTCTATGGCGCCGAATCGGGAGTGGAATGGGCCCCTTAATAAGCTGGCCAATCCCGTCGGTTCAACCCCTACCATCTCTTCTACCTTTGGAGTTCAGTGGGACGAAACAAGAGATGTTACTAATTGTCCTTTTGGAGGCTGTTCCGTATATCTTCTTAAATCTGACGGAAAAATTATTGCGAACGGAAGCACTCTCTTGTCTGAAGCCAAGGCCGTCCGCTCCATAGGTACCCAAGGCGGAGAGACTCAGCGAGCCATAGAGGCGGCGGTGCCTGTAGCAAATAAATTTAAAACTAGCTCCATTGGATGCAGGGGGATTTTGACTACTTCAGATACTTGTCCTTCTTTGTTTGGGCTTCAAGCATTTGGAGGTGACGGTGTTTGGTTCACTTATTTTCTAGACTGTACTGACGAAGCTATTCCTAAGGATAGTTATCATATGACACCGCTTAATTGTCCGACAACAAAAATTTCCAATGCTCAAATCAATATCAATAACCTAAAAGTGGGTGACAAAGGATGTGGAGAATATGTAACTGTTTCAGATTCTTGCCTTTCGTTATACGATATAGAGACTGTCTCAATGAGTAATGTTGCAAATGAATTTTATAAGAATTGTGATGGGACATTCTCTGGCTCTATGCAGCCAGCTGTATGTACGACCAGATCATTGCACGATGCTGGTTATACCTTGAATGACTTAAAGGTTTGTCCAGCTAATTGCGGAGGATACGTAACGGTGGCGGAGAAATGTCCTACCCTTTATACATTACAGGATTGGCGCGATAAGGGGAAAGCCGATAAATCATACTGGGACTATTTCAAGCAGTGTGAGGGCGACGGGATAGCGGCGGATCCTGTTTTATGTGATTCAGTTTCTCTCGAACTTTAAATAAAGCGGACGCAATCTGTTCCTAACATCTAATGTTAGGAGAACATAGGCAACAGAAAAAGACGGGTTCGACACCTGTCTTTTTATAATGTAGAATAAAAACATAAGAATTAGCCTATTTACGCACAAAATGATTGGAATTTTCGATTCAGGCGTGGGGGGTTTGACGGTTGTCAAAGAGATAAAAAAAATTTTGCCGGATGTTTCAATAATCTATTTCGGAGACACGGCCAGGCTGCCATACGGAAACAAGAGCCAGGAGACGATTCAGAAATATTCTGCCGAAATTGTCGAATTCTTGAAAAAGAGAGGATGTAAGACCATAGTCATTGCATGCAATACCGCTTCAGCCCTTGCTGCTCAGCATCTTCGGAAAAAATATCCGGATCTCAAAATATACGATGTAGTTTCCACCGGAGCTGAAGCGGCAGCTGAAGCTACAAAAAAGAAAAAAGTCGGTGTCATTGGAACTTCAGCTACGATAAATAGCGGCGTATATAAGGAAAAAATTTCCAAGATCAATCCGGACATAAAAATATTCTCCCAAGCCTGTCCGTTGTTTGTTCATTTGGCCGAAGAAAATTGGATCAATCGTCCGGAAACAAGAAAGATCGCACGGACCTATCTTCGGCAGATAAAATTGGAAAAAGTGGATGCCTTGCTTTTGGGATGTACTCATTATCCTTTGCTTGAAAAAACCATTGCCAGCGTTATGGGAAAGCGTGCGAAAATCGTAAGTTCCGGGAAAAAATTGGCCGAAAACCTGAAAAAAGAAGAGGTGGGATATGCGAAAGAAGAAGACAAATATTTCGTGAGCGATTTAACGGAACATTTTCATACACTGGCAAGGAGGATATTGGGAAAAAAAATAAATATAAAAAAAATAGAAATATAATATTCACCCTGTTAAATTCCGCCTTTGGCGGATCTCGCGAAACGAGAATTTAAAAGGGTAAACACAAAAATATGCTTGACGTTCTCATCAAAAATGGAACAGTCGTGGATGGCAGCGGAAAGGCGGGCTACCAAGCTGACGTGGCGGTTTCAAAAAATAAAATCTCAAAAATCGGAAATCTCAAAAGTGCCAAAGCGAGTGTTGAAATTGATGCGACCGGAAAAGTCGTTTCTCCCGGATTTATCGATGTCCATAATCATTCGGACAGCCATTGGAGAATATTTCTTGATCCCCAGCTTCCCAGCCTTCTTTTTCAGGGAATAACCACAATAATTGGCGGGAACTGTGGCGCTTCTATTGCCCCCTTAACTGACGGAAGGATCATTGAGTCAATCCAAAAATGGACGGATTTAAAAAGAGTAAACGTCGATTGGCTTTCTTTCTCCGAGTTCGCGCAAAAGATGAGTCAGAGAAAAATCGGAGTGAATTTCGGAACGCTTGTTGGACATGGCACACTGCGAAGGGGAGTAATACTGGACGAAATGCGCCGGCTTGATCAGGACGAATTGGAGGTTGTTGAAAAAATGCTGAAGAGATCAATTAATGAAGGCGCCCTTGGTTTTTCTTTAGGGCTGGCTTATAGCCATGAAAGACTGGCGGCTTGGGATGAGTTGGAAGAATTTGCAGAAATTACTAAATCACACAAAAAGGTTCTTGCGATTCATCTTTGGGATGAAGCAGAGGAAATCATCGAGGCTCTTCAGGAAGCAATCGATCTGGCCAAAGAGTCAGGAGTGAGTCTTCAGATTTCTCATCTCAAAGTCATGGGAGAGAAAAACTGGCCGTTGATGGACAAGGTTCTTGAGATGATTGAAAAAGCGCGTGAAGCGGGAGTCAACATTAACTTTGATGTCTATCCGTATGTTCAGACGAGTTCAGTTTTATATTCATTTCTGCCAGCTTGGGCGGCTGAAGGAGGAAAGAAGATGCTCTTAAAACGCCTGAAAGAAAATAAGTTGAGAAAAAAAGTAACCGAAGAAATGAAAGAGACTGCACATCTCCATTATGAAAATGCCATCATTGCAATGTGCGGCTTCAGCGCTTCGCTGGCAAAGCGGAAGATTTCGGAAATTGCAGCCCAGCAAGGAATTTCGGTGGAAGAAGCCATAGTTGATTTGCTGATAGCTAGTGAAGGAAGGGTGATTACTCTTATGGACTGCCTCGATGAAGAGAATGTCAAAAAAGCCATCAAACATCCGCTTTCGATAATTGCATCAGACGGATCGGGGTATGGAGAATCTTTCAAGAAAGGCGGAGAGCTAGTTCATCCGAGAAGTTTCGGTTCGTTTCCAAAAGTATTGAGGAAATATGTCCGGGAAGAAAAACTGCTCACTCTTGAGGAGGCAGTCAAAAAAATGACTTCGATGCCTGCTAATAAATTCAATTTGGAAGGCAGGGGAACTATTGAAAAAGGAAAAGTTGCGGATCTCGCGGTCTTTGACGCGGAAAAGATTTCGGATAAAGCTACTGTTGAAGATCCGTATCAATATTCCGAAGGAATAAGCGATGTGATTGTGAACGGAAAGTTTGCTGTGCGAGAGGGAAAATTAACAGGGGAAATGGGAGGGGAATTAATTTCTGGATAAATTGTGCGTGTCATGCATAAGGTTTTATGTACGAGTACATGACAAAAGGCAAGCATAAATTAATTGAAAAAATCAGATTTCAAAGGTAAAAAAATCACTGTAATGGGAATCGGATTGCATGGTGGCGGAGTGGCGACCGTCCGTTTTTTTGCGAGTGCCGGCGCGAAGGTCATTGCAACTGATATGAAATCAGAAAAAGAGCTCAAAATTTCTCTCGAAAAAATAAAGGACTTGAAAAACGTCACATATGTTTTAGGCCAGCATCGGATGGATGATTTTACTAATGTAGATATGGTTGTGAAAGGGCCGGCTGTCCCATGGAGCTCGAAGCATATCCAGGCAGCTCTCAAAGAGAATGTTCCGGTGGAAATGGACTCAGGTCTTTTTTTCAAAATGTGCAAACTGCCAATTGTCGGAGTGACAGGGACAAAAGGGAAAACAACTACGGCGACACTAATCGCGGAGATGCTCATAGCAAGCGGAAAAAATGTGTTCAAGGCAGGAATCGGGCAAAAACCGGTCTTGGATCTGCTAGAAAAGATCAGTGAAGCACAAGGTGGCGTCGTCGTTTTTGAGCTTTCCAGCTGGAGGCTTTCTGCGTTAGGTCGAGCTTGTCTCAGTCCTCACATCGCCGTGATAACAAACATCCACCGAGATCATTTGAATTATTATGGAACTATGGATAAATACGTCGCGGATAAAAAAAATATTTTTTCAAATCAAAAAACAGAAGATTTTTTCGTTTTGAATTATGACAGTGAAATGACGCGGATTTTGGCGGATGAGGCAAAAGGGAAAATTATATATTTTACGGCAAACGCAAAAGTAGATTCTCCAAATGACTATGTAGGCGTGAAAGAAGGAAAAATATTCTTTCGAAGCAAGGGGGCGGAGAAAGATATCTGCGATCTCAATGACATCAAACTGCGAGGCGGACATAACATCGGAAACATTCTGGCAGCTGTAGCGGCTGCATCAGTTTTCGGCGCTGCTCCAGAAAAAATTTGCGAAGCAATAAAAAATTTCAAGGGCGTCCCGCATCGACTTGAGTTAGTTCGGGAAATTGACGGAGTGAAATATTATAACGATACAGCGGCGACGATGCCTGATGCGGCGATTGCCGGAATCCATTCTTTTTCGGAACCCATCATTCTGATTGCCGGGGGTGCGGACAAGGATCTGGAATTCAAGTGTTTTGCGAAAGCGATCAGTGATAAAGTCAAAAGATTGATTTTTCTTAAAGGAGAGGCAACGGAAAAAATAAAATCAGAACTGGGCAATCTTGATAAAATGAAAATTATTGACAGCGAATTCGATTCAATGGAAAAAGCGGTCATTCGGGCGAAAAGCGTTGCTGGTCCGGGTAATGTCGTGCTTCTCTCTCCCGGCGCAGCCAGTTTCGGGCTGTTTCTCAACGAATTCGACCGGGGGGATAAATTCCGGGAGGCAGTAGGGAAACTGTAATATTGATAATATATTTTAGTTAATATAATCAGCTATCAAATAAAAATGCCGGCTAGAAAACAAAAGAAGCGGAAAAAGAATCCATCTGAAAATGATCACCATGCTGTTTTTTTCTTGAAAAAAAATATTCAAAGACTTAAGCGAAGGCAATTAGCCCAAATGGCAGTTATTTTCTTTGCTATCTTCTTCTTAACATTTTCCATAACAAGCGCCAAGATAAAAACACTGCGAAGCGTAAAAAAAGGAAGCATCACTCATTCCTACATAGGCAGAGGCTCTGTCGATTCCACCAACATAAAGGACAAATCAATAAAAACAGTAGATCTAAGCGATAATTCAATCACTACCGGAAAAATCCGAGATGGAAACGTAAACACGGACGACTTAGCTGATAACTCCGTGACCTCACCTAAAATTACTGACGGATCGATAACAACCGACGACATCCGGGACGGAACCATCACCGCCGCCAAAATGGCCGCGGGAGTGCTATCTGGAGACGGAAGCGGCAGCAGTACCTGGGGATCAATCACCGGAACTCTTTCCAGTCAAACCGATCTTCAAAACGCCCTCAACGAAAAAGCAGACAAAAATGAAATCACCATAGGAGACAATGGCTACGGTTCCACCTTTGCCGAAGCCATCACCGCTATAGGATCAACGCCAGCCACCCTGGTCATTCCCTCCGGCACCCATGAAGGCGGAGGAGTCACTGTTCCCAATAACGTCACCCTAAAAGTATTGCGAGGAGCCCTCATCCATGAAGCCAATGGCACAACCCTTACTATCAACGGGAGTCTCGATGCCGGCCTCTATCAGGTTTTTTCTTGGACGGGGAGTGGGGGGGGTGGCATTGGGAGCTGAAGTTGCCAAGGTGCCTGAGTGGTGGGGTGCGGCAGGAAACGACACAACCGATGACACAATAACTTTGCAGGCTTGGGCAAGTGCGGGTGGAAATCTTTATTTGCCCAAAAGAACATATAAAATAACTACTGGAATAGTTGTGCCTCAATATGCTGTCATTGACGGACTCGGGACAATTCATCAGACGAATGATACCAAGGAAGGGTTGATAGTTTACGATGACGTTACGGTGAAGAATATTGGAATGAAAGGCTGCGGAACGGTTCCGGCAACGCCCGGTGACCCGGACGGCTATCATCATCTTGGGCTGACATCCTACTCTATTCATATGGATGCCTCCACCGGTGCGACTGCGATGTCCACTTATGTGGGGAAAAGAACCGTGGTTGACAATGTTACGTTCACCGGAGGGTGGGAAAGGTGCATCGTGCTCACATCAGACAATGTGGTAAAAAATTCTACCTTTACTAACAACATGGCTGAGGCGATTTTGTTTCATGGGATAAACAATAAAGCAGTGTTTAATACCATTGACGGCTTGGGCGGTTGGGCGATTGATTTCAACGGCGGAGATGCGGAAGCGTCATTCAATACAATCAAAAATGTTGCCCAAGATTCATCATATTCCGGAGATGCCGGTGGGATTTGCTTTGCCGGCCAGTCCGTTGAAAAACCTATGACTAATCTCCGCGTAATTGGCAATACCGTTGATGGTGTTGGGTTTGGTTATGGTATTTTTATTATATCCAGACCCATAGAGGGCGAATGGGGGGACATAGTTGTCAGCGACAACATCTTGAACGGCGAAGCCGGCACGGCCGAAACCGCTATTCTTGTTTATCCCGGGAGTGAGGGAGGTACGAATCCAGCTTTAGCGCCGAATGTTCATATAGACAATAATATAGTTTCCAATTTCAAAATGTTTATTAGTGGATATTATTTCGATGGCGGCAGTATTCGAGGGAATACCGGAAAAACTTTCGCTCCCGGAGCGAACTTAGCCGCAATAATGCTGGGTGCGATTAAAGATGTGGTTGTGGATGGAAACGTCATCAAGGATGTCAACGGTGCTGGCGATAGCGTGATGCGGATTGAAGGCGCCAATGATAACAATAAAATTCTGAATAATATTGGCGAAGGCGCTAATGTCGGTTTTTTTAATGCGGACGCGACGGGGATAAAAAATGACATTAGTGGTAATGATTTTTCCGAATGCACTTATCCATTTTATCTTGACGCGGTTCCCCTGGCGGCCGGGAACAGGCTGGAACGTAATATCGGATACAATCCGGTTATCCCTGCTACTCCTTCGGTTCCATCAACCACAACAGAATATCAAAACTCTTTTGGATACCCATTGATGATTACCGTGACCGGCGGCACTGTTTCCAAGATAGCCAAGGGACCGACGTCCGGCGCTTTGGTTGATACTAAATTAACTTCGGGAACGATATATTTGTCTCCGCAGGAATATATTGCGATCACATATTCGAGCGTTCCAACGTGGGTGTTTTTTGGACTGTAAAGATGATCTCTCTCCCGGCGCGGCCAGTTTCGGCCTTTTTCTCAATGAATTCGATTGGCGGGACTAGTTTCGGGAAGCAGAGGGAAAGTTAAGATAAACATATGGTGAAAATTGAGTTATCGAAAACTAAATTTTCAATTGAAATATCCGGGTTTCTTTTCTATTTATATGAATTGTATGCTTTCTTCCACTATTTCCCAACGGTTGAATTCTTTAGTGGAGACATCGAGATTCCTTTTTTAAGAATGATACTGCTCTTTTTTGCCTTTCCGATTCTTTATATATTCCGCATATCCCATTATTTTGGATTAGGCGATGCTTTTTCTTGGTTTCTTGCCAGTGCAAATGCTGAAGAAGGGCAACCCATTGTTTCTGCCGGTGAGGAAGCGACACACGCGGGAATTACAATAGTTATTAATTTTTTACTTGGCCTTTTGATTATATTAAGAATATTCGATTACCTCTGGTAATTTTACTCTTGACACGTTTTTTCAGCCTGCTATAATTATCCTTGCCATTAAAATTAAATCAGAAAACAGGCAAAGTCGATCATTTAGTCCACAACTAGGGTGAAAAATGAAAGACGCGACTGGAATAGTTTGTAATTTTTTGCAGGTTATTCTGGTCGTGTTTTAATTGACCCAATTAGAGCGCGTATGGACCTTAACAAATGAATCCTCATCAATTTGCCAGCAGATAATTGATGAGTAAAAACAATCGCAAGTTTTTGTGGTTGTCCTGGCCCCGATGTAAAGTCGGGGAAGTGCTAAGAATCTATTCAATTGAAATTTGTTTACTTTAGAGGATACTACAGATTTCCATCAAGAAATCTTAGGTTCTCAAAATTATTTTAAAATCTTTGATTTTAAAATAATTCTTATTGAGAGTTTGATCCTGGCTCAGGATGAACGCTGGCGGCGTGGATAAGGCATGCAAGTCACGGGGGCTCTTCGGAGCAACCGGCAAACGGGTTAGTAATGCATAGGAATCTACCGAGAAGTTTGGCATAGCTTTCCGAAAGGAAAGGTAATTCCAAATGGTCTCAATGAGCAATCATTGAGTAAAGGCAATAGCAATATTGCTGCTTCTTGAGGAGCCTGTGTCCTATCAGCTTGTTGGTGAGGTAATGGCTCACCAAGGCTATGACGGGTAGGGGATGTGAGAGCATGATCCCCAACATTGGAACTGAGACACTGTCCAAACACCTACGGGTGGCTGCAGTCGAGAATCTTCGGCAATGGACG
>Ga0172375_10004761_pt1 | contig 19894 bp, 20 predicted proteins | sample LakKiv1m_FD_114537 | JGI IMG/M metagenome (GOLD analysis project Ga0172375, IMG submission 114537) | Freshwater microbial communities from Kabuno Bay, South-Kivu, Congo - kab_092012_11.1m | ecosystem: Environmental > Aquatic > Freshwater > Lake | place: Democratic Republic of the Congo...
CATGGCCAATGTCGTGCGTTTCGGCGTCTCGATCGACGAGCGTCTCCTGGACCGCTTCGACGCCCTCATCGCCGACAAGGCGTACGTCAATCGCTCGGAGGCGCTCCGCGACCTCATCCGCGGCGCGCTGGTCGAGGACCAGTGGGAGGCCGGGGACGGTGAAGCCATCGGCACCGTGACCCTCGTCTACGACCACCACTCCCACGAGCTCGCCGACAAGCTCACCCACCATCAGCACGCCCATCACAAGGAGATCGTCTCCTCCCTGCACGTGCACCTCGACGCCGACCACTGCCTCGAGGTGGTCGTGCTGCGCGGCGTCGCCCGGAACATCAAGCACATCGCCGACGGCCTCATCGGCACCAAGGGCGTCAAGCACGGCAAGTTCGTGGCCACGACCACCGGTGAGATCGCCTGAGGCCGGCGGGACCGTGTCGTCAGTCGCCTCCGGCCTCTCCGCCATCGACCGGCTCGACCGGCTGGCCAGGCTTGACACGCCGGTCCACCGCGTCGACCCGCGCGCCAAGGTCATCGCGACCGCGGTCTACATCGTCTGCGTCGTGTCCTACGGCAAGTACGACCTGCTGGGGCTCCTGCCGTTCGCCATCTTCCCGGTCGTGCTCGCGACGGAGGGCGGCCTGCCTCTCGGTTTTCTCGGTCGCCTGCTCCTGGTCGTGTCCCCCTTCGCGCTCATCATGGGGGTCTTCAATCCCTTTTTCGATCGCGAGGTCATCGCGCAGATCGGCGGATGGGGTGTGACCGGCGGCTGGGTCTCGTATGCGTCCATCGTGCTGCGCTTCCTGCTCACCGCCGGCGCTGCGCTGGTGCTGACCGCGACGACCAGCTTCACCGGCATCTGTCTCGCGCTGGAGAAGCTGCGCGTGCCCGACGTCTTCGTCACGCAGCTCCTCCTCCTGTTCCGGTACATCTTCGTCCTCGGCGACGAGGTCACGCGCATGGGTCAGGCGCGGCGCCTGCGCAGCTTCGGGCGCCGCGGCATGGACTGGCGCGTGTACGGTCAGATGCTGGGCCAGCTCCTGCTGCGCTCGTTCGCTCGCGCACAGCGGATCTACCTGGCGATGAAGTGCCGCGGCTTCACCGGCGAGATCCGGGTCGCCCGGCGCCTGCACTTCCAGACGGCCGACCTCGCTTTCACACTCGCCTGGTCGGCCGTGTTCGTGCTCTTCCGCTTCGTCGACCTGCCGCTCGCGCTCGGCCATCTCGTGACCAGGTTCGCCGGATGAGCCACCACACCATCAGCGTGCGAGAGCTGAGCTTCGCGTATCCGGACGGCACGCAGGCCCTGGAGAGCGTGTCGTTCGAGGTGGGGCACGGCGAGGCGATCGCCGTCGTCGGCGCGAACGGCGCCGGCAAGTCGACGCTGCTGCTGCACCTGAACGGCCTTCTCACCCCTGAGCGCGGCTCCATCGACATCGGCGGCATCCCGGTGACCAAGGGCACGCTCCCCGACATCCGTCGCACGGTGGGCATGGTCTTCCAGGATCCTGACGACCAGCTCTTCATGCCCACGGTAGCCGAAGATGTCGGGTTCGGGCCGCTCAACCTCGGGCTGCCGCCCGAGGACGTGGCGGCCCGCGTGGGGCGCGCCCTCGCACGCGTGGGAGCAGAGCACCTCGCGGAGCGCCCGCCCTACCGCCTCTCGGGCGGCGAGAAGCGGGCGGTGGCCATCGCCACCGTGCTCGCCATGGAGCCGAGCATGCTGGTGATGGACGAGCCCTCAAGCGGCCTCGACCCGAGAGCCCGGCGACGACTGATCGGCCTGCTCGAGTCCTTCGAGCACACGCGCATCATCGCCACCCACGACCTCGACCTCGCCGCCGAGCTCTGCGAGCGGACGATCGTGATGGGCGGCGGCCGCGTGCACGCCGACCGGCCGACCGCCGAGATCTTCCGCGACGACGAGCTGCTCGCGGCCGCCGGCCTCGAACGGCCGCTCGGGATGCTGGCCTGTCCCGTCTGCGGCGCCGCCGGAAGGACCGCCGCCACCGGCGCCTGACCATTCGCGATACCCCGGCCACCGGCCGAAGCGCCCCCCGGCGGCGTCCTCACCGGTCAACGCTTCGCCGTGTGTGCCCCGGGGCATGTAGGACTCCAGGGGAGGGAAGAGCGCTTGCCGGACAGTCTCGAGATCCTTCAGGCCGTGATCGACAGCTACGACCAGCCGGTCTTCGCGCTGGACCGCGAGTTGCGCTACATCGCCTTCAACCGGATGGCAGCCGACGGCATGCGGGCGATCTACGGCGCCGAGATCACGCTTGGCGGACGCCTCACCGACTACCAGACGGAGACCGCCGACCGCAGGTCGGCACTCACGAATCTGACGAAGGCGCTCGCCGGCGAGCGCATCGTCGCCGGCGGCTACTCGGGTGAGAAGGGCCGTCGGCGCTACTACGACTTCACGCACATACCGCTGACCGACGCGGGTGGGGAGGTCTACGGTGTCGTCGTGCGGGCCGACGACCTCACCGAGCAACGAGCGGCGACAAGCGGCCTCCAGGCCAGCGAGGAGCGGCTGCACCGCTCGCTGGCGGCCGCCAAGGCCGGGACCTGGGAGTGGGACACAGCCAGCGGCGCGAACACCTGGTCGGAGGAGCTCTGGGAGCTCTACGACCTCGAGCGCGACGGACGCGAACCTTCATACGACCTCTGGCTGGAGTCGATCCACCCCGACGACAGACACGCCGCGGCGACGAGAGTCGCGGACGCGGCGGCGGCCGGCGACGAGGTCGACACCGAGTGGCGGGTGAACACGCGAGACGGGTCCCTGCGCTGGCTCGTCTCGCGAGGGAGTCCCGTGCGCGACGCCGACGATACCGTCGTCCGCTATCTCGGCGTCGTCATGGACATCACGCGGCGCAAAGAGGCGGAGATGGCTCTGCATCGCAGCCGGGGCGAGCTGCGAGCGCTGGTCGACTCCTTCCCCGACATCGTCTTCCAGATCGACCGTGACCGCCGGCTCGTGGTCGCGAACGCGCCCTTCGAGCAGGCGATCGTCACCTCCGGAGGCGCACCCATCGCGCCGGGTGACCCGATCCTGCCGCCCGACTACCCGGAGGAGTTCCGGGCGCTGTGGCGCGGCCACTACGACCGCGCCTTCGGCGGAGAATCCTTCGCGGTGGAGACGACGGTGCCGATGACCGACGGCGCGCACCTCATGGAGAGCCACCTGACCCCGGTGCGCAGCGACGGCGACGAGGTGACCGGCGTCGTCATCACCTCCCGTGACATCACCGAGCGCCGGCGCGCGGAGCAGGAGCTGCGCGACAGCGAAGCGCGCTTCCGCGCCTACTTCGAGCAGAGTCTCATCGGCGCTGCCGTCACCTCTCCTGCGATGGCCTGGATCGACGTCAACGAAGCGACCTGCGACCTGCTCGGCCTACAGTCGCGAGGAACTGCTGAAGCTCACCTGGCAGGACCTCACCCACCCCGAGGACCTGGCCGAGGACCTGGCGCAGTTCGACCGCATCCTGGCCGGAGAGATCGACGAGTACCGCCTTCAGAAGCGCTACCTGCGCAAGGACGGCGCCGTCGTCTGGGTGGACCGGAGTGTGCGCTGTCATCGCGGGGAGGACGGCAGCGTGGACTACCTCCTGTCCCTGCTCGCAGACATCACCGGGCTCAAACAGACCGAGGGCGAGCTGACGGCGATGCACGACCGACTCGATCTCGCGCAGCGCGCGTCCGGGGCAGGGACGTGGGACTGGCACGTCGCCTCCGGTGACATCGAGTGGTCGCCGGAGATGTTCGGCCTGTTCGGCCTGGACGCGGAGAAGGACGACGCGGGATTCGACGCATGGGACCGCGCCCTGCACCCGGACGACCTCGAAGCAGCTCACGCTCGCATCGCCACGGCGCTCGCCGACCACACCACGCTCGACAGCGAGTACCGCGTCGTGTGGCCGACCGGCGAGGTGCGCTGGATCAACGCCCTGGGCCACGGCATCTACGACGACCGGGGTGACCCGGTGCGGATGAGCGGCATCTGCATCGACGTTACGCAGCGCAAACACGCCGAAGATGCTATCCGGCGCCTCAATGCCGGTCTCGAGCGACGCGTCGAAGAGCGGACCCGGGACCTCACCGCCGCCAACGCCGAGCTCGAGGACTTCGTCCACTCGATCGCCCACGACCTGCGTTCACCCCTGCGCGCCCTCAGCGGCTTCAGCGAGCTGGTCGAGGCCGACTATTCCGCGGTGATCGACGACACCGGCCGTGACTACCTGCGGCGCATCCGCGACGCCGCCGGGCACCTCGGCCGGCTGATGGACGCCCTCCTCTCGCTCTCGCAGATCGGCCGGCGCGAGCTTGAGCCGCGCGACGTCGACCTGAGCGCGCTGGCGCGCGATGTCGCCGAAGAGCTCGCTGCGTCCGCGCCCACGCGCCCGGTCGACTTCGAGATCGAGGACGGGCTGGTCGCCCCTGGAGACCCCGCGCTCTGCGAGATCATCGTCCAGAACCTCCTCGGCAACGCGTGGAAGTTCAGCGCCGGCGAAGCGCCGGCGCTCATCCGCTTCGGCGCCGAGCGCGTCGATGACCGGCGCGTCTTCTGCGTGGCCGACAACGGCGTCGGCTTCGACCCCGCGTACGCCGACAAGCTCTTCGTGCCCTTCGAGCGCCTGCACACGACCGACGAGTTCCCAGGCATCGGCATCGGGCTCGCGACCGTCCGCCGCGCCGTGACCAGGCTCGGCGGAACCTGCTGGGCCGACGCCGAGCATGGCGGCGGCGCGCGCGTCTACTTCACCCTCGGAGAGCCGGGCTGAGGCATCCTCGCGACCGCCTGACCGGTCCCCTTCGTCGGTCAGCCGGTGTCGTCGCCCTTCGCCGGCGGCGTGCCGAAGGCCTTGGTGAGAGACCAGCGGCGCCACGGCACGACGCCCTCCAGTTCGATCTCGAGCGAGAAGCTGAGGAACGTCCGGATCAGGATGATGAGACCCAGCACGAGGACATTCTGCCATTCGGGCTCGACGGCAACGGTGCGGATCAGGTCCGCGGCGATGAGAATCTCCAGACCGAGTAGGATGCTGCGGCCGAAGTAGCGGCGCAGGACGTCGTAGGAGACCTCCGTCTGCCCGCTGAAGTAGGCTTGGAGGGATTTCACGACGCCGGCAAGGAAGCCAAGCACGAGGACGGCGATGCCGACGATCTCGAAGCCGCGTGAGACCCATTCCATCGCCTCGGTGAAGCTCACGGCCGCCTCCTATCGAGCGTAGGTCCCGGAGCGGCTGCGTGCGCCGCCCGCCGGAGAGGCTTCGCCGCCGGCGGCCGCAGCCCTGCCGGCGCCTGCGTGCGGACCCGGCGCCGGAGCTTCGCCTAGCGCTTGGTGTGGTGCTTGCTGCCGCCCTTGCGCTCGTGATGCGAGCCGTCGGCGGCGGCCTCCGAGCGCGCGTGCGTCTGGTTGTGCACGCGCGTGTAGACCCACAGGATGAGGCAGGCGAAGGCGATGGAGCCGATGATGCCGCCGGGCCGGATCTCGAACCCGTCGCCCATGATCAGGTTGATGAAGACCCCGGCGATCAGCGAGCCCGCGACCCCGATGACGAACAGCGTTCCCCAATCCTTGGGGTGCATGTCGTGACGCACGAGCAGACTCGCCGCCCACCCCGCGACCATGCCGATGACGATGAAGACCATGATGGTGAACACGACGAAGGGCTCCTGTTCCGAGGGGGCGCACGCGCAAGCGCGATGATACCGCACGGTGCGAGACGGAGCCGAGCACTCGCACGGGGGAAGAGGCGAACCCCATCGAGGAGGGGCCGGCGAGGCGACTCTCCCGCCTCCACGCCGGCCCATCCTCAACGGACTAGTGGTGGAAGCTGGCGCCGGTCCGCTTGAGCGGCGCCGGGAGCTTCTCGAGCTCGGCGACCTTCTTCATGATGTCGTCGAGCAGCATGTCGGCCACGTCCATGGTGAAGCCGCGACGCACGACGATGCGCAGTGCGGCGAGGTCCTCGCGGTTCTTGGGGAACGTGTAGGCCGGCACCTGCCAGCCGCGTTCGCGCAGCGTCGCCGCCAGGTCGAACACACTGAAGTTCGTGACGTCGTCCTTGAGCTTGAACGCGAACACGGGGAGTTCGTCACCCCTGGTCAGCAACTCGAAGTGGGGCAGATGCCCGATCGCCTTGGAGAGATACATCGCGACTTCGCGGGCGTAGCCCTGGACGCGTGTGTAGCCGGCGGACCCGAGCCGCAGGAAGGTGTAGTACTGCGCCACCACCTGAGAGCCGGGCCGCGAGAAGTTGAGCGCGAACGTCGGCATGTTGTCCCCGAGATAGTTCACCCAGAAGATGAGGTCCTCGGGGAGAGCGCCGGCGTCGCGCCAGATCGCCCAGCCGACGCCCGGATACACGAGGCCGTACTTGTGACCGGACACGTTGATCGACTGTACGCGCGGCACGCGGAAGTCCCACTCGAGGTCGGGGTCGAGGAACGGGGCGATGAAACCGCCCGACGCCGCGTCCACGTGGATGGGGATGTCGAGCCCGGTCCGCTCCTGCAGGTCGTCGAGCAACTCCGACATCCGCTTGACGTCCTCGTAGCTCCCGTCGAAGGTCGAGCCCATGACGACGACCACGCCAATCGTGTTCTCGTCGCAGAGCTTGACCGCCTCTTCCGGCGAGAGGTGGTAGCGGTCGCCCTCCATGGGCACCAAGCGCATCTCCACGTCCCAGTAGTTGGCGAACTTGTCCCAGCACACCTGGACGTTGATGCCGGTGACGAGGTTGGGCTTGTCGGCCGGCTTGCCCTCGGCCTTGCACCGCTTCTGCCAGCGGCGCTTGAGGGCAAGCCCGCCGAGCATCGCGGCTTCGCTCGACCCGGTCGTCGAACAGCCGGTGGCCTGATGCGGGTCCTCGGCGTGATAGAGGCGGCTCAGCATGCTGACGCAGCGCATCTCCAGAGCGGCCGTCTGCGGGTACTCGTCCTTGTCGATCATGTTCTTGTCGAACGTCTCCGACATCAGCTTGTCGGCGTAAGGATCCATGTAGGTCGTGACGAAGGTCGCGAGGTTGAGACGCGCGTTGCCGTCCAGCATCAGCTCGTCGTGCACGATCTGGTAGGCGACCTCGGGGCGGGTCTCCCCGGCCGGCAGCTCGAGCCGGGGGACACGCCCCGTCTCGCTCGTGAAGACGCCGTCTTCAGCCTCCTCGCGCGGCCGCGCGCGGGGACCCTTGGGGTGCTGGAGCGCCACGGAGCAACCTCCTGGTGACGGGGATCGGTCCGGAACATCCTACCCGCGCGGACGCGAACCCTCCGTACGGGCTTTCTCGGCGGCCGCGACTTCACTACGCTGGGTCGATGGCGGACGAGATCCATCCCGGTCGTGACACCGCGCCCCGCGAGGGCGACCCGCTGGCGCCCTCCGGCTATCGGCTGCTGCATCAGACGCGCGTCCTCGGCAGCGTCGTAGCCGCCACGTGGGCGACTCCCGATGGAGGCGTGTTCGAGTGGACGTCGCGCGGCCATCGCAAGGGCCGCCTGCCGGCACAGCAAGGGCGGACGCCGGCGCCGTGCACTCCAGGGCCGGCGACGCGGCGCGCGCCGGCCTTCGGCTTCGCGCCGCACAGCCTGACGTGGTGGATCGCGGTCGTCTTCACCGTCGGTTCGGTGTTCTTCGTGGCCGGCTCACTCGGCGCCGTCAGCGGCCCCACGCGATGGTGGCCGAACCTGCTCTACTTCGTCGGCTCCGCGCTCTTCACCATGGGCGCCGGGCTGCAGCTCGCTGAGGCGATGCGCGCCGGCCGCGACATCCTGCATGCGGCTTCGGCCCCTCGTCCCCGGCTGCGGCATTGGTTCCTGCTCCCCGGCCGGCTCGACTGGAACGCGACCGTGATCCAGTTCACCGGTACCGTGCTGTTCAACATCAACTGCTTCTTCGGCATGTCCATGAGCCTCACGCACGAGGAGGAGGACATGCGCGTCTGGGTGCCGAGTACCCTCGCCTCGCTCCTCTTCGTCGTCGCGAGCCATCTGGCGTTCGTCGAGGCCGAAGGCGCCTGGCTCGCCTGGCGCCCACGGCGGCTCGACTGGTGGATCACGGTGGGGTCGCTGCTCGGGTCGCTGGGTTTCCTGGGAGCGAGCATCGCCGGGTTCTTTCTCGGCGGCGACCTCTCGGCGGCGATGACGGGCCTGCTCGGCCCTCACGGTGAGACGCTGTGGCTCGAGTACGCCGTCGACGGCGTACTGCTGTGCGGCTCCCTCTGGTTCCTCGAGAGCACCTGCTTGATGATCCCGGAGGCGCTGGCCGCGGTCAGGGAGCGCGCCGGGCCGAGCGGCTGACGAGCCGGCGCGGTGACGCGGCCGGCGGCGGTCAGGGCGCCGGGACCGGCGAGGGCGACTCGGCCGATGGCGGCGACGGCGTTGGCGAGGGCAGCGGCGTGGGGTCGGCCGTCGGTGTGGGGGCGGCCGTCGGTGTGGGGTCAGTCGTCGGCGTGGGGTCGGCCGTCGGCGTGGGGTCAGTCGTCGGGAGCGGATCGGCGATGGGCGTGGCCACGGGCGTCGGTGCAGGGCTCGAGATGCCCAGGGGCGACGGCGAAACGGCCGGGACGGACGAGTCGGTCGGCGACGCCGACGGCAGGGGCGCCTCGGCGAGCGGGGACGCGGACGGAGACGCGGCGACCCCGAGAGCGGCCGGGGCGGCCGACGTATCAGGCGTCCCCACACTCCCGGTCCCGGCAGTACCGGCGACCGACACGGCCGTGCCGGGCACGACGCTCGCGACCGCGGAGCGCGAGGAGCGCGGCGCGTCGCTGTGGGTCGCCGCGACCTCGGCGGTGCTCACCGTCGCGGCGGCCGCCAGGATGAGGGCCGCCGTCTTGAGCGTCGCCGGCACGCCGAGGGCGGCTCCGATGCCGCCGCCGGCGGCGGCGGCGATCGGCGGAACACCGAGGGAAAGCGGCGAGACGGCCGCCGACACAGGTGGAACGGGCAGCGAAAGCAGCGCCGGGGGCAGTGGCTGCATCGGCAGAGCGGCGAGGACGCCGACCGAACTGGGCACCGGCCGGCCCTCGGGCCCGCAGTGCGCCTCGAAGCTCGCGCGGAACGCCTTGCGGGCGCGAGCCAGCAGCACTTCGACGGATCCGGGCGTGAGGTCGAGGCAAGCGCCGACCTCGACCAGGCTGAGACCGTGTACGTCCTTGAGCAGCAGGGCCGCGCGCTGACGCCGTGTGATGTCGCTGAGCGCAGCCTCCAGGAGCCGGTTGAGCTCGGACTGCTCGAACGGGTCGTGGGGACTGGCCGGATCGGCCTCCCTCGCATGGCCGTCGGCGTCGGAGACGCCGTGGTGCCCGGCCAGAGAAACGGGTCGCCGTCTCGCCGACGCCCGCAGATGGTCGTAGCATCGGTTGATCGTCATGCGGTACAACCACGGACGCAACAGCACCTCGCGGTCGCGCGGGACACGCTCGAACGCACGGATCAGCACATCCTGAGTGATGTCCTCGGCGTCGGAGGTGTGGCGAACCATGCGCAGCGCAAGGTTGTAGATGCCGGTCGCGTACTGCTCGTGCAGACCGGCGAAGGCGTCGGGCGTACGGCTTCGCAGGCCCGCCACAAGGCGCGCGTCGACCGGCTCGCCACCGTCACTCGTATCTGCGCCCGTCCACCTGCGTGCCACGATCCCCCTTTTCCCCGTCCGATCCGTTCGCGGCAGGCGGCTGCCCGCAGCGCTCCTCTACTATAGACGCTGTTTCACGGCCGACCCTAGCCCTCCTCCCTGGCCTGACGCAGCGCCGCCGCGAAATCGTCCTTCTTCACATCGAGCACCTTGGCGATGCGCCGCGTCGCGCCCGGAAAGACCTGCTCGACGTGCTCCCCCATGGTCTCGTCGCTGACCACGGCGAGAGCCGCTTCGCCGCTCGCCAGCGCCTCGCCGAGCTCTTCCGCGTCCTTCTTCGGCAACGAATCCTGCACATGCCTCACGAGGGCCCCGGCGCCGGCGCCGAGTATCGCCATCGGCACAAGCGCCAGCGGGAAGAGCACGCCGATGACGGCGCCGATACCCGCGCCGGCCCACACCGGATGGCCGGAGTGCCTCTTCTTATCCACCTGCGGAGTGCCGTCGGCGTTCTTCGTGACGACTGCGGCGTCGTAGGTCCCCGCCAGACCCTCCGCGTACAGCCTCTTGAGCCCGTCGAAGTCGCGCTCGGCCGCCTCGACGGTGTCGTACAGGCCCACGAACAGGTGCACGGGGTCTCTCTCCACGGCGCCACACCTCCATCCAGTCGGCGGCGCCGGCGCCGATCGCCGGCGGCCCGCTCATTGCCTTCTCCCGCGGCAGTTCTACCCCTGCGTGCCGAAACGTACAATCCCGCCGCGCGCCGACGCTTCAGTCTCGTCGCTGCAGGGCCGATACCGGTCACAGCGAAACCACAGACGGGAACGCGGGCGAACGCGGAGGCGCAGTGAACCAGGGACGGGCCGCCGGTCGGCGTGTCGCTCCCTGCGAGAGAGGAGAGCTCATGGGTCGTTTCGGCAGAAGCTGGGAGCTCGTCAAGCTGTGCTGGGGCGTACTGCAGCAGGACAAGGAGCTGGTCGTCTTCCCGATCGTCTCGGCGATCGGCGTCCTGATCGCGACCGCCTCGTTCGTGGTCCCCGGGTTCTTCACGGGCTTCTGGTCCGGCGTCGGCGACGACGGCGCCGGTGTGGGCCTGTGGATCCTCATCATCCTGTTCTACCTCGTCGAGTACCTGATCATCGTCTTCTTCAACGCGGCCCTGGTGAGCGCCGCAATCATGCGCCTTGAGGGCGGGGACCCGACGCTCGGCGACGGGCTGCGCGGCGCCTGGAGTCACATCGGGGCCATCCTGGGATACGCCGCGATCTCGGCGACGGTGGGCCTGGTACTCCAGGTGCTGCGCGAACGCGGCGGCATCGCCGGCGCCGTCGTCGCGGCGCTGGGCGGCATGGCCTGGAACATCATCACGTTCCTCGTGATCCCCGTGCTGGTCGTCGAGGGGGTCGGGCCGGTCACGGCGATCAAGCGCAGCGCTTCGCTGCTCAAGAAGACGTGGGGCGAGCAGATCATCGGCAGCGCCGGCATCGGCCTGGTGTTCGGTCTCATCGGGCTTGCCGTCGCAGTCGTCGGGATCGGTCTCGGGGTGCTGGTGATCGGCGCCGGCGTCGTGCCTCTGGGCATCGCCGTGATCGCCGTGGCGATCATCGCGATCCTGCTCGTCAGCCTGCTCGGCGCCACGCTCCACGGCATCTACTCCGCCGCCGTGTACGAGTACGCGGTCGGGGGCGACACGGGTGCGTTCGACCGCGACATGCTGGCGGGCGCGTTCCGGCAGAAGGGCTCCGGGAGGCGCTCGTGATCCCGCACCTCCCCACGAGCGCCGGACCGGCCTCGCCATGTGACAGATCCCCCGGCATCGGATAGCGTGCGCTCATGTTCGACTTCGTGAATCTCCTGCCCGGCTGGCTCGAGCTCGTCTTCATGGTCTACTGGGTCGTCACGATCGTCCTGCTGATCATGGACGACCGCGAGCCGTCGATCACCATCGCCTGGCTGTTCATCCTCATCTTCGTGCCGTTCGTCGGCGTCTTCTTCTACGTCTTCTTCGGGCGCGACTGGAAGGTCGTCGCGCGCCGCAAGGGCTGGATCCAGACGCTGGCGCGAGTCGAGAAGGAGGAGATGGCGCCGATCTACAAGCGCAACGCCCAGGCCACGGCCCGCTTCTACGAGGAGTGGGGCGACGAGATCGCCGAACCCATCATGCGCGCCATCGCCGCCGAGAACGTCTCCAGGGTGCTGCCGGCGTCCTCGCTCGAGCTCTACAACGACGGCGCCACCAAGTTCAGGCGGCTCAAGGAGGACCTCGCCGGGGCACAGCGGTTCATCCACCTGCAGTACTTCATCTGGGAGCAGGATCGACTCACCGCGGAGATCGTCCCGATCCTGCTCGACCGCCTCGCCGCGGGAGTCGAGATACGCATCATGTACGACTGGATGGGCTGCATCACGTTCAAGAAACGGGAGCTCAAGCAGCTGGCACGAGCCGGCGCCGACGTCCGCGCCGACGTCACCGACCTCCTGCGCATCAACTATCGGAACCACCGCAAGATCGTGGTGATCGACGGCGAGATCGGCTACACGGGCGGCATGAACGTCGGCCAGGAGTACATCGACGGCGGCGAGCGCTTCGCCACGTGGCGCGACACGCACATGCGCATGACGGGCCAGGCCGTGGCCGGGCTGGAGAAGCTGTACGCCTCGCGCTGGTTCGAGCACAAGAAGGACCACGAGAACCTCTTCGCCGAGCAGTACATGCCGGCGCCCGACCCCACGGCCGTCGAGACCGGGACGCTGGTGGGGATCGCCGCGCAGGGGGTCGAAGACCCCTGGAGCGCGGCGCGCCGGGCCCACATGGTGGCCATCGGCCAGGCCGAGGAGTCCGTGTGGATCCAGTCGCCGTACTTCGTCCCCGACTACAGCATCTACGACGTCATGATCAACGCGGCGCTCAGCGGCGTCGACGTGCGCTTCATGATGACGGGCATCCCGGATAAGCCCATCGCCCTGTGGGCGGCGCAGACCTACTACAGGAAGCTCATCGAGGCCGGCGGCCGCGTGTTCCTGTACGAAGCCGGCTTCTTTCACGCGAAGACGATCGTCGTCGACCACATGGTGAGCGCCGTCGGCACGATGAACATGGACCAGCGCAGCCTCAAGCTGCACAAGGAGCTCATGGTCTGGGTGTTCGACAGGGGCTTCACGCAGCAGGTGGTCGACGCGTTCTCGGAGGACATGACCCACTGTCGCGAGGTGACGCTCGACGACGTCCTCACGGTAGGACGCCTGAAGAGGTTCCGCAACCAGTCGGCGCGGCTCTTCTCGAACGTGCTCTGAGGCCGGCGAAGGGGGTCACCACGGCGACCGGCGGGCCCGCCCAGGACCAGGAGCCGCGGACCGGGGTCCGCGTCGTCAGGGCGCGGGCAACACACGCCGTCTGGATCAAGCGCGCGGTCATCCTGGGCGCCACCGCCATCGGCCTCTACGTCGTGTGGCCGAGCCTGGCGGCCGTCTTCTCGTCCGGGCCCCAGCTCCGGACGGTCAACCCGCTCTGGGGCATCCCGATCGTGCTGGCGGAGGTCGCCAGCTTCGCATGCATGTGGGCGCTGCTGCGGCTCGCCCTCGATGTGAAGCCCTGGTTCCCCGTCGCCACGGCACAGCTCGCCGGCAACGCGTTCAGCCGCATCGTCCCGGGCGGAGCGGCGGCCGGCGGCGCGATGCAGTTCGACATGCTGCGCCAGGCGGGCATCAGCACGACCTGGGCGGCGACGAGCGTGACGGCAGTGTCGCTCATCTCGACGGCGACGCTCCTCGGGTTGCCCATCCTGAGCATCACGGTGATCCTCGTGACGGGAGCCTCCGTCGAGCGCAATCTCTTCCGGGTGGGGTCCATCGCCGTCATCGTCTGCCTCGCGGCGATCGCCGGCGGCGCGGTCCTGCTGTTCGCCGACCGCCCTCTCCTCTGGATCGGGAGCGTCGCCCAGAGGGTCCGGAGCCGCGTGCTGCGCCGACGGCCGGCCCTGGAGGATCTGCCGGAGCGGTTCGTCGACGAGCGCGACCTGATCCGCCGGGTGCTCGGCGCCGGCTGGTGGCAGGCGCTCGTCTACAGCGCCGGCAACTGGCTTCTCGATCTCACGGCGCTGCTCCTCGCACTCGCCGCGGTAGGCGCCGAGCCTCGTGCCTCGGTCGTCCTGCTCGCCTACGTCGTCGCCGCCTTCCTCGGCATGATCCCCATCACGCCCGGCGGGCTGGGGTTCGTGGAGGCCGGCCTGCTCGGCACGCTCAGCCTGGCCGGCATCGGCACCGACCAGGCGCTGCTGGCAACGCTCGTCTACCGCTTGGCCGGCTACTGGCTGCCGATCCCCACCGGCGCCGTGGCCTACTTCCTCGCAGCGAGGAAGTACGGCCGGCCGCAGCACACGAAGGCCGACGCTGAGGGCCGGATCCTCCCCTAGCCTTCCGCACCGCCCTCCACCGGCGTCTCGCGACCGTCCACGAGGTGCGCCACGGACAGCACCGGGTGGCGCCACAGCATCCGCGGTCCGCTGTAGCGCATCACCTCGCGCACACGCTCGCGCATCGCCGGCCGGTAGCAGTGCGTCTCGCACCTGGCGCAGGTCGGCTTGTCCGCGCCGTAGCGGCACTTCTCCAGTCGGAGACGCGCGTAGGCGAGGAGCTCGGCGCACTCGCGGCAGAGCCCATCCCCCGAGTCCCGCGCCCGCGTCCGGTGGTGATCGCGGCAGTAGAGGGCGATCATCGCCGCGATGGTCTTCTCCTCGCGCGCCAGGCGGCGCGGCGGCCTGCGGGTCTCCTCGGTCATACCGCAGTCTTACCACGCACGCCGGCCTTCATGCCTTGGCCCGCGTCAGGGAGGCGACTCCCCGCTGAGGTCCGCCGACTCCTTGCCCCCCTTACAGGTGTGCGAACAGCTGGTGGGCGACGAGACCCGCCGGCGGCGGCGCGTCCCGAGAGGCTTCCGCCTCGTCCTCTCGCACGCCCGGCCGCCGGGAGCGCGGACGGTCTACCGGACCGTCCGCCACGCGGCCTCCCGCAGCGGCCCGGCGACGTCCCAGACGGGCTGCCACACGGTGATGCTCCCCGCGGCCGGCTCGCCGCAGATGAGCCGGACGGCCTTGCGCCAGTAGAGGCGGACCGGGCGCGCCTCGCGGATCTCACCCCAGGGCACGAAGATCGCCGCCTGAATACCCTGGGCCGGCGGTCGCGCCTGCACCCAGAGCCCGTCTCCGGCGGCGATGACGGTGACGCACCAGTCGTAGCGCATCCTGCCGCCGAACTCGACACACTGGCGGTCCCAGCGCTGACCCTGTGGCTCGGGCCCGCCGGGGAAGCGCTCGGCCAAGCTGTCGTAGCCGCCGAGTCTGTTGAACGCCCGCGTGAAGATACTCACGAGACTGAGAGCCTATCCCTTGCCGCTGATGAACCCATCGAGCGCGGCTCCGCGATCCCGAGCCGCCACGTCACCGGGGCCGCCGCGCTGGCGGGTGATCCAGCGCACGAAGGCGTACAGGCAGAGCGCGAACAGCACCACGAACTCGACCACGTACAGCCCGGTGGGCCAGTCGACCACGTCCAGGAGCGAGCTGCCGAACAGGAACTGCAGCACGAAGAACACGCCGCTCCCCACGAGAAAGCCGACGAGGTACCGGTTGCGGGCGCCGTCCTCCCACTCCCGTGCGGCATGCCGCACGAGCCGGACCATGAGGCCGGCGTACAAGAGCAGGACAACGAGCTGCGCCGGCCACGACTCCATGACCTCCCGCAGCCGGCGAGCCCAGGCGACCTGGTCGGAATCCGTCACGCCGATCATGAGCAGCGCCCTCATGCGGCCCTCCTTCGCGAGCCCGCTCCACCGGGCCGTTCGGGTCCATAGTACTCCTGTGACCGGCGAGGACCTCCGCCTACTCGGCCGCCTGACCGCTCCACGGGCCCAGGGACTCCGCGATGCGCACCATCTCCTCCCGCGTCAGATCGCCGGCCACCGTCGCCACCCAGCCGTCCTTCTTCACCCAGAGGTGCGGCCAGTACCCGGGATCGACGATGACGTGGGCGGTCGCGCCTTCGAACGCACCGGCCGTCAGTCGCACATCGGTGGTGTGGCGCCGCCACTGCGCCCGGTCCCAAGGGCTGACATCGCCGATGAACGGATCAGACGTGTCGACGCGGATCTCCGGCTCCCCCTCCCCCGAGGGACCGATCGTGGAGACGCCCGTCAGCCTCGGTTCCGGCCGCACGGAGACGTAGGCCGCGTCGAAGCCACGCCGGTAGGCGAGCGACACGATCGTACCTGGGATCGAGCCTCCCCCCAGAGAGCGCGGGAGGCTCACACTGCCGTGCGCCTGGGATGCGCCCTCCTGGAGCTCGAAGCCCCGCGGGAGCCAGGCAGGAAACGCCGGGATCCCGTCGACCGCCTTCGTCATCGCGGCCGGATCGGAGAGCGGCAACGCCGGGAACCTCATGGACTCGTCGATGAGCGAGGGAGCACTCTGCTCCTGTGTCTCCTCGGCCGGCGGCTTCTCGAGCGTGAACTCGGAAGCCGGCGGCGCCTGCGTGAGGGCGGCCGAGTCGACGCGCAGTTCGTAGCGGCCGCGGAAGCCGCCGACGCGAAGCGGCAGCCGCGTGTCGGCATCGATGATCACGGTCACGGACCGGCCCTTCGCCGCCGCCTCCGCCGGGCCCGCGGAGAAGGCCTCGGCCCGCAGGGTCCAGACCGCGCGGCCGTTGAGCTCGCCGGTCGTGAACCGGATGTGCGGATCTCCGAGCATCGTGCGCAGGTAGGCGCGCACCTGCCAGATCGGGAACTCCCCCGACCCGACGAAGACCCGGGCATCCGGCGGTCCCGGGGCGACGTCGTGCGTCTCCGTGAAGACGTACCTCGTGATCGTCGTCGTGATGACGTCCTGCCCCGTGGCGGGATCCTGCGCCGTGACCTCGGAGCGAAAGCCCTGCTCACCATAGTCGAAGGAACCCTGGGCTACGCGGGTGCGGGCGTCGTAGGCGACCGTCTCCACGTAGCCCGGCAGGGGCAGGAGCGCATCCTTGCCGAGTGTCTTCGTCGTGATGCGATAGCTCCCGTTGCGGGCGCAGAGGAACGTGACCTTGTCACCGGCGGAGAACGCGCCGTCCCGGACCTTGCCGATGTAGAGAGTCCCCTCGAGCCCCTGAGCGTCGTCGAGCGCTCCGAGCGCGTAGCGGATCGCCTCCGCCGCCGTGGCCGGCTGCGGCCCGAGCACGACCGAGCCTCGGTCGGCGCCCGGCAGCCCCGCGAGCACCACCACGGCGAGCACTGCCGCCGCGGCGACGGCCGCGGCCGCCATCCACATCGCCTTGCGGCGCCGGAGCAGGGGGGTCGCGTCGTGCGCCGCCGGTCGGTCCGCCCCCTCGGAGTCGGCGGCACCCGCGCGATGTCGCCGGAGCTCCGGCTCCGCTGCGGCCATGACCGCCGCCCAGTAGCCGGGACCATGCTCGCGCACCGGGAGCTCTTGCAGGAGACCGCCGAGGTGCGTATCGCGCTGGCTGGTCATCGTTCCACCTCCTCGCCGGCGGCGAGTAGTGCCCGGAGGCGCGCCCGCGCCGACGCGACGCGTGAGGCGGCGGTGCCCACGGGTACCCCGAGAGTCTCCGCCGCCGTGCGGTAGTCGTAGCCGAACTGGTCGACGAGCACGATCGCGGCGCGATGCCCCGGCGGCAGGGTCCTCAGCGCCGCCAGGAGGCGCTCGCGATCGTCGAGCGCATCCGCAGGATCCTGTTGCAGGGCCGATCGGGCCGCCGGCAGCTCATCGGGCGCCGTCGGGTCCTCAGGGCGGCGCCGGCGCAGGTGGTCCAAGCAGGTGGTCGTGGCGATCCGGCAGAGCCAGGCGCCGAGTGGCGCGTCGCCGCGGAACGACGGGAGCCCGCGCAGCGCCTTGATGGCGACCTCCTGCAGAGCGTCGTCCATCGCCTGCCGGTCATCCAGGATGCGGTCGGCGATCACGCGAAGACGCCGGTCGTAGTGCCGAAGGATCGTCTCGAACGCCCTGGCGTCTCCCTCGCTGGCAGCAGCGACGACGCCGGGCGCGACCTCGTCGCCGAGGCCGGTTCCCCCAGGGGGCGGTGTCACGGACGGCACCAGGGTGGGGGCGAGGCTCCGTCCGCGGTGTACGACCTGCAGCAACATGCTCCCCCCTTGGTCACGAGCACGGGTGTGCTCCTCACGAGGGAAGGACGCAAGCAGCAGCGGATTCTATCGATTCCCGGCACGACGGCCCCCTGGGGATCTGCGCCCGAAGCGCGGGGGCATCCTAGCACGGCTCCCGCCGCCGTCCGGAGCGGACACCTTTGCCCACCGAGGGGGTAGTCTTAGCGGCATGGACGGCGAGTGGCGCATCGAGCACGACAGCATGGGTGAGGTGCGCGTCCCGGCCGCGCACTACTGGGGCGCGCAGACGCAGCGCTCGCTGGAGCACTTCCCCATCGGTGTCGAGACGTTCCGCTGGGGTCGCCCGGTGATCCGCGCGTTCGGCGTGCTCAAGCTGGGGGCGGCGCGGGCCAACGCGCAGCTCGGCCGGCTGCCGCAGGCCGAGGCCGAGCTCATCGCCCGCGCCGCGCAGGAAGTCATCGATGGGGTTCTTGACGCCGAGTTCCCTCTGGTCGTCTTCCAGACCGGCAGCGGGACGCAGACCAACATGAACGCCAACGAGGTGATCGCGAACCGCGCCGACGAGCTCGCCGGGACCGGCCGCGGCGCCGGCGAGCCCATCCATCCCAACGACCACGTCAACCTGGGCCAGTCGAGCAACGACACCTTCCCGGCAGTGATGCACATCGCCGGCGCCGTGGAGCTCGAGGACGTGCTCATCCCGGCGATCGAGGAGTTGCGCGGCACTCTGGCGGCCAAGGCCGACGCGTTCGCCGACGTCGTGATGGTGGGCCGCACGCACCTGCAGGACGCCACCCCAGTGACGCTGGGCCAAGTGATCTCCGGCTGGGTGGCCCAGCTCGACCAGGCGGTCGCCACGGTCCGCGGCACGCTGCCCGGTCTGCACGGACTGGCGCTCGGCGGGACGGCGGTCGGCACCGGGCTCAACACCGACCCACGCTTCGGGGAGACCGCCGCCCGTCACATCAGCGAGCTCACCGGCAAACCCTTCCACCCCGCGGAAAACTTCTTTGCCGCGCTCTCGGCGCACGACGCGGTCGTCAACGCGAGCGCGGCGCTCCGCACGCTGGCGGGCGCGCTGATGAAGCTCGCGAACGACGTCCGCTGGTACGCGTCCGGGCCGCGCGACGGAATCGGGGAATTGCGCATCCCCGAGAACGAGCCCGGCTCGTCGATCATGCCCGGCAAAGTGAACCCGACCCAGGCCGAGGCGCTGACGCAGGTCGCGGTGCGCGTCTTCGGCAACGACGCCGCGGTGGCGTTCGCCGGCTCGCAGGGCAACTTCCAGCTCAACGTGTACAAGCCGGTGATGCTGCACGGCCTGCTCGAATCAGCTCAGCTGCTGGCGGAAGCCGCCGGCGCCTTCGACCGCTTCTGCGCGCGCGGCCTCGACCCGGACCTGGACGCGATCCGCCGTCACCTGGAGGCCTCCCTCATGCTGGTGACGGCGCTCACGCCGCACATCGGCTACGAGAAGGCGGCGCGCATCGCGCAGAAGGCGCATCATGAGAGCCTGACCTTGAAGGAAGCGGCGCTCAGCCTCGGCTACGTCACGGCCGGGCAGTTCGATGCCTGGGTGCGCACCGCCGACATGACCCACCCGCTGACCGGGTGAGCAAGCGCTCGACACCCGCCCGCGCCACGTCGTCCCGCTCGCGGCCGGCCCGCCGCCGGTCTGCGTCCGCCGCACCTGCCCGCCGGTCCGCGCCGGCCACGCCCACCCGCCGCCGCAAGAGCATGAGCTTTCTCGACATGCTGCTGATCGCCCTTGCGATCGTCGCCGCGGCGATGCTCGTCGCGATCCTGATCCTGGTGTTCGCGGTCGGCCTCTGAGGCGCCGGCGGGCGGGGTCCGCACCCGCCACGGTCGGGCGCCCGGCTCAGAGATTGGTCAGGCTCTCCGGCTCGATCTCGCCGAGAGCAGCCTGCGCCGCGAGCGCGAGCTCGCGTTCATGCTCGCGCCCGATCGCGAACACGCGGTACAGGTGCGCCTTCGCCGGCACGAACTCGAGGATCCCGCTGAGGAGCTGTTCCTCGATGCGGTCCGTCGCGGGATCGTAGACGGGCAGCCGCTTGGGCCCGACGAACGGGTTGAGCGGCCGTGGGTCCTGCGAGGCGATGTCGACCACGAAGTCAATGCCGCGAGAGTCGGCCGGGAGACGCTGCACGATCGCGGCGTGGAACTCCTCACGGGAGATGTCACGG
>Ga0172375_10004764_pt1 | contig 19887 bp, 20 predicted proteins | sample LakKiv1m_FD_114537 | JGI IMG/M metagenome (GOLD analysis project Ga0172375, IMG submission 114537) | Freshwater microbial communities from Kabuno Bay, South-Kivu, Congo - kab_092012_11.1m | ecosystem: Environmental > Aquatic > Freshwater > Lake | place: Democratic Republic of the Congo...
CAATAATCTTCCAGATAGCGCCCCATTCGCCTCAGGCGAAATGATATAGTCCACGCCTTACAGAAATGTATGGATAAGTGTAACCAATTGGTCGACGGTTCGAACCCGTCCCCGGGAGCCATGTTGAATAAGGAGTCTTATCAAATACAGATTCTCCTTTTTCTAATACAACATTTTGCGGTTCGAGCCTTAAATCAGCAATATCTTGCAATTCTTTAAACACAAGATACTTGCGACTGGCTTCCAACTGCAGTTTTTTATCCTTTAAAATAAAGTTCGATCCAATCTTTGTAAATATATATCGTTTATCCCTAACGCAACCTTTGTTAAAACGATCTCGAATTCCTTCTACAAAATCAATTTCCTTTTCAGCTTTTTTGATCCATTGATCATCAACGTTATCAGCTTTTTCCAATCTTTTCTTGTAAACTTCTTTTTCAATATCCAATTCAGTCTTTTTCAAAGCATATTCTTCTTTTGATATCTCTCCATCCAATCGTAAATCCATTAAACGCTTCATCATAGACTGCACTCCCTCATAATCTTTCATGAATCTTTCATCTTCCACCTTCTTTGTTTCATATCTTTCATGATTCAATGCTTTAAACCACTTAACAGCCCATTGCTCAAAAGCTGGATCAAGCTCAAGTTTCAAAAAAGCACTATCAATCTGCTGTTCCAGGAACTTTTCGTTAATATACTTCTGACAGCACTTCCCTTTCTTTTTAGTGCAACGATAATAGACATACCAATTACCACTGCCTACATCATCAAGGGTTAATTGATAACCACAGCGACAAACAATTGGAACTTTTGCATTATGTTGTTGATTGCACTTCGGACATCTATATTTAACTTTTTCTTCAGCTGTAATGCCACAACCGCATTCACCGCATTTAATATTACCAGTCAAAGCAAACTCCGGGTTTGTGTCCGCTTGCCTACCTCTCCTTCTTAATATCTGTTGAACCTTTTCAAATTCACCCTGAGTAACCATTGGCTGATGATTCCCAAAGTTGCCATTTTCCCCACATTGAGCCCATCCATAATAAAAAGGATTAGTAAAAATCAAATACAAAGATGATGCCGCCAACTTTCCGCCACCTATTTTCTTCTTCTGAATAGTTCTAAACCTCCATTCTTCATTCGCGATATTACATATTTGAGAAATAGAATACAATCCAGTGAGCATGAGATCCCACATCTTACGAACCATATGGAACCTTTCACTATCAACAATAACAGTTTTTTCAAGTTTATCGTTTAAATAACCATGTGGAGCCACTCCACACCACCCACCTTTATCAATTTTTGTTCTATTTCCCCTTTTAACGTTGCGAGATAAATCAATGCTGTATTGATTTGCCATACCAAGCTCAATAGTAAGAGGAAGCGTATTGTCAGTAGGAATAAACCGATTATAAGGAGTCTGAATGACCTTAATAAGGTTATTCTGCAAAGCATATAGAAGAGATCCTCCTTCGATAGGATTCCTTGCAAGCCGATCCGCCTTCCACACAAGAATCCCATCAATCTCTCCTCCATTAACAGCACCCATCATTTCATTAAACCCAGTCCGCAGATTAGGCTTATGAGCCGTTTGAGAATCAGTAAACACATGATGAACCTTGACCCCAAGTCTTTCTGCCAACTCCTTCATCTCTTCAAGCTGTGATTCTATAGAAAGCACCTGACGATCCTCCCCTGTTGAAGATTTACGAGCATAGATTGCAAATTTTATATTCTCCATAAAGTTACCGGTTAGATATCCAAAAAGGGACGACTGTGGCTACTCAACGCGGAGATGCAGAGCACTTCTTTGTTGACACAGTCGCCCCTTCAGAGGCAATAAAAAAGTGCTCGTATATTCTCCTTGTTTTGTTGAGTAGCAAACTCATTATAGTATTCTCATTTATTTATGCAATGACCTATTCTTCAATTCGGATGTTGAAAATAAATCTTCTTTTTTTAAGTCCTCAATTACGAGTCTTCGTACATAAGCAGAGAAGTTCATGTATTCTCCCTTAGCCCTCTTTTCAGCCTTTACGACTAGCTCAACAGGTAGATAGACTGACTTCAATCTGAAATTCTTTGGATCAAACATAGTTTGTTTGGTTAAATAATAATTAAATAGGAATTATATCTCCTCCAAACATAGTTGCTGTATCTTCAGCGCTGAATGAAGGTGGAGAAAAAATATCTAAAAATTCATCTCTTAAGGTGTAAATCCTAGCTTTATCGTTATCTCCTTTTTCACTTTTCAAAACTTTAAGGGCGACCAGCTCGTCAAAGTTTCTTTTTACGGTTTTATAGTTTTTACCTAGTCGTTCAGAAGCTGTTTTGGCTGTAAATATCTGTCCTTCGCTAAATACCTTCAAAGCATCAGCCCTACGAACTGGCATAGAAGAAAGAACTATCCTTTTTACAATCGCTATTTCCTCATCTCCAACTTCTTTTTTTTGATTCACTACAGCTAAACACTTCGCAAACTTCTTGAGCTGTTTCAAAGCTCTAAATGGTTCTTCAATCTGAATATCTGTTACTTCAGAATAATTATGAGTATCTCCCTCTTCTGTTTTAAAAAAGTTTTGCTCTGACATTACGATCCCTCTAGCTCGAGCCATCAATTCCGCAAGATTATTAAGTTTTCCTTTAATCCCCGAAGAAAAGCTGATTATATTACCATTTAGTATCTCTTCCTTGAGCTGAACACAATAATCACAAACTATTTTTGATACTTTCTCTTTGTTACAATTTGTTTCATCTCCCCAAATTTTATCCATGCTATCTTTTTTTTCGTCTTCACCCAGTGGTTCTATTCGTAAAAACAGCAACCTAGCTCCAACAGCACTCATATATCTTTCTCTTGAGCTCAATGACATTGGAGTTACAGCACCTATATGTGAGAAATAAACTTTATAGCGTATCGTCCCACGCGTAGGAGAGTGTTTGTCGTAATTTCCATCATAGATAGCTACTAAATCACTTATAAGCTGTTTTACCATTTCGTCACTCCTCCCAAATAGAGTCCCATATTCTTTTATAATAAAACATTTGCCATCAAGAAGAGGTAGCAAATCTTTTGGGTTTTCACTTTCCCTTTGCCCTGAACTGAAAGGATTCGAGGTCATAGTGTCCAGTTTGAAAACATCATCTTTCAAGGGAGAAAGCAATTCAACAAGGGTAGTCTTGTTTGAGCTTGGATTCCCAACTATCATTAACCAAACAGGATCTTTTTTCTCTAAAAAAGTAGAAAGAAAGACAGCAAGAATTGATTTGATAACATAATCACGGTTTTCCCCAAGATGTTTAGCAGCTTCAAGTACCTCATCTATGTTCCTCGGAGTTCGAGTCTCCACAGAGACATCAACTCCGCCAACATGGCTCTCTGACTTGATTTTCTCAATAGTTTTTTTGACTTTTTCGTTAAGCATTAGTATAGTTAAGTTACAAATTAGATAGATACAGAACTGCTTCTTTAAAGGAGCAGTTTTTATATTTCATAACAAAATCAATCGGCGAACCTCTAGCGCTACATCCAAAACAAACAAAACGATTAGTTTTAACATAAATCTTCAGTGAAGGACTTCTATCCTCGTGGAAACAACATTTTATATTTCTGTTGAAATTTTCTTCACCAGTTAATAACTGCACGACAGCCTCAATTCTCGCATGCTTTGTTGCATACTCGTAAGCACGAGCCCAATCTGTAATTCTCTTATCATCACATCCATTACTATTCAACGCATAGCACATGCGCGCCAAATCCCTCTCAACACCCTTAATCTCTTCATCTGCTTCATATCGCTGAATAACGACACCAAGATTCGCTTCCGTTATAGGACCAAACAGGATTTGATCAATTTTGCTATCCGAACATTCTGCTATAACTTTTAAAAGAAAACTATGTCGTTCTGCCTTTTCCGCAATAGCAAACTTTAAAAGCGCAATAACATCCGGATCCTGCATTAACTGATTTTCAATTTTTTTACTCATAAAAAATATTTTGATTTTGTGATAAACAATACAAATTCAGCATTTCAACTGCCTGCTCCTGAGCTTCTTCATCAGGCAAATCAACCCCATACTTTTGAGCATAAATAGCCTTAAACTCCATGATTGCTTTTTTATCTAATTTCATTTCTCAATCTGGCTTTAAGTAATTTTAAATTCTGGCAAAAAGGAATTACCGGCACTGTTAAAGTCCCCTGCCAAAAAGCATTCGCAATTTCATCCATACTTTTTATATATCGAAACTCAAATTGTGCCCTATTACGGTCAATCCAGTTGATATTTTCTAATCGGAAACCACAAGTCATCAAAACTGCTCCCAAGGTATATTCCGAGGTTTGATACAGTTTATTACGAGCAGATATATTTTCCATATCCATATGGGTTATTTTTTGTAATCCAACCAATATGGCGAATTTCACGGTAAGTTTTCAGATACACCAAAAAACCGCATCCCCAAGAGATTCTACCTGCCTAATTAATCATAAAAAGAGGTTGTATTTTTCGTTCTTCGTATATTTGGAGGAAGACTCGTTTTTTCTTCCAAACTTTCGCTAATATCTTCCTCAAAAAAGTATTTTTTTGTTTTTTTTAGATTCTACTATTTTTTCCTCCACATACGGTGGTGGTATTAAGATTATTTTGATCCTATAAGAATTCCCCTCTTTCCCATTAGCAGATGAATGATATGGGTAGAATGGATCATAATCTATACTAAAATATGACTTTAATTTTTTTGTCAGCAATTCCTTTTGTTTCTTATATTTTCCTTTAGCCTCTTTATCTTTTATTGTTATTTCTCCTTCTTTCTTTGCCAATACTTGCAAAAAAGTCCATTGTTCATTCGTTTTCGCAATTCCTCTATTCCTACAATCTCTAAACCCCATTGCCTCATAGTTTGTAGCATATTCATATTGTAACACTTTTATTAAAACGTTTTCATTTGTTTGAAATCGCATAACAACAGATGTCCATTCGATCCCAGAAGGCAATTTATAAGGAAATTTTGGAGAATTATAACTATCGTCAACATTTTCGACCACGCGTTTCGGAGATATTTTATCTTCATCAGAAGAGAAATATTTCCGAGCTCTTTTATATAAACTTTTACTAGTAATTTTTACTTCATAGACGTCATTCCACCAGTAAGGATACACCTCTTCAACTAAATTGATCTGCACTCCATATGCTGAATTTTTGATTTTTTTTATAACCGATTTAAACTGATCTCCATTAAGCCCCTGTTTACCAACCAAAACCCCGGCATCCATTTGAAAATCTTCTGATCCTTCTAGCTCGTACACCTCATCAATGGCATCAAAAACAATTTCTAATTTTAATTTTGCATCTTCATTCATATTCATTTTGGGCTGATATAGCATTTAGTAAAGGAATACTGCTAAAACTTAAAAAATCAAAATAAAGAAGGCTCTTCTCCGAAAAATTTTCACCCCACCCCATCACCCCCATCCTCCCCCTCCTTCTCAATCAATTCAGGATAACGCAACACTTGTCTAACTGCTTTGAGGCGCTGCTCATGATCCGGGATATCAGAGAGAACCAATTCTCCTTCGGCATTACAATATGATCGTTTAGCATTCAATGACTCCACAATGACCGATTTTATTTTATTTATGTCAATATAATCCTTAACTGCCTCTCTCAGAAAAGCTATGACTTTAGGGTTCTTCATCAATCTGCAGCCAATAACCTTAGCTGACTTCCTATCCTTCACTTGATAATGAAGACTAGCAGTAAGTGCAGCATTTTGAGTTTTAAAATAGTCAAAAGCGAACCCTCTTTGCTTAGGTGTTAATCTCAACATTGTTTTAACGAATTGATCGCACATACTAGCTATTTTACAGGAATAATTGTATCAAATTTAAGTCTTATTCTCTACTTAAAAATAAATTAAATAGGTTAAAGGTCCTGTAGACCCTATTTAACCCCCTTTTAGACACCAAAATGCTATAAAATAGCTAAAAGGTTAACCGATATTAACTAGTCCTATCATTAAATTAAGCGCCCTAGCCTTTGGAAAGAACCGATTTTCTTCCAGAAAAAGCATTCTTTATGCTAGAATCCAAGCATTAAATTGAAAGTTACAATGAAAATTACGGATTATCATGCAAAGTACTTTGCTTACGAACTAACAAAACGATGCTCTTCTGACAGTTTAGAGAAGCTATCATCAACTCTTTCTAATGCTCAAGTCGATCTTAATCCACACCAGATAGAAGCGGCTCTTTTTGCCTTTAAATCACCTCTTTCCAGAGGAGCAATTTTGGCTGATGAGGTTGGACTTGGCAAGACCATTGAAGCAGGGCTCGTACTTTCACAGAAGTGGGCAGAAAGAAAAAGAAAAATCTTACTGATAGTCCCCTCTAGCCTTAGGAAACAATGGAACTCAGAACTTCAAGAAAAGTTTTTTCTACCATCAATAATTTTAGAGGCTAAATCCTTTAATCAAAGTGTTAAAGATGGGAATCTTAACCCGTTCAATCAGGGCAATGCTATTGTAATTTGTTCGTATCATTTTGCTAAAGCTAAATCACCTTATATTAAACAAATACCCTTTGATTTAGTGGTAATTGATGAAGCACATCGTTTACGCAATGTTTATAAAACAAGCAATAAAATCGCTCGGGAAATAAAAAACGCAATACAAGAATATCCAAAATTATTGCTTACTGCAACTCCACTCCAGAACTCATTGCTCGAGTTATATGGGCTCGTCAGTATTATTGATGACCACGTTTTTGGTGATCTTAATAGTTTTAAAGCAAACTATTCTAGGGTTAATCGACAACAAGACGTTTACGAGAGTGAACCTGGTTTAGTTGAGCCAAAACAGGAAATGTTTGCGGATTTACGTAATCGCCTTAAGCCAATATGTATTCGCACCCTTCGCAGACAAGTATTGGAATATATTAACTATCGTGATCGTAAAGCAATCACTCAAAATTACATTCCAACCGAGCAAGAAATCGAGCTTTACGATGGGATGACCGAATATCTTCAGCGTCCGCTTCTATACGCTCTCCCTTCCAGCCAACGCCAACTCATGACTCTCATTTTGCGCAAACTCTTAGCGTCATCATCATTTGCTATCGCCAGTACTCTTAATGGGCTTGTTTACAAATTGGAGAAACTGGAAGAAGAAATAAAAAAGGGAGCGGCGATCGCGAATGGAGATATCCCACAAGGATTCGAAGAAAATTACGAAGCATTTTCAGATACAGCAGACGAATGGATTGATGACGAAGAAGACGATAACGATAACGAAGAGGAAAAAGGAAAGAAAAAATATTCGGTTAAGGACATTCCTTTGATCGAATTGGAAAAAACAGATTTAGAAGAATTTAGAGATTGGGCAAAGGCTATTTTCAAAAACTCTAAAGGAGAATCTCTGCTCATCGCTTTGGGAAAAGGGTTTGAGAAACAAGTAGAATTAGCAAAAGAGCAAGGCGACCAAGATATCCCCAGAAAAGCAATTATTTTCACAGAATCAAAAATTACTCAGGAGTATCTTTGGAAATTACTTTCAGATAGTGGATACAAGGATAAAATTCTTTTATTTAATGGTTCCAACAACGATCAGAAATCAAAAGAAATTTACGCCGAATGGCTCAGCAAAAACAAAGATAGCGATAAAATATCTGGCTCTAAAACAGCTGACTTGAGAGCTGCACTCGTAGATTACTTCAAATCAGATGCTGAAATAATGATCGCTACCGAAGCAGCTGCAGAGGGTATTAACCTGCAATTCTGCTCTCTTGTTATCAATTATGACCTTCCATGGAATCCACAAAGAATTGAACAAAGAATTGGTCGTTGTCATCGCTATGGGCAGAAGCACGACGTAGTGGTAGTCAACTTCGTTAATCTCAAAAATGCCGCCGATAGACGCGTTTATGACCTTCTTGATCAAAAATTCAATCTATTTAAAGGTGTATTCGGAGCAAGTGATGAAGTTCTTGGTAGTATAGAATCCGGCGTTGATTTTGAGAAGAGAATAGCGGCTATTTACCAGTCTTGTCGCACCGAAGAGGAAATTAACATTGCTTTTGATTCTCTTCAAACAGAGATGGACGTATCAATTCAAGAAGGAATGAAAGGTGCCAAGGAAAAACTTTTGGAAAATTTTGACACGGATGTACATGAAAAATTAAAAATAAACTTACGCGAAAGCAAAGCGTATCTGGAAACTTATGAAAAATGGCTCTGGGACGTTTCTCAGTATTTTTTAGGCGATAAAGCAGTTTGTGCCGATAACGAATATTCTTTTACTCTTAGGGAGAACCCATTCCCTGGGGGAAACATTGAAGAGGGTCCGTATAAAATCGGCAAAAATGTTGATGATGCCCATATTTATCGCCCAGGTCACCCATTAGCAGAGAGAATTTTGCGCGAAGTGAAAGCTCAAAAGTTACCAAACGCGGAAATTGTTTTTGATTATTCTAACTTCGGTCAAATTATTAGTCCTGTGAAAGAGCTCGTTGGCAAAAAAGGAGTCATGAAAGCGTCGGTATTCACCATCGACTCTTTTGAAAAAGAAGATTACATCCTTGTATCTGCAATGACAGATACTGGCGAAATAATAGAAGAAGATGTGGCAAAAAAACTTTTTTCGTTAAAAGCAAAAGTCTCGGAGAAAGACGTTGATATTTCAAGTGAGTCATTAGATAAGGCTGAGAAAAAAAAGATTTCCGTAATAACATCAACAATTGCTGAACGTAACAGCGAGTTTTTTGATGTAGAAATAGTTAAACTTGATAGTTGGTCTGAGGATAAACGATGTTCTCTAAAGTTAGAGTTAAAAGAATTTGATGACGAGATCACTATTCTAAAAAAAGAGGCACGTCAGTCCGTTAATCTCCCCGAGAAACTTGCCATCCAAAAAAAGTTGAGAGATATCGGCGAAAAGCGTGATGTCGCATGGAAAAAATATGATGAATCAGCTAAAGAGATTGAGAAAAAAAAGGATGTTTTCCTTGATACAGTCGAGAAGCGGTTAAAACAAAAAACTAATATTGAGACCCTGTTTACAATCAGATGGAAAATAATTTAATCAATTTTAATTCTTAAAATATGGCTAATACATTGACTCAAATGGACGGAACATCAATGAATATTCCAGACGAGAATAAGGCAAGATTGAAGCAACTATTCCCCGCCTGTTTTACCGAAACTAAAAATGACAAAGGTGAACTGGTAGAATCTATAGATTTTGAAAAACTCAAAGCCGAACTAGGCACCTTCTCCGATCTTTTTGAGTCCAGACGTGAACACTATGTAATGGATTGGCCTGGGAAGAAGGAAGCTTTGCGTTTGATACAGACACAAAGTGCTGCCACTCTAAAACCTTGCAGAGAAGAATCTGTAAATTTTGATACTACCGAAAATCTTTTTATTGAAGGAGATAATCTAGAAGTCTTGAAACTTTTGCAGAAAAGCTACTACGGCAAGATAAAGATGATCTATATTGATCCACCATATAATACAGGAAAAGAGTTTATCTATCCTGATAATTACACAGAAAGTCTTGAAACCTATCTCGAGTACGCAGGATTGATTGACAGTGAAGGCAAGAAATTCAGCACCAATACTCTCAACGAAGGACGTTTCCATACAAAATGGCTCAACATGATGTATCCAAGGCTATATTTGGCTAGAAATTTACTAAAAGATGATGGAGTAATATTTATTAGCATTGACGATAACGAGGTAAATAATCTAAGGAAAATATGTGATGAAATTTTTGGGGAAGAGAATTTTCTGACTCAAATAGTTTGGAAAAGTAGATATAATGCTGCTAAAGAACTTCACCTAGCACAAGTTCATCAATATATCCTTTTCTATGCAAAAAATATTGAATGTATTGACCCAATTTATTTGCCAACAAACGACGAATATATTAACAGGTACTTTAAATACAAAGATAACAATTATGAAAAGAGAGGTCCATATAGGTTACAACCATTAGAAGCAGGTCGAAGCATGGACAATAGAGAAAATCTTAAATTTGGGATTCCAGGTCCTAAAGGTAATATCATCTATCCAAAACGACAGTGGAAATGGGGAAATGAAAGAGTGTTAGATGCATTAAAAAAAGGAGAACTTGAATTTATGCAAACTAACGATGGCTGGAACGTAAGCACAAAGCAATATTTAAAGGATGAAAATGGAATTGAATATGGAGTGAAAGGGTTTTCAATAATAGATGGCATTTATAATCAGGCGGGCACAAAGGAACAGGATGATCTATTTAAAACAGTAACCTTATTCCCTTTCCCAAAACCAACAGAACTAATTCGTCACTTGCAAAACATAGCAAACACAAAAAACTCTGACATTATTCTTGATTTCTTCTCGGGTTCTGCAACCACAGCCCATGCCGTACTTGACCTGAATAAACATGACGGTTGTCACCGTAAGTTCATCCTTGTCCAGCTCCCAGAACCATGCCAAGAAAATAGTGAGGCATTCAAAACGGGTTATAAGACCATTGCCGACATTGGAAAAGAACGTATTCGTCGAGTAATTAAAAAAATAGATAAAGACAACTCAGGAAAACTAAATCTTGAAGAGTCATCAACTTCTCAAGACCTTGGTTTTAAAGTTCTTAAGCTCGATAAATCCAACTTTAAACAATGGCTACAACTTGATCCTTCAACATCACCTGAGAAGATAGTCGAGCAACTTGAGTTACACATCGAACACGTTGATCATAAAGCAACACAAGAAGACCTTCTTTACGAAATTCTAATCAAAGCAGGCTTCATGCCTACGGAAAAGATTGAAATAAAACAAATTAAAGAGAAAAAGGTGTTTTCTATAGCTGATGGAGCTCTACTAATTTGCCTCGAAGAAGAGGTTACGAAGGATTTGATCAACGAAGTAGCAGAATTGGAGCCAATACAATTTATCTGTCTTGATGCTGCATTCAAAGGTAATGACCAACTTAAGGCAAATACTGTTCAAACATTCTCTGCTCGTAATCAAGGTCGTGAGAAAGCAAACCAAATCGTATTTAAAACAATATAGTAGAGTTATATGAAATTAAAATTTGATTCAAATTTAGAATACCAAGCAGAAGCCACCCAAAGTGTAACCGATTTGTTTGAAGGTCTACCAAAAGAACAAAACGGTCTTAATATTGATTTTGGAAAGAGCAAAGGCGAAATATTTAATGAACTTGGGATTGGGAATACAATGACTCTATCTTCTGAGCAAATGTTAACAAATCTTCAGAGAGTCCAGTACCGCAATCATATTCCGAAATCCAGAGTACTTATAGAAGAAGGATCTTCATACCCTTTCCCAAACTTTTCTGTAGAGATGGAAACTGGAACAGGGAAAACCTATGTCTACCTACGCAGCATTTTTGAACTAAATAAGTTATATGGATTTAAAAAATTCATTATTGTCGTTCCATCTGTTGCTATACGCGAAGGGGTAACTAGTTCTATTAAACTCATGAAAGATCATTTCAAAAATCTGTATGATAATGCAGCTTTTGACTATTTCGTGTACCAATCGAAGGATTTGAGCCGAGTCCGACAATTCGCAGGGAATAACGAAATCCAGATTATGGTTATAAATATTCAAGCCTTTCAGAGAGATGCTGGTGAAGATGTTGATTATGCTGAGCTTACTGAAGATCAGAAAAAGAAATTAAACATTATTCACCAAGAACAAGACAAAATGTCAGGACGTCGTCCAATTGAGTATGTACAAGCAACAAATCCAATCCTAATTATCGACGAACCACAGAGTGTAGACAATACCGAAAAATCACAAAAAGCTATTCGGAATTTGAACCCATTGTTTTGTCTGCGATACTCAGCTACACATATAAATCCATATAACCTGATATACCAGCTTGACCCTATTCGTGCCTATGACATGAAAATTGTTAAGCAAATTGAAGTAGTGGATGCAAGTGGCGGACAGGATTTTAACCAAACCCTTGTTAGGTTAGACGGGATCGGATATTGGCCTAAGACATCTAAAAATCCACAAGCAAAGATAACGATATTTGAAGACACCACCAATGGTCCAAGTGAAAAGCAAATTAAAGTAAAACATGGTACGGATATTTCCGAACATACAAATCGAAAAGATTATGATGGATATTTAATAACGAATATAAATGCAGAACCAGGCAACGAATATATCGAGTTTCAGAACGGAATCACCATAGAGCTATTTCATGAGGCAGAAGGTATGGGTGATGAACGCATGAAAAGCCAACTCCGACAAACCATAGAACAACATTTTGCAAAAGAGAAAAGAATGAAAGGCACGGGGATAAAAGTCCTATCGCTATTTTTTATTGATCATGTGAAAAATTATCGCCTATATGACGAAGAAGGTAACCGACAAAAAGGAAAATTGGCTCAGTGGTTCGAGGAACTATACAATGAAGTGAGTAATATGCCTATGTACAAAGGTTTATTATCTCTCACTGCTCATGAAGTACATGATGGCTATTTTTCTACAGATAAAAAGAAAGGGAAAGTTGTTGAAGAATTAGATACTACGGGAGGAACAGCTAAAGACGATGAAACCTATGAACTTATAATGAAAGATAAAGAACGCCTCTTGAACGAGAATGAACCTTTGCGCTTTATATTTAGCCACTCTGCCCTTCGCGAAGGATGGGACAATCCAAATGTTTTCCAAATATGCACACTAAGAGAAATGGGAACCGACAGAGAACGTCGACAAACTATCGGTCGTGGATTACGCTTACCTGTAAACCAAGAAGGAGAAAGAGTCTACGATGAACAAATAAATCGACTTACTGTTATAGCAAACGAATCCTTTGAAAACTTTGCTAAAGGCTTGCAGTCTGATATCGAGGCAGCTATTGATCCTAATGGAGATTTTAAATTTGGACATATATCACCAATTGCTTTTACATCACTTCTGAATTCGGCTGGAACCGATTATCTCTCTCAAGAAGAATCGGCGGTACTATGGGAACATATACAGAATCAAGGCTATATCGACTCTAAGGGAGGGTTTACTCAAATGTTTAAGCCAGAAAGTTCTGATTTTTCCCTTAAACTACCAGAGAAATTCGTTGGTATGGATGAAGCTATAGTAAATAGAATGAACAGATTCTTACCTCGCGACTTTGTGAAAGATGGGCGCACACGAAAAAAGATAACCTACAACAAACGCATTGAATTAAATCCTGACTTCAAAGCGCTTTGGAATAAAATTAGCAAAAAAACCAAGTATTCCGTTGAATTTGAAACAGAAGAACTAATTAAAAGAACTGTGGAAAAATTTAAAGTTATGCCTGAAATAAAACAAGTACAGATAGAGATAACGAAACGTGATTTAGAAATGAAAGAGTCTGGACTAGAGGGTGGAAGAATAACGAGCAATAGAATTTATCTAGTGCATAATAAGCAGTCATTACCAGATATTCTCGCCTATCTACAGAGAGAAACGGAATTAACTCGAGGGACATTAGTGGAAATACTGAAACAATCAGCTCGTTTGAAAGATTTTTCGGTGAACCCAGCAATGTTTATGACCGAAGCTGCAAAACTGATAAAACGAGCCCTTCATGAACTAGCGATAGACGGAATTAAGTATGAACCTATTGCAGGACAAGCATATGAAATGCACCTCTTCGAGCAACAAGAGATAGAAGAGTATTTTGACCGACTTTATACGGTATCAAGCAATGATAATAGAACTCCGTTTGATTTTATTGCCTATGATTCCGATAAAGAGAATGAAACAGCAAAACTTTTAGACTCAGACGATCACGTGAAATTTTTCTGTAAATTGCCACGTTGGTTCAAAGTAGCAACTCCTCTTGGCGATTACAACCCGGACTGGGCATTAGTAGTTGAAGACAGTCAAAAACTATACCTTGTACGTGAGACAAAAAGTACCCTTAATCGAGACGATCGTCGTACGGTAGAAAATAAAAAAGTTGATTGTGGAAAAGCCCATTTCAAAGCACTTGGAGTGAATTTTAAAGATGCAGTGAGTATTAACGAAGTATTGCAAGGCTAATAATACTTTAAGCTATATCTCGTAATTTCTTCCATATCTCCACCATCGCCAACGTGTCCAAATCACAATACTTTAAAAGATGTTTTATGGTTTTCTCTTTGTCTGGAGAGTTATTGAATATATGTTTGAACCAATAAAGAGAGGCTGTACCTCCCTCCTGAATGCCTTCTAGGTTCTTGTGATTAAGACTTGGGACAAGCACCGGTAAAACATTCTTTATTGAACAACTTCCTCTAAAAGCTGGATGTACGTAATATTGTTTTTTAAAAATATTCATTAAGTCAAATACTCTGTTGTTTACTGATTCCAAAAATTTTGAATACTTTGGAAATTGATTTCCCATCTCTTCATTTCTAGTCATTTCAAAAGGCTTATACCATACTATTACTGATCCCCCATCCCCAATGTGTTGTTGCATGCTCATCAACAGTTTTGGGACAGGATTATCCTGTTCCTTATGTAGATATTCATAGTGCTCTACTTTAGACCCTTTACTTCTAATTATATGCAGTGAGTATTGGAAACAAACCTGCTGATATGGACTTGTGCCGTCGAATAATGGAATTGCGCTAGCATAGGTCTCGTAATCCAAGAAATACAGCGGGTATTCTAGCTTATTCAAAGTTATACCGATACTTTCCTTATCTATGATCGTTTTCCCCGTCTTAGCCGCTTGTATTTGGTTAGTTTGGCTTTCTGACAACTGCATGTCGTCTGGAATGTCTGTTATTTCCAAAATTCCCTTATCTTTCAATAACTTAAGTTTTGAATCACTTACTCTTTGTAAGTCATATATTGAATATTTTGGCAAAAAACTCCAGCAAACGTCTCTCAATGGACATTCATACGGATGTTTACATTGTGGTCCAATTTCACAAGATGGTTCAGACCCTTGAGATATGAGTTTCAAGGCTTTTGGGATATTGGCTTCTGCCGTTGATCTATAGTTCTCGACTTGATTGCTTATATCTTCAATCGTGAAGAGTTTTTTAGGCTCAATCTTCCCTTTCCGGATATATTCTGAATTTACATGTACCAGATAAGTCCTGCCGATTTTATATCCATCTCTTTCAAAAGCTATTTTTTGGAAACATAGATCCGGAACATGTACACCCTCCTCAACCTTCGTTAAAGATTTTACTTCATAAATGTCCCAGCTTTTTGTTTTCTGGTTATATTTGAGGATATCTGACCGAGTAAGTAGATCTTTTGGCATAGCCGTCGCCTGAAATATAAGCCGCTCACCCGCATCTACATATTTTTTAGTTTCCTGCTGACCTTTTTGGAAGTTGTTTTCGACTTCTTTGCCTTTACCAAAAAGCATTCTTGCCCAATTCTCCACTTCATATCCTTGGTCAAACACAGCCTGAGTCACTTCCGATGGCTTTGGTATAAGATCTTTGTTGTGTTTATATGTCCAAAGCAGTTTCTGACATTGGATATATTTGAGATAGTTGGATTTAGTAAGCATAATTATATATGAATTTTGATGAAATATTCTTTACAAGTGGATCTTTTAAAATATTGCCTTGCAATAGAATAATATGTCCATGTTGGTGATCACTATATTTCGCATATTTTTCAATCATTTTATGAGGGATTTTATAAACCTCCTTAGCAGAAAAATTCCTATCAAATAATCGAATTCCTTTTCTCTCAAATTTCTTATAACGGCCGCTGACTATGCGAACTTTGGCCGTGGTAAAATTAGCACGAAGTGCTAACCATGGTCAAAGTTGGGTGAGGGCTTTGAGTGCGTGCTTTAGCCGCACGAAAAAAAAGCCCGAACCGCATAGTCAGCTGTTGTGTGAAGTCATGCGGGTCTTGCAAGATGCTCTATATATATCTCCTCAAAAACCACATTATCTTTCAGCTCTTTTAATAAGTCATAATTTTCACCTGGTTTGTAGGAACCTTCTGGAATGCAAATGTATACTACAGCTGCATTTCTACTCTCGGAGAAATGTGTTGAGTTTATTTTTGTATCGTATTCTTCAATTATAGAATTAAGTTTGTCCATATCTGTTTTATCTGAGATTACTGCTGCTATTGCGTAGTCAAGATCACATTCAATAGTTGGATTTTGGGTTCTATTTAAAATTTTATATGAAGCATATCCCAAACCAATGAGAAAAAATAAACTCAACACTGTAATCAAGATAATTATTTTTTTTGGTTTTTGAGGATTTTCTTCATTTATTTGTTCCATGTTTTTATTGTACTAAATAGCATGATTTCAGACAACTCCTAATTGACGAGATTTATTAGAGGGAAGTAGTCGTCTACATTTAATTTGGAAACGAACATTATTTGAATCTTTTGCGTCATAACCAGTTTTTGAATTTGTTTCTAATTTTAATCCAAGTTTTTGAGCCACTAACCATTCAGCATAATCAGCAACCGGATTATTGAAAGTCCTAATGACATTACGATCTTTCAATTCTTCCATAAGATCAGCATAATGTCTTAAGAGACTAACTGTATCTATTTTTTTATATTTATTCATAATTTATATTATACAAGTATTTACTTTTTGTTCAAACTTGCTATAATTCAACTGTACCGTAGCTCACGGTTATCGAACCATTTTCGTTCTGTTCTCTCACAGAGAACCAGGCTAACAGGGAGACCTGCTGGAAGCCCCATGGATGAAAATGACTAATTCGCTTCAACAGAAGCGGTTGGGAGGTCTCACGAAGTGTGCGCGCAAGCGACCTTCATGGGATTCTTAACCGTTTTTTATGCATTTCCACGATTATCATTCTCGTCCTCCTTAACTGGTTTATAGCTCTATTTTTATTTATTTTTAATTATAAACTATTATGAAAAATCCAATTACAGACCAAATCGTTAATCATCTAGAGTGTTTAGGATATAAAATTGAGGAGTTAAAAGGAATAGAGGAAAAAGATGTTATCCTTGCAACACATGAGCAAAGAGCAAATATTGTTTTTGATATCACAAAAAGCAACACAGTTTTGATGGGAGCAAGATATACAATCTCAGAGCCAAATGTAACCGCAAATCAAGAATTCATGAATCAATTAAACGTTGTAAATTCAAGAACTGTTTTCACAAAATGGTATTATGACGAAAACAAAGAAAAGAGAATTTCCATGAAGATAGAGACTTTTGCCATTGGTTATGATAAACACGTATTTGGAACTCTACTTGAGGTGATTGAGCGTGACATCTTTGAGAACATGAGTAAATTACAGGAGGCTTTGAAAATATCTTGAGATCACATTATCCAATAACTAAAAAACAATATGAAACTTACACCAAAAATCACAAAAGCCATTAACACTGCAGCTACACTCCATGATGGACAAGAACGAAAAGGAGATGGCTTACCTTATATTGTGCACCCGTTCTCGGTTGCGTTAATTTTGATGGACTATACCAAAGACGAGGAAGTCATTCTTGCCGGAATCTTGCACGATACTATCGAAGACACTAACTATACCAAGGAGAGAATGGAACAAGACTTTGGCTCACATGTTACATCATTGGTAATTGATGTAACGGAACTGGAAAAAGACTTACCATGGCAACAAAGAAAGGATAATTATCTGAAGCATCTTCTAACAACCGGTCATGAATCTAAACTCATCTGTGCAGCCGACAAGCTCCACAATTTACAATCAATGCTCGAAGCATTCCGTAAATTCGGAGAGAAAGCTTATAAACGCTTTAATGCACCAATAGATAAGAAATTGTGGTTTTACAAAGAATGTCTTAAAATCTTCAAAGATGATAAAGCTATGCCAAAAGCATTAATTGACAGTATTGAAGGTTTGATTGGGAAAATGGAAGATAAATAATAAAACAGAGAAATCATGGACGATGAAGAAATTTTACAAATGGTTGCCGACGGAGAGCTAGATCCATTTGAAATAGATGATTTCAAGGAACTTGATGATGAACTTCAAGAAATGGTAGTCAATGGAGATCTAGACTTAGATGATGCCATAGACCTCAATGGTTAATGTTAAAATTGGGTTAATTTAACCCAATTTGATATGAAAAAGTCCAAAAACAAGGTCGTCTTCAAAACAGGAAGAAGCAATGTATTTACGATTACTTGCAAATACCCTAAGGAGAATCCGGAAGAGACAATCGAGAGCATTTCCGATGCATTAAGATACATATATCACGTACCTTGCAATAGTGATCAAATTCACCTTTTCACGCTGTCTCATGTGGCTCGTATTATACTTTTACAGTGATTGAATATTTTAAGTATCCAGTTAGCAAAAATACATTTTTCTTTCTTGATAGAGTAGAGTAGCCTTATAACAATTCAAAAAATAGAATATGTACAATGATGCCCAATTTTCAGACTATTATAAAAATGCCTTCGAGGAGATCAGAAGCAAGATTCTTCGAGAATCTGATGTAACAATAATTGGGACTGATCCTAACAAATTAGCAGAATATTACTGTCAGGATTATCTCCTAGATCCAATCCAACTTGATCAAAACAGAGAAGCAAACTGGGAACATCAAAAATACGTAGAAAGAATTCCGGCTTATCAACGAGAAAGTCTTTATAGCCAAGATGGCGATTTAGATTTCGAATGTGAAAAAATTAAAGTAGAAATCCCCATCGTTCCAAACAAAGATATACAAACTATATCTCAACTACAATCTTCAACAAGATCCCTCAGTTATTCCGATGGAGATTTCTCATTCTCTGAAGATAAAATCACCTTTTCAATCAAAATCAAGGGATACAGACTTTCACTTAGCGAAGAGCAAATAGCTAGAGAAATTGAACAAGGAAGACAAAGAATTCAAGAAATCACCTCATGGAAAAGACAAGACATTGTTGGCGGTAATGAAAAATTAAAAAAAGAAATTTTACAATTACTCTCAGAAAGAAAGCAGAAAATAGAACAAGATTGCCAAAAAATAGAATCACTCACTCAAAAAATAAACATACCATTAAAAAAGAAAGAAAATCCCACTGCGAAAAAAATAGAGATATCAGAGAAACCAATACTTAAAAAAATTAAACCTTCACCAGAACAACCAGAAGAGTATGTGCTTGATAGTCAGAAAGTAATAGATATTATTGCCTTCCTCGATAATCAAGGGAAACAATTTGAAAGAACTCCTAAATCATATGAAAAACTAGGAGAAGAAGAATTGAGAGATATTCTATTGGTTAATCTCAATTCAATCTTTGAAGGAAAGGCAACCGGGGAAACATTTTCAAAAAAAGGGAAAACAGACATATATCTGAATATTGATAAAGGCTCTATCCTTGTTTTTGAATGTAAAATCTGGGGTGGAGAAAAATTATATCAAGATACGATCGACCAAATAAGAGGCTATTTAACATGGCGGCATAATTTTGGCGTAATGATTACCTTTGTAAGGAATAAAAATTTCTCTGAAGTACTAAAGAAAACAAAAGAAGCCATAGAATCAAGTAGTTCATACATTGGTGGATTCAAGGTAATAAGCGACACACATTTTATATCTCGACACAAAATCGAAGATGATGAAAAAGAAGTGGAAGTCCACCATCTATTTTACAATTTGTATGCATAAGCCAACAAATAAGAGATAGTGGCGACAATAGGAACATTTTTGGCATGTTTTTTGCACACCAAGAACCAAAGGACTCTTTGTCCATGCGTTGACATCAACTCCCCAACCAGCTATCCTGTCATCATTAAAGTTCGAATCTCCTCTAATTTGGGGAGCCAAATTGAAAAGTCGATGGACGCGAAGCGTTCAGCGAGTTTTCAACATGCACACGGGAGATCGGGTGAGAAGTTTACGCCGCGAAGCAAGTGGTTTTGGGCCACGCCCCCCTTGCGA